>JGI994J12354_10003486_pt1 | contig 14647 bp, 10 predicted proteins | sample IntmicLarv3ML3BL_FD_12354 | JGI IMG/M metagenome (IMG submission 12354)
CCCCGCCGCTTTACCGATAAGCAAATCACGCGCGATGAACTGGATACGCTGCTCGATGCCGCCATTTGGGCGCCCAGCGGCAGCAACAGCCAGAGCTGGCTGTTCACGGCCATCCAAAACCCGGATGCCCTAAATAAGCTGAACACTCTTATCCGCGAGGCTTTTGCCCGCTGGACACCCGACGATGATTACCCCGCCAAATTCAGTGGCAAGGAGCGCGCGAAGCGGGAGGATTACAATTTCATTTATCATGCGCCAACGCTGATTATTTCCTCCAACCGTCCGCATTACAAAAACGCCATGACTGATTGCGCCTTGGCGCTGCAAAACATCTTCCTTGCCGCACAGTCGCTCGGCCTCGGCAGCTGCTACATCAACCAGCCGCACTAGCTGCAGAAAGACGCTCTTCTTCGGGCTTTTCTGGCAGAGCTCGGCCTTCCCAAAGACCATGTCCTCTGCGGCTCCGCTGCTATCGGCCATATCGCCGCCCCTACCCCCACGACTGCCCGCAAAGCCCATACAATCAACATTATTAAGTAGAAAGCAAGGCCTATTGAAATATACCTTTGAAGGAGGATACGGGATGGCTACGGTTTTGTCCTGGGAAGAATATTTTATGGGGGTCGCCGCCATATCCGCGCGAAGGAGCAAGGATCCGCGCACACAGGTAGGCGCATGCATCGTAAACGAAAGCGACCGCATTGTCGCCATAGGATATAACGGCATGCCCAGTGGCTGCAGCGATGCGGAGTTTCCCTGGGCTGCCGATGGGGATGATCTGGATTGCAAGTATTTATATGTGGTTCATGCAGAGCTGAATGCCATTTTGAACGCCACGACCCCGCTGACGGGCTGCACGGTGTTCACCACCCTTTTCCCCTGCAACGAATGCTGCAAAGCCATCATTCAGGCAGGGATTAAGAAGGTGGTTTATCTTTGCGACAAATACGCCGATTCCGCATCCGTCATCGCCGGCAAAAGGATGCTGGCCGCCGCGAAGGTTGAATTCGCCGCGTACGACGGACGTCGGGATGATTTGGTGATTACCCTGTGAAGATGATTGCAACCGCATAGTGTACTTATCGTGCATTTTCGGCCTGTCAGCCTTGACAGGCTGTCTTTCACTTTCTATACTGTATACAGTATCCCAAAATACATATAACCGTTGGAGGCGCTATGAATTTAGCATATAAAATCCTCGCCGCGCACTTAATCAGCGGCGAAATGGCTCCCGGGAAGGAAATCGCCATTCGCATCGATCAGACCCTTACCCAGGATTCCACAGGCACCATGGCGTACCTGCAATTTGAGGCCATGAGCATCGATCACGTGCGCACAGAAAAATCCATAGCGTATATCGATCATAACACGCTGCAAACAGGCTTTGAAAACGCCGATGATCACCAATATATCCAATCCGTAGCGAAAAAGCACGGCATTTTCTGCTCCAAGCCCGGCAACGGTATCTGCCATCAGGTACATTTGGAACGCTTCGGCATCCCCGGCAAAACCCTGCTTGGCTCGGACAGCCATACCCCCACAGGCGGCGCTTTAGGCATGATTGCCATCGGCGCGGGCGGGCTGGATGTGGCCGTGGCCATGGGCGGCGGCCCCTACTACCTGACATGCCCTAAAATTGTGAACATTCAACTGACAGGCAAATTACAATACGGCATCGCCGCAAAGGATATTATTCTGGAGGTGCTGCGCCGCCTGACGGTGAAGGGCGGCGTGGGGCGCATTATGGAATACACGGGCGAAGGCATCGCCTCTCTTTCCGTACCCGAGCGCGCCACCATCACGAATATGGGCGCGGAGCTGGGTGCCACCACCTCTATTTTTCCAAGCGATGAAGTCACTCGCCAATTTTTGAAGGCGCAGGGTCGCGAAGGAGATTTCACCCCCCTCACCCCTGATCAAGATGCCGAATACGATCAAATCGTCGAGATTGATTTATCCACCCTCGTTCCCATGGCGGCCAAGCCCCATATGCCTGATTTGGTGGACACCATCGAAAACATCGGCCCCATCAAGGTCGATCAAGTTTGCATAGGTTCGTGCACAAATTCCTCCTACCTGGACATGATGCGCGTCGCCGCCATTTTAAAGGGGAAGACGGTAGCAGAAAACACCTCCCTCGTCATCGCTCCCGGCTCCAAGCAGGTGTTGACCATGCTGGCGAAAAACGGCGCTTTGGCGGATATGATCGCCGCCGGAGCGCGCATTGCGGAATCCGCCTGCGGCTACTGCATCGGCATGGGGCAGAGCCCGAAGACCAATGCCGTGTCCGTGCGCACAAGCAATCGCAATTTCTACGCCCGCTCGGGCACCCCTTCCGCCAGCGTGTATCTGACCTCCGTGGAAGTAGCGGCAGCCACAGCCATCGCGGGTGTGCTGACCGATCCGCGCACTTTGGATGTGGATTTGAACATCATCATGCCTGATGCTTTCTTGGCAAATGACAACCTTATCGTGCCGCCTGCTGAAGATGCGAGTGATGTCGAAGTCGTTCGCGGGCCGAACATCCAACCCTTTCCCTTAAATGAAAAATTAGCTGATACCGTCTCGGGCAAGGTGCTTTTGAAGATGGAGGATAACATCACCACCGATCACATCATGCCCAGCAACGCAAGGCTTTTGCCCTACCGCAGCAACATTCCCTTTTTAAGCGATTATTGCCTGGCCCCCGTAGATCCTGCCTTCCCCGCCCGTGCCAAGGAATTGGGCGGCGGCTTCCTTGTGGCAGGGCAGAACTATGGTCAGGGTTCAAGCCGCGAGCATGCGGCGCTAGCGCCGCTGCAACTGAAAATCAAGGGCGTTATCGCCAAATCCTTCGCCCGTATCCACCAGGATAACCTGATTAACAACGGCATCTTGCCCCTTGTCTTTAAAGATGAAGCGGATTATGAGCGCATTAACGAGGGCGATGAAATCCAAATAAAAAGCGCCGTCTCGCAAATTGCTTCCGGCGCGGAGATGACCCTGCACAATGCCTCGCAGGGGTATGATTTTAAAACCACCATGTCCCTGACCCCCCGCCAGCAAAAGATGATTTTAGCCGGTGGGCTGATCAATATGATTAAAAATGGCTAATCCAAACCTATTCGAAATCCACCACATCCACCCATTTCAAAAGCAATTCCCTTTCCTCCGGCTTGCCCTTTACGCTTTGGCTGGCCGCGACAATCGGAATCCACTTTTGCACGTACTGCCTTGCGGTATCGCTTTTCTTTAAGAACAAATCCAAATATTCCTCCGCCAAAGCGTTATCACCCTCCAACGAAAACAGAAGGAAGGTTCTGGCGACATCCGCGCTGGCGTTGCCCTGAGTGGCGTGCGCCCAATCGAGAATGTACGCTTCGCCATCCTCGCGAATAATAATGTTCCTCGGATTGAAATCCCCATGGCAAAGCTTATTGTGCTTTGGCATGCCCTCAAGTCGCGTGTGCAATTCATAGCGAATCGTCGCGTCCAGCCCGCTTTGGGAGATTTTACGGTGCATCTTATCCTTCAGTTTCGTCATGAGGGGCGATTTTTGCGCATGCACGTTCATCTGCAAATCCACAAACAAATTCAGGTATTCCTTGCGCTTCTCCGGCTGCTCCTTCATAAGCTCATCCAGTGTTTTGCCGCTGATAAAATCGCTCAGCAGACACCAATCGCCATCGATTTTTGTAATCTCCTTAAGGGTAGGCACATTCAGGCCTGTTTCCTCTGCCCTGGCCTGATTCAACGCCTCGTTCAGCACATCCGCTTTGCTGTAACGCTGCCCGAACACCTTGATGGCCAAATCGCCCTCATGATAAACCGTTTTACTTGTGCGAACCGCAATTACATGTTCCAGCTTCATTCAAATCCCTCCCTTACTTCCTTTGCTTGCCGTAATAGGCGTTTAGGTACATCTGCTTAATTTCTTTGAGCAGCGGATAGCGCGGGTTCGCGCCCGTGCACTGATCATCAAAGGCCTGCTCCGTCATGTCATCCAGCCTATTAAGAAAATCGGCTTCGTCGATGCCGTAATCGCGGATCGTCTTTTTGATGCCCACCTTTTCCTTCAAGCTATTCACCGCTTCAATCAGCTTTTCCAGTTTCTGCGCATCGGTCTTTCCGCCGAGGCACAGCGCATCCGCTATTTCGGCATAGCGCGCCAGGGTATGGGGATGTCCATACTGGGAAAAGGTACCCATCTTCGCGGGCGCTTCCGCCGCATTGAAGCGCATCACTTCTTCAATCATCAGCGCATTGGCGATACCGTGGGGCAGATGGTGGAACGCGCCCAGCTTGTGCGCCATGGAATGGCACACGCCCAGGAACGCGTTGGCGAAGGCGATGCCCGCCATGGTCGCGGCGTTCGCCATCTTTTCCCTTGCCAAGGCATCCGCCGTGCCGTTTTTATAAGCGGCTGGCAGGTATTTAAAAACAAGCTTCAGGCTTTGCAGCGCGAACCCATCCGTATAATCTGTGGCCAGCATACTGGCATAGGCCTCCAGCGCATGGGTCATGGCATCGATCCCCGATGCAGCTGTAAGCCCCTTGGGTGCCTCCATCATCAAATCCGTATCGATAATCGCCATATCGGGAAGCAGTTCATAATCCGCGATGGGGTATTTGATGCCCGTCGTTTCATCTGTAATAACGGCGAAGGGCGTGGCTTCGCTGCCCGTTCCCGCCGTGGTGGGAATGGCAATGAAATTCGCCTTTTGCCCAAGCTTCGGGAAGGGATAGACGCGCTTTCTGATATCCGAAAAGCGCATAGCCATATCCATAAAATCCGCCTTCGGATGCTCGTATAGCACCCACATAATCTTCGCCGCGTCCATAGCGCTTCCGCCGCCCACGGCAATGATGCAGTCCGGATCAAAGCCCGCCATCACCTCCGCGCCCTTATGCGCCGATTGAAGCGTCGGGTCGGGCTCCACATCAAAGAAGGTGGCATGGGCAATGCCCATATGATCCAGTTGCTCCGTAATGGCCTTCGTGTAGCCGTTCTTGAATAAAAATTGATCCGTCACAATAAACACCCGCTGCTTGTTCATGACCTCCTTGATTTCCCGCATCGCAACGGACAGGCAGCCTTTTTTGAAATAGACCTTTTGCGGGGTGCGCAGCCACAGCATGTTCTCTCTCCTCTCGGCAACGGTCTTAATATTAAGCAGATGCTTTACGCCCACATTCTCACTGACGGAATTGCCGCCCCAAGAGCCGCAGCCCAGGGTGAGGGAAGGCGCAAGCTTGAAATTATACAAATCCCCAATGCCGCCGTGGGAAGAGGGGGTATTCACGACGATGCGGCAGGTCTCCATGCGCTCAGCGAACCGCTGCAGCTTGTCCCGCTCCGTTACGGTGTTCAGATAAACGCTGGCCGTGTGGCCGTGACCGCCATCCTCAATAAGGCGTTCCGCCTTTTCCATACCTTCTTCAAAGGTTTTTACTTTATACATCGCCAGCACGGGCGATAGCTTTTCATGGGCGAACTCCTCGGAAAGGGCGACGCTTTCCACCTCGCCGATCAGCACCTTCGTTTCCTTCGGCACTTTGATGCCTGCCAGTTCCGCAATTTTGCACGCGCTCTGTCCCACAATTTTCGCGTTCAGCGCGCCGTTGATAATAATGGTTTTGCGCACCCTGTCGAGCTCTTCTCCCTGAAGGAAATAGCCGCCTCGCGCCGCAAACTCGTCTCGTACGGCGGCGTAAATGCGCTCCGGCACAAGCACGCTCTGTTCCGAGGCGCAAATCATGCCGTTATCGAAGGTTTTCGAATGGATGATGGAATTGACAGCCAGAAGAATATCCGCGCTTTCATCCATCAGCGCGGGAACATTGCCCGCGCCCACGCCCACCGCGGGCTTGCCGCTGGAATAAGCGGCGCGAACCATGCCCGGGCCGCCCGTGGCCAGAATCAAATCGCATTCCTTCATCACCAGGTTGGACATCTCCAGGCTCGGCACATCGATCCAGGAGATAATGTTTTCGGGCGCGCCCGCCTTAACAGCCGCCTCCAAGACGATTTTCGCCGCGGCAATGGTGCATTCCTTTGCCCGCGGATGGGGCGAGATGATGATGCCGTTGCGCGTTTTAAGCGCGATCAACGTTTTAAAAATGGCAGTGGAAGTGGGATTCGTGGTGGGAATTACCGCCGCGATAACACCAATCGGATCCGCAATCTTTGTGATGCCCGCCGCGCGGTCTTCCTCAATGATGCCGCAGGTCTTCGTATCGCGATAGGCATTATAAATACACTCGGCGGCATAGTGGTTTTTGATGACTTTATCCTCCACAATGCCCATGCCCGTTTCATTAACCGCCAGCTTCGCCAGGGGAATGCGCTGCTTGTTCGCCGCCATAGCAGCAGCAAAAAAGATGCGATCCACCTCGGCCTGCGAAAAGGATGCAAAGGCCCTTTGCGCTTCCTTCACCCTCGCAAGCTCTTCCTCCAACCGCTCTATGCTGTCTACCGGCCTGCGTTCGCCCTTCACTTCATCCACCATCCTAACTTAATTAAAATTTTAACAATGTTTACGTTAAAAGTTTAACATAGATTTCCAAAAACAGAAATAGCTATTCTGGTCTGTTATGTTGTGCTTTTGTACATGGTTTTATGCTCCTCGGCAGCATTCTATCGCCGTTTTGCGTATTGCATAAATGCCAACATTTAGGTACAATAACAGACGGCAGTTGAAATTCTTTTTTACATTTTGCACTTATTAAAGACTGCCGCTATTGGTTTAATAAAAGGAGTGGTGGCATGTTTGGATTCCGACCCGACGGACGGCGTGTGCGCGAAATGGATCCGATGGTACAATTAACCCCTTATCTGATGCCCCAGCGTTGCGACGCGCAAGTTTTTCTCCAGCAAAAATTGGATTACGAAACCATGGCGCGCTACATTGCCGACAAGAACAACAGTGGCTGCAAAATTACCTTTATGGAAATTATGATTGCCGCCTATGTGCGCGGGATCTCCCAGGTGCCTGAAGCAAACCGTTTTATCGTAAATAAACAGGTCTTTTCCAGAAACGAACTGACGACCAGCTTCACGATGCTCAGGGATACCTCCGACGGTTCCGTTGAAGAAACGGCTGTCAAAATCAAATTCGATCCCACGGATACCATTTTCGACGTGGCCGCCCGCGTGAAAGCCATGGTGGAAGAAAACCGCAAAGAGGAATCCGCCAACTTCACTTTGAAGCTCGTGCGCTTCCTGATGAGCATCCCGCTTTTACCCAATGTATTCGTCGCTTTTGTGATGATGCTGGATCGCTACGGCCTCATGCCGAGATTCTTGGTGGACGCGATTCCCTTCCACACCGGCATGTTTATCACGAACATGGCCTCCATCGGCATGCACAGCGTCTATCACCACATCTATAATTTCGGCACCACGAGCATGTTCCTTTCCCTCGGCACGCCTGAGCGCACCCTCACCATGGACGCGGACGGCCAGATTAAGCGCAAGCGCCTTCTGCCCGTCGGCATCACAGCCGACGAACGTGTCTGCGCCGGCGCTGTCTACGCCAAGCTCTTCGCTGTTATGCTCAAGCATTTGAATAATCCGGAGCTATTGGAAACACCGCCGGAAACAGTGAAGTATAACGACAGAGCGGAATATCATGTAGAAAAGCCCGTTTAAGTGGATTGTTTTATGCGAGAACCCTTTTGTTTTAGGCAAAACAAAAGGGTTCTCACGCTCTCCCAAAAGAAAACCGATAGGGTTTGTTCAAGCCGCGACGCTCGGAAGGAGCATCGCGGCTTTGTGCTTTTTGCGCGCATTACCCGCGTGGTCATTCTGAGGGCATAGCCCGAAGAATCTTCCGCTGTTTCACAAAAGATTCTTCACTTCGTTCAGAAAGACACGGAGAGGTCGAACGTTAATCCCTAAATTCCAGCAATTTGGAAACAGGCATGTTCATCGCCCTGGCGATGTTGAACAATACTTCAAGAGACATGGTTGTAACCAGATTGGGCGCTTCTATTTCACCTAAAAAGGAGCGGCTTATATCCGCTTTTTCAGCAAGCTGTTCTTGGGTCATTCCTGCGCGCTTTCTATAATAAGCAATATTCAATCCCAATTCGATATATTTGTCTCTGTTATTAAAGGAGATTTTTGTGCTTCTGGACATGCATATCACCTCGAATTCAGTCTATCCTGCAAATTCGAAGTTACAAATTCGCTAACAAAAAACTATTGTAAGTTATTAGATAATAATATACAATTATCGACAAACATGTGTTGGTATTCATCGACTGAAAGGTTGTGCTTCCCATGCCGGATTACAAAGAAATGTACTGTCTGTTGTTTGATGAAATCACGAAAGCCATCACCGCCCTGCAGGAGGCGCAGAAAAAAACCGAAGCGCTGTACATGGCGGAGGAAAAAGAAAATCTGCTTATTCTTCCAAGCCTCAAAAACGGCAAAAAGAAACAGCCTTCCGGGGAATAACCCTCGCGAAGGCTGTTTCTGACTCGTTGCGTTATTTACCCGCCCCGTCATCAAGCATTTTTTTATAATCGGGAATCTTTTCAACATCTTCGTCGGGCAGCTTGGGATACTCGGGATCGATTGTTTCAAGGGCATGCTTTACAATTTCCGATACCACATAGCGCGTATACCATTTTTTATCCGCAGGCACGATATACCACGGGGAATGGTTCGTACTCGTTTCAAAGATAGCATCCTCATAGGCCTCCTGATAATCCGCCCAGTATTCCCGTTCCTTCAGATCATCCGGGTTGAATTTCCAGTTCTTATCGGGGGTATTCAGTCGCTCCAAAAAGCGCGTTTTCTGCTCCTCCTTTGAAAGATTCAAAAAAACTTTCACCACGCGAAGGGCGTTTTCATATAAGTATTCCTCAAAATCGCGGATATGGCGATAGCGCTTTTTAAAAATATCATCGCCCTTATATTGATCGGGCATGTGATAGCCCTTGTTGATTCCATGCACCTTCACCACCAGCACATCTTCATAATGGGAACGATTGAAGATGGCGATTTTACCCCGCGGTGGCAAGCAGGAGGAAACACGCCAGAGAAAATCATGGCTCAATTCCTTGCTGCTGGGCGCTTTGAAGGCGTACACATCCACCCCCTGGGGATTCAGCGCCGTCATGACATGCTTGATGATAGAGTCCTTCCCCGCCGCATCCGGCGCCTGCAGGACAATCACAAGCCCCTGCCTGCCATCGGCGTAAAGACGCTCTTGCAGGGCGGCGATTTTTTCAAGGTTCTTTGCGGTTTTTTTGATATAGCTGTCCTTTTTTTCCTTGAGCTCCTTGTTCGGCGCGGTAGGGTAGTCTTTCAGTTTCACTTTTTTGTTTTCTTCAGCCCTAAAGTCCGTCCACTTCATCCGTCGTACCTCCTTTTTTGTATTCCTCCGCCACAATGGAATAAATCTCCACATCCACGTAACGGCCTTTGTTGTATATGCGCTGGCGCAGGGTGCCTTCAGATTTCATGCCGCAATGATGCATGACCCTGCCTGAAGCGGGGTTGCGCGTATCAAACTGCGCCTCCACGCGGTTCAATTTCAGCCTGTCGAAGCTGAAGCGAAGCACCGCTTCAAGGGCTTCTGTCATGAGGCCCCTATTCCAATAATCCCTGGAAAGGCTGTATCCCACCTCAGCCGCGCGGTTTTCGATATTCAGCCACATGAACCCGATCGTACCGATGACCTTGCCCGTTTCCTTTAATACAATGCCGTAGCTGGTCGGTTCGCCGTTTCTGTACTGCCTTAAAATAAAGCGGAGGTAGGCACGGGTTTGCGCTATGGATTCATGGGCGTCCCACAGCACATACTGCGCCACCTCCGGATCCTTTGAATATTCGTAAAGATCTTTCGTATCCCGCATGGAAACGGCGCGCAAAAGAAGCCGCGGCGTTTCCAAGGTGGGCAAATTTGAAAAAAGAGATTCAGCCGTTTCGGGCAGCAAACGGCTTTCCTCTTTAGGGCTGCCTGCTGTCAGCAGGTGATAGAAAAGCTCTCTGACGGACATGGCACGAGAAACCTCCAAATATTTTTAGGCCCATGGATAAAACAGCGAAGCGGTTACGTTATTTGTTTGAAAGCACATCCTTGGCAAGCAATAAACCTGTAACCGTCTTGCCATCCGAAAGGCTGCCCTCGCGAATCATTTGAAGGAGGTCGCTTAAGGGGTAAAAGGCAGCGCTGATGAATTCATCCTCATCCGTGTGGCTCTGGTGCTGAGATAGATCCGTTGCCAGATAGATACTGATTTTTTCTGTGCAAAAGGCAGGAGTGGTCCGCACATCAATGAGCTTTTGCCAGCAGGCAGCGCGCAGCCCCGTTTCCTCCTCCAGTTCCCTCTTCGCGCAAAGAAGGGGGTCCTCCTCCTTATGATCCAGCTTGCCCGCAGGCAACTCAAGGGTCACGCGGTCAACAGGACAGCGAAACTGGCGCACCATGGCGATGCGGTTTTGATTATCCATCGCCACAACAGCTGAAGCGCCGTTGTGCAAAACCACATCGCGGGTGGCGATATCGCCATTGGGAAGACGAACCTGCCACTTTTCAACATCGATAATGCCGCCGCGGTATTTTTCTTCCCTTGAAACCACCGTTTCAATCAACGCTGTTTCCTTCATGCCACAGTCCTTCCTTCTTCTTTCATGCACTAGCCACTAATTCGCCGTAGCTTTGGCGCAATCCTGCCTTGGTAAAAGAAAGCCCCTAAACCTTTTCGTCGTTTTCGTTGACATCTTCGCAATTTTGTAATACAATCGAAATAACCTTACAACATATTAAGGAGGAACCCCTATGACTCAATTCTTCGCGCACGGCGCACCAAAGAGACTGATCAGCTTACTATTGGCCGTATTGATGCTGCTTTCGCTGGTGCCCTTTGGCATAGCGGCTCTTGGCGAAAGTATGTATACAATCACCGTCCATTCCAGCGTGGAGGGGGTTGATCCCGCCTCCTTCCAAGCAATGCCCGCGCCCGACATGCCGGATACCTATTGGGTGCAGCTACCGCAGGAATACTATGGCGGAACGCTCTCCCTGGATATTTACGGGCCCGACGGCTATTCCTATACACCGGGCAGCGGCGAAGCGCTCTACGGGTATTTCGATACCTCCGATTATTCGGGCGGCAGCATTGATATCACTGTTTATTTGGGCGAAAGTCAGGTAGGCATACTGAAGCTGTTCATTTCCACCTACACCATGCCGCAGCCTACGGAGCCCGAGCCTGAACCTGAACCCGTGTATGGTTCTGTCACCATCAATTACTACGCGGATAATGAACTGGTGGATACCTATATCAAGGGTGATTTGCCCGTGGGCTCTCATTCCATTTCCGCTTCCGGCGATAGATGGGGCGATGCCCTTCTCGCAACTGATTACACTGTTTCCGTAACCGTTTATGAAGACGGTTCCGCCAGCCCCAATACCGTTGAATTCCGCTATGAAACCCCTGCGCCCGTCTACGGTTCTGTCACGGTGAACTGCCTGGTAGGGGATAACCTCGTATCCAGCCATGTAGAAGGCAATTTGTCCGTCGGTACACATGCTATTTCCGCGCCGAGCGATACATGGGACGGTGCCGCGCTGATCAGCGCCGCCACTGTCAACGTAGAAGTCTACGCCGATGGCACCGCCTTTCCCAATACGGTCACCTTCGAATATGCCGCGCCTGAAAGGGAAGAGGATGTGATCGTCATCTATCAGGCTGCCGATGGCACGCCCTTAGGTTCGAGCGGCTTTTCCCTTAAGGAAGGCGAATCTCGCACCGTTTATGCCGAAAATTTCGAAGGCTATCAGCTTTCTTCGGGCTATGAAGCCGCGGTGGACGTTTCCTTCCCCAGCGGCGGCGATGTCCTTCCCGGCAAGGAAATCACCTTCCGCTATGATATCATCCCCGAGCCTGAGCCTGAAAAGAAGACAGGCACAGTCACGGTGCAGTATATTTTGGATGACAGCACTGTCTTTGATTCCACGCAGTTTACCATTACCGAAGGGGAAAACGTGACCGTCACGCCGAACACCGCTTTGGCAGGCGACTTTGAATTTACAGGCCCTGACAGCTACACGGTGAGCATCGATCAAAACGGAACGATCCTGCCCTCGGGTACCATCACCTTTGGCTACAAAACAAAAGAAACAGAAGTGGTTCCCCCACCCGAAAAAAAGACAGGCACGGTGACCGTGCAGTATATTCTGGGCGATAACAGCATCTTCGATTCCGCGCAGTTTACCATTACCGAAGGGGAAGATGTAACCGTTACGCCGAGCACCGCTTTGGCAGGCAACTTTGAATTTACAGGCCCTGAAAGCTACAGGGTGAGCATCGACAGCAATGGAACCGTTCTGCCCTCCGCTATTTTGGTTTTCTACTATGCCGCCAAGGAAGAATCCCCCGAGGAGCCTTCCGAAGAAACGCCCGAGGAGCCCGTTGCCATCGCGAAGGAGATCACCATTACCTATACCAATTCAGCCGGCACCAATGTGGCATCCTCTCAAAAGCTGACCCTAACCGAAGCCGGCGAACAGCCTGTTTCCGCCAATCCATCGGATTTGCAAAGCGGCTACACCCTCAGCGATGTCTCGCCCAAATATGTGGAAGTATACGCGGACGGCACGGCACAGGCCGATACCGTCAACTTCCTCTATGCCTATAATCCGCCCGATGCCGAAGTCACCGTTTACTACAGGGATGAGGGCGATGCAAACCTAAACGGTTCGCCCCTTCAAGCGCCCTGCGTCGCAGGCAAAGCAACGGACATCGTCGCGCCTGAAATCCCCGGCTACGCCCTTAAATTGGATTCCCCTTCAAAGGTATCCATCACCGTGGATGAAAGCGGAAAGCCCTCACAAGGCGAAATCTTCTTCTTCTATGTTGAAATCCCTGAAGACACCCCCGTAGAGAACGGCGATATCATCAACCGCTACGGCACAACGAATGCTCCCCAGGTCGCCATTCGCAAAAGCCCTTCAAAATCAGCGGATGAGCTTATCCGCACGGGTAATTCGGGCGATTTGGTATTCATGTACATCACCGAGAAAAATGATAAGCAGGAAGATTGGACAAAGGTATGGTACAACGGCAAGGAAGGCTATATGATGACAAGCTTCCTGAAAATGATGACCCAGTTTGATTCAGACCGTGTCTATACACAATCGGAAACTAAGCCTCCGCTTATGGAAAAACCTGAGGAACCGAAACCCGAACCGGAAGATCCCAAGCCCGAAGAGCCGGTCGCCATGTACTCAGGCTACGCGCTGACAAACCAAAAGACGGCCTTGCGCAGCGATTCCAACACGCAGGACAGCTCCATCCTCACCACCCTCGCGGATAAAACCCTTGTGAAGTGCGTGTACCAGATTAAGGCCAATAACGTCGATTGGTCCTACGCGACCACGCTGGATAACGTGACGGGATTTATCGCCGAATCGGCGTTGACCCGCATTTCCGACGCGGACGCAAAGGAATACATTGATTTATATGAGGAATCCAAGCCCAAGCCCCCCACGCCTTCACCGTCTCCATCCCCTACGCCGATTCCGACGCCTGTACCGCCCGGCGTCTCCGGCTATGCCATTACCATTGGCCCCAACGTCCCCTTCCGCGCGGCGCCTTCACCAAACAGCGCCTTGCATAAAATGCTGGATGCGAACGTGTACGTCTATGTGTACATGCAGCAGTACGAAGATGATGTGATGTACCACATCGTGCGCTACGGCGATCAGGATGGCTATATCCGCGGCGATCAGCTGTATATGCTATCCCCTGCCGAAACGGATGCATACTTAAAATCCCTGCAAACCGTTCCGCCGCCGCCCACCATGACCTCCCCGCCGCCGCTGGATATGAACAGCGCTTCCACCTACGGCTACGCCACCGACAAGGTGAACTTCCGCCAAGGTCCGTCCACGAAGGACAAGACAATCAGGAGCCTCGACAAATACACCTTCGCCCTGATTTTAGGCACCCAGGTGACAGACGGCAAAACCTGGTACAAGGTTTCCGTAAGCGGCACCCAGGGCTACATCATCAGCGACTATTTCCATGTGCTCACCCTAAACGAGCTGGAAGATTTCTTAACAAGCCCGAACTATCAAAACAACAACAGCGGTTCTTCCTCCTCCGGCGGGTCTTCTTCCTCCGGCGGAAGTTCAAGCAGCGGCTCCTCCTCCGGCGGACTCATTTCACAGGAAGATGTCAACATCGCCGAATGGAAGAACCCCAACGTGGGCGCAACCGCTTCCTATGAGCCCTTTGATCCCTTTGCCACACCTGAACCCCTGGAGGGCGAAGGCGATGGCGACACCCCGGAAGAGAGCTTAACACCCACCCTGGAGCCTATCGATACCCCCAAGCCCCTGGAGTTTGATGAAACGGATACGGAATCCAGTAACGTATGGGGCGTTATCGGCACTATTTTCGGCCTTGCCGTGGTTGGCGGGGGCGGCACATACGCCTACAGCATCTACCGTTCCAATCAAAAGAAAGCGGCCGCCCGCGCTGCCCAGCGCCGCGCCCAGGCTCAACGGCAAACCACACCCGGCGGCAGGCCTTATGCCCGCCCCGCTCAGCCGCCTCAGGGTACGCCCAATACAGCAGGCAAGCCTGTTCAGACCCCGGCTCCCACAAGACCGAATCCAAACCAAATGGCAGGGGGCGCAGCGGGCAT
>JGI994J12354_10003487_pt1 | contig 14643 bp, 13 predicted proteins | sample IntmicLarv3ML3BL_FD_12354 | JGI IMG/M metagenome (IMG submission 12354)
ATGACGCTGATTATAAAAAGCCGGGAGGTAATGCTCATGGCGGAACATTATCGCTGCTTCGACATCGGGATGCCGGAACTATCTTAGCGGCAGCCATGACAGAGTATACGATGGAAGAGCCTCACAACATGCAGATGTGGAAAGGTTTATGTAATTACAACTCCACTTTTCACGTATCATACAAAGAAAAAGGAATCTCGTATACCGGCATAACTTTCAAAGCTGCAAAAATTGAGCGGCGAACGGAAGGCAAGGACGAAATAATCGTTGTAAATACGGAACTGCAAACCAAAACTTATCAGATACCTGAATCAGGCGCGATCCCTGTAGAAATAACATATTACTTCAGAGATAAAGAGTTGGAAATAAAAATAAAGGCTAAAAATGATATTGGCGAATTGAATGTTTTTATACCTGTCATATCAATGGCATGTGAAAAATATTCACCTTTCACATCAACAGGTAATGCACCTTACGGGAGCGGATTCATTATCGAAAAGCCAAACTTTGACTTTTACCTCAGCTCAGAGAAAGGATTAATAAAAATTTTGCCGGTCGAACAAAACGGAAGAGTGTTCAATCCCGTACCCGGCTTTGAATTTATTCCTTTCGAACTATCTTTTAAAGGAGAAGCCAATCTGAAGATACAAATAAAGAATAAGCCATTTTGATTTTTCAAACAATCCGGTCTTCCCAACAGATGTATTTAATAATTTTTTCGCAGTAAACTCGGTAAATAATAAAAAACTGTGACATAGGGTTGTCACTGCATCCTTTAATTTTGTGGCGTATAACATAAAAATTAAACAATTATGAATTTAAAAGTACATTTAGTTTTCGCCGGGAATTGCGAGGAAGCACTCACTTTCTATAAGGAAGTGTTGGGAGGAGAAATAAGTTTTATCTTCCGTAAAAAAGAAGAAAAAGGTGTAACTGTTGCTGATGTTGATAAAGAAAAGATATCGCATATGGTCGTGAAGACACCTCATTTTGAGTTGGCAGGAGAAGATGCAGACTCCTGCAGTAAGGTGATTGCAGGCAATAACAACAAGCTTGTTCTTGTATATCAGGAAGTAGAAGAATGTCGTGAGGCATATAACAAGTATGCTGCAAACGGAACAGTGACAATGCCTTTCGAAAAAACATTTTTCTGTGACGGAATGGGAGAAGTTACCGACAAATACGGTATATCGTGGCTCATTATGGTTACTGATGAAGGGTACGAATAAATAAAAAAACAAGCAGGGAAACGCTATTCCCTGCTTATTTTTTATACTTTTGCACTGTTATAATCAATTAATAATAAAATGAATAGAATAGAGCGTCTGTCAGCCATTCTCACAATGCTACAATCTTCATCCTCGGTAAAAACAAAGCATCTGTCCGAGCGATTCGGTATAGGATTACGTACCATATATCGCGATATTCGCGCATTAGAGGAAACGGGCATTCCTATTACAGGCGACTCCCGTTCGGGATATTCGTTAATTGACGGATTCAAGCTACCACCTCTAATGTTTTCAGGGGAAGAAGCTTTTGCTTTTTTAACGGCCGAAAGGCTTGTTGACAAGTTTACGGATACAGGGTTACGTGAAAGCTATAAATCGGGAGTTGATAAGATAAGAGCAGTCATGCGTTCGGAAGAAAAAGAACGCATCGATTATGTCACAAAAAACATAGGATTTTTAGATTTTAACTACTATACATCAAAAGATTCGCAAAACAGATTGCAGTTTATTTTAGACAGTATCTCAAAACGAATGAAAATAATTATCACTTATACATCTCATTCCAAAAACGAAAAAACCCAACGAACAATAGACCCCATAGGAGTTTTCTTTTCTATGTCTAACTGGTACCTCGTAGGCTTCTGTGATAAAAGAGGAGATTATCGTACATTTAAAATAAACAGAATAGAAGAACTTCATCACACAGACATACCCATAAATAAAAATCACCCGCCTCTCGACCGACTATTGGAACAATTGAAAGACCGTACAGAATTACAGGAGGCTTTGATTGAAGTCCAAGCCGATAATCTCCCAATCATTGACGATAGCAAATATTATCAGGGCTTAGTACGTGAAATCAGAAAAAACAATGTCATTGAACTGCACTTTTTGACATTTTCAATTGAAAGACTCGCCCGTTGGTACATGTCTTTTATGGATATAGCAACAATCATTTACCCCGAAGAGTTAAAGCAAATAGCAAATAGAATCGNATCCGGTTACAATACCGATAGTAAAAGATTCGAACTCGCTTTACAGGAGAAACCAACATGAAGATACATGTATATAAAAAGTGAATGACAATCTGACATTAAACGATTTACATAACACTACATCCTGTCAGGAACCTCGATTCCGAGAAGCGACATTCCCGAGCGAATCACTTTCGACACGTTTTCGGACAATATCAAACGTAAGCGTTTTATATCTTCATTTTCTTCTCGGAGGATTGAGTAATCATGGTAAAATTGGTTATACTCGCGGACAAGTTCGTAAATATAATTCGCGATGCATGACGGACTGTATGTTGTACCTGCCTCTTTTATGATTGACGGGTATTCTGCCAGCATTTGTACTATTGTTTCTTCCTTTTCCGTTACAGAAGTACTTGTGGACAGGTTTTTCAAAATATTGATACCTTGTTCTTCCGCTTTACGCAAAACCGAACGTATTCGTGCATAAGCGTACTGAATAAAAGCACCTGTATTACCGTTAAAATCAATTGACTCCTTCGGATTGAAGGTCATATTCTTGCGAGGGTCTACCTTAAGTATAAAATATTTAAGTGAGCCAAGTCCGATGATTCGCATGATATTATCGGCTTCTTCCACAGTAAGTCCGTCTAATTTACCAAGTTCGCTCGATATCTCACGGGCTGTTGATATCATTTCGTCAATAAGATCGTCAGCATCAACGACTGTTCCTTCGCGGCTTTTCATCTTTCCTTCGGGCAACTCGACCATTCCGTACGAAAAGTGAACAAGACCTTTTCCAAACTCGAAGCCCAGTTTATCAAGCAATATTGACAGTACCTGAAAATGATAGTTTTGTTCGTTCCCCACAACATAAATCATTTTATTTACAGGGTAATCGTCGAAACGAAGCTTGGCCGTTCCAATATCCTGCGTCATGTAAACAGATGTACCGTCGGAACGCAAAAGAACTTTTTCGTCAAGGCCGTCCTGAGTAAGGTCTGCCCAAACAGAGCCATCATCGCGACGATAAAATATCCCTTTATCCAAACCTTCAAGCACTTTATCGCGACCATCAAGATAAGTTTCCGATTCGTAATATATCTTATCAAAATCAACACCGAGACGTTTGTATGTTTTACCAAAACCATCGTAAACCCAACTATTCATCATACTCCACAATGTTCTGACATCTTCATCTCCTGCTTCCCAACAGCGAAGCATCTCACGAGCCTCAGCCATTAAAGAAGAGGCTGCCACCGCCTCTTCCTCACTCATCCCTGTAGATTGCAGTTCTTTTAATTCAGCCTTATATTTTTTGTCGAAAAGCACATAAAAATCGCCTACAAGATGATCGCCTTTCTTTCCTGTAGATTCGGGAGTTGCACCATCACCCCACTTCTGCCATGCAAGCATCGATTTGCATATATGAATACCGCGGTCATTAACAATATTTGTCTTAACAACCTTATAACCATTCGCTTTCATAATTTCAGACAAGCTAAAACCAAGCAGGTTATTACGTATATGTCCCAGATGAAGCGGCTTATTCGTATTTGGCGATGAATATTCAATCATTACAAGGGGTGATTCATCAGTTGCTTCAACAAACCCGAAACCCGGCATGGAATTTATATCGATGAGCGTTTCAACCCAAGATGAACCACCGATAGTTATGTTCAAAAAGCCCTTAATAACATTAAAGTCAGCAACCCATTCCGCATTATTTTCGCGAAGATACACACCTATCTCCTGCGCTGTCTCTTCCGGAGATTTTTTCGAAATTTTCAAAAACGGAAATACCACAAGAGTCAGATGCCCCTTAAATTCTTTTTTCGTTTTCTGTAAAGATGCCTGTTCCGCAGTAATATCTGCTCCATATAATGTTTTTATGGCGGCAACAACCGCCTTCGATAAGGTTTGTTCGATAGTCATAATATACATATTTTGTGGGGCAAAGGTAGTGCAAGCCGAGTGCAATACAAAATAAACCTGTTTATTTTTATTCCCGAGGCGCAGCCTACCTTCGATTATGTTGAAGCAAAGGTAGTGCAAGACGAGAGAAGTACAAAATAAAAAACTCGTTTTCGAATTGTTTATCCTAAAAATAATCTTTACTTTTGTTGATTCATTATTACAAACTATGTTATGTCTATGCAGGTAGCAAAAAAGTATAAACTGGGGCTTGCGCTGAGTGGGGGTGGCGCAAGAGGGTTTGCCCATATTGGTGTATTAAAATTTCTTGACGAATGTGGACTGAAGCCCGATATTATTGTGGGAACAAGTGCCGGAGCTTTGATGGGTGTTTTATATGCTGACGGTTATTCACCTGACGAAATCATGACTCTCTATAACGGGCGGGAATTTACGGAGTTTGCGTCTCTGCAGATTCCCAAGATGGGACTGTTTGACAGTTTGAAATTCAGCAAATACATCAAAAAAATAGTTCGTGCAAAAGACCTGAGCGAACTGCAAATACCTGTTATCGTTATGACAACGAACCTTGACAATGGCGAAGCACATGCCTTTACACAAGGCCCGATACCTGAAATAGTGACTGCTTCGTGCAGTGTTCCGATAATATTTAATCCTGTCAAGATAGATGGTACGCATTATGTTGACGGCGGACTATTCAACAACTTCCCTGTTTCGATTATTCGTGACGAATGTGATGCCGTCATAGGCTCTAATGTAAGCCCTGTCATACCCGATAAGTACAAAAAAACTATCGCGGGCATCGCTGAACGTTCTTACCATTACCTATTCAAAGCCAACACTGAAAAAGACCGTGAAAAGTGTGACATACTGATAGAAACGGAAAAATTCAGCGACTACAACCTGTTCGACCTGAAAAAGACAGAAACTATCGTACAAATAGGATATGAAGCTGCGGAACAAGCATTTGAGTACTTTCTCAATAACAAACCGATAGCTACATTAATACAAAAATATTCAACAAAGAGAAGGGAAAGCCCCCCTCAATCCCCCCAAGGGGGGAAGAAAGGACAGGAAGCTTTAAATAATTAATGATTAAACAAATTAACAATTTCAAATAGGTTCCAATCTCCCTCCCTATTGGGGAGGGCCGGGGAGGGGCTTCACGCATTATGAAGACAAACAAGCATATAATATACCAGACAATGCCAAGGCTATTTGGCAATTACAACGAAAATCTTGTAAAGAATGGCAGTATTGAAGAAAACGGATGCGGAAAGTTCAATTCGTATACCGGTAAGGCACTTAAAGCTATAGGCGAACTGGGTGTAACTCATATCTGGTATACAGGGATAATCGCTCATTCTACTTGTACGGATTATTCTGCTTATGGCATAGCCAAAGACCATCAAGCAATCGTCAAAGGTAAAGCCGGCTCTCCGTATGCAATAAAAGATTATTATGATGTGGATCCCGACTTGGCTGAAGATGTACCAAACAGGATGAAAGAGTTCGAAGAACTTGTAAAACGAACTCACAAAGCAGGAATGAAAGTAATAATTGACTTTGTTCCAAACCATGTATCTCGCAGCTACCATTCTACAATGAAACCGATGTATATTGACGACCTTGGGCAACATGATAATACTGCTGTTTCCTTCTCAACATCGAATAATTTTTATTATTTACCGGGCGAACGTCTCGAGTTGCATTTCGGAGCGCAGGATGAGTTTTATTACTACAGCGAATTTCCGGCAAAAATTACAGGCAATGATTGCTTCTGCGCCACTCCGGGAGTGAACGACTGGTATGAAACAATAAAACTAAACTATGGTGTAGATTATCAAAATGGAGGCTCTAAACATTTCTCTCCCATTCCGGACACTTGGAATAAAATGCTTAATATACTGCTATTTTGGATTGACAAAGATATTGACGGTTTTCGCTGTGACATGGCGGAGATGGTACCGGTGGAGTTTTGGAACTGGGTTATCCCACGTGTAAAAAGCCGCAAGAATGTAATTTTCATAGCTGAAGTATATAATCCGTCGCTATATTTGGACTTTATCAACTTCGGTCATTTCGACTACCTGTACGACAAAGTTGGAATGTACGATACTTTGCGCAATATTATTTGCGGCAAAGCGCCATCGACCGATATAACACCTCGCTGGCAGGAAATAGAAAAATTCAACGAACACATGCTGTTCTTCCTCGAAAACCATGACGAACAAAGGATTGCATCTGAGTTTTTTGCGGGTAATGCACAGCCGGGAATTCCCGGCATCACATACGTTGCCACTCACGGTACAAACCCCGTAATGATATACAACGGACAGGAACTTGGAGAAAAAGGAATGGACGAGGAAGGATTCAGCGGCACGAACGGAAGAACATCCATCTTCGACTACTGGAGCATGGAAAGTGTTCGTAAATGGGCAAATAACGGCAACTTCGACGGAAAACTATTATGCAAAGAACAGCGCGAAATCAAAGATTATTACAGGAAAATACTCAATATCTGCAAAGAAGAAAAAGCTATATCCTACGGCAAATTTTATGGTTTGGCTTTTTGTAATAAAGAAAATCCGTATTTCCCTGCGACGCGTATAAAAGCTTACCTTCGCAAATATGAAGACGACCTTATTCTGGTGATAATCAATTTTGACAAGAAAGAATATGATTTTCGGGTAAACATCCCTAAGAATGCTTTTGAAATACTTCAAATCCCGGATAATATCGCAACAACGGCAAAAGAACTTCTTTCCGGAGAAGAATTTATCTGTTCGCTGACACATGCATGTCCGTTTCAGGGAACCGTGGGTTCTCTCTCTGCTAAAATACTAAAATTCAAATACTAAACAATCGGTTAATAACTTTTTCGTAACATAATTTATAAATTCAGATATGTTTTGTATTTTTGCCCGAAATTCTATTTTTGAAACAATTCAAATATTTATAAATGAGCGCACACACACCATTTCTGGTTTTTTCAGGCACAAAAACCCAATATCTGGCAGAAAAAATCTGTGAAAGTCTCAATTGTCCGCTTGGCAAAATGAACGTACAGTATTTTGCCGATGGTGAATTCTCCATTTCGTATGAAGAATCAATACGTGGAAGAGACGTTTTTCTTGTACAGTCCACATACCCCAATTCCGACAATCTGATGGAATTATTACTGATGATTGACGCAGCCAAACGGGCTTCCGCACATTCAATAATTGCGGTTATCCCTTATTTCGGATGGGCGCGCCAGGATCGCAAAGACAAACCGCGTGTATCAATAGGAGCCAAACTGATTGCGGACATACTCTCAACGGCAGGCATCAATCGATTGATAACGATGGACTTACACGCCGATCAGATACAAGGATTCTTCAATGTGCCTGTTGACCATTTGTACGCTTCGTCCGTTTTTTTGGATTACATCAAAACACAATTGCCATTAGACAACCTTATAATGGCGACACCCGATGTGGGAGGTACCAAACGCGCAAGCAGCTACTCCAAATATCTTGAGATACCGATGGTCATTTGCCATAAAACGCGCCAAAAGGCAAACGAAGTTGCCGACATGAGGATAATCGGTGACGTCACCGACAAAGATGTACTTTTGGTTGACGATATCGTAGATACGGCAGGCACAATTACAAAAGCCGCCGACCTGATGATGAGTAACGGTGCACGCTCCGTACGTGCCATGGTTAGCCATGCCGTGATGTCCGACCCGGCAACAACACGCGTAAACGATTCGGCTCTGAAAGAAATGATTTTCACTGATTCAATTCCATATTCGAAAGGAAGTGAGAAAGTCACTATATTGTCGGTTGCAGGTATGTTTGCCGAAGCCATATACCGCGTTTGCAACGATAAATCGATAAGTTCGCTGTATACAATAAAATAAGGGTGTTATTTTTCTAACACAAGCGTATTTGCCACATAATCATGAACACCTTTTCTTTTTTTGTCAAACAGGAAAATGATGTTAATAACCGGTATACATTTTATGATGCTTCTAATGAAATACCGGAAACATGAAACTTGCACACCGACTTTCCCGGAAGCAATTTTTATCGAAAATATTTTTTTGCCGATTGTTCCTTTGAAAAGATATTCCATTGCAAAAAAATAAATCACCCATACAGGCAAATAAATCAAATAAAATTTATTGTCGAAGAAATCAGGTAATTCCCTTGTTAAGACTGCCAAAGGGAAGTTTAAAAATAATAGTATAATCATATCTATAATATAGCTTCCTACTCGTTTACCAATAGAAGCCAAAGGCCTATCCAAACTATTAATAGTCAAAGAGTCATACTCCCTTACAGTTAATATTGTCGAAGGAATATACGCTGTTTTACAAGATGTACATTCTAAAGTATCTTCTAATTTAGCTATCGGAAAGAGAGGGATAAAAAAAAGAGAGAAATATCGCTCATTTTTCCTCAGCCGGTAACCTCTTTCCATATTGCACTTCGGACAAGAAAAAGTACCATTTTTAATTGTTCTCCCAATTAATTTTGTTCCGGATATTATAAACATAATAATTTAAAAATTAGACAGTTAACACTACAAAAATATAAATTTATTCTATTTTCACTCGTTGTATCTGATTCTCATAATTAAAATTTAGTTAGAAACCAGACTCCATAAAATACTAATATTGAAGATATAAAAAAAATCCATGTAAATATGTTTGATATTACCGATTGATTATTTACCGCAAATTTTAATGGTTCTCTATTAAGATTAGCCTTATTGTATCGTTTGTGAAATTCTAATACGAAATCAACTAATAAAGAAGCACATAGATTTCCCAAATTAACAAAGCAAAAACCCATTAATGCCATTATGAGAATCTTTGAATATTCACCTATGTCTTGCATTATTTCAGTCTTTCCTAATAATTTCAAAACATACAGAATCAATACTTCAACAGAAATAATAATAATAGGAGTAGCTATTAGCCCTATTCCATACAATTTTACTATTTTTCCTCTTTCCATTTTAACAATGAAAAAAACTATGAATAGTGCTACTATAGTAAGAATATATCCTATCCATCTCATACCTATTTAATTTTTATTATTATATATCATTCTTACTTTGGCTACTTATTTTTATTTCTGCCGAATAAAAAATCAGATAATCATCCCACTGCCATAGCACAGGTGATGTTCCTTATCATAAACAACGGCAAACTGTCCGGCGGCTATGCCTTGAATTTTGTTGTCGCTTGATATGGAATACATATCGCCTTTACGACAGATATAGCCATGAGTAAACTCCGGTGTGTGGCGTATCTTGAATGTCACCTCTTTTGTGTCGTCAAATTCGCACCAGACATCTTCTGTTATGAAATGAAATCCCTGAAGATTAATCGTTTTGCCGTATTGCGTTTCGGGGTCATATCCATTTGATACATAGACAACATTCTTTTTAGTATCTTTTTGAATGACAAACCATGGGCCTCCGCTCAAACCAAGTCCTTTGCGCTGGCCTATAGTATGAAACCAGTATCCGTTATGCTTACCGATAACATTTCCTGTTTCAAGTTCTATTATTTTACCCTCGCGGCGACCTAAATATCTCTCAATAAAATCATTATAATTGATTTTCCCTAAAAAGCATATCCCTTGGCTGTCTTTACGTTTCGCACTCGGCAGGTTATACTCAGTTGCAAGGGCGCGTACTTCGCTTTTCATAAGATGACCTATGGGAAACATCAGTTTTGATATCTGGAGGTTTGTTATCTGCCCGAGAAAATCGGTCTGGTCTTTAATAGGGTCTTTTGCAGTTGACAGCCATGTCTTACCGTTTATTTCTGTTGTTGTGGCATAATGTCCGGTCGCTATTTTATCAAAATCTTTTCCCCACTTATCTTCAAAGCACCCGAATTTGATAAAACGATTACACATCATATCGGGATTAGGTGTAAGGCCGCGCTTCACAGATTCTATCGTATAACTGACCACTTTCTCCCAGTACTCTTCGTGCAGCGACACAATCTCCATTCTGCATCCGTACTTCTTCGCGATAAACGTTGTCATTTCAATATCCTCTTCCGCAGGGCAATCGATATATCCGTCCTTATCTTCCATTCCGATACGAATATAAAAGATCACAGGCTCATGGCCCGCCTCTTTTAAAAGATGAACCACAACAGAACTATCTACGCCTCCGGAAACTAAAGTTGCTATTTCCATAGAATTTATTTTCTTTTCGAATTTGTGTCAAAGTTACTATGTTTGCATGGGAAAACAAAAGCAAACTTGAAAAAAGTCTATACATCAAAAATGATATTCGGAATTATTATTAACTTTGCATGTTTTGAATAACAATTACAAAAATATGAAGAAGATCCTTTTATCAATTATGGCAACATCAATAATTATATCTTGTGCAAATAAAGCATCGGATGGGAATGTGGCAGCAGATGCCGAGAAAATAGAATATAGAGTCGAACGCTTTGCGGATATAGAAGTTCTGAGGTACAGAGTTCCGGGTTTCGAAGAACTTACACTAAAACAAAAGCAACTTTTATTCCATCTTTCGGAAGCTGCGTTAATGGGGCGCGATATACTGTTTGACCAGAATAACCGCTACAACCTTACTGTACGCCGCGCCTTGGAAGCTATTTTTTCCGAATATAAAGGCGATAGAAACGATCAACAATTCAAGGCGTTGGAAGTTTATCTCAAACGTGTTTGGTTTGCAAGCGGTATACATCATCACTACGCGGAAGATAAGTTTGAACCCGGATTCACAAAGGATTTTTTTGCGGAATGTATCGGAAAAATTGATAATTCACTCCTGCCATTGCGTCAGGAACAGTCAAAGGATCAGTGGCTCGCGGAAATCACTCCCGTGATTTTCAATCATGACATCATGCCTAAACGTTCTGTTCAAAGCGGAGATGTCGATTTACTTCTTGCCTCTGCTAATAATTATTACGAAGGAGGCATTACTCAAAAGGATGCAGAAGATTTTTACGTAAAAATGAAAGACCCTAACGACAAATCACCGGTATCTTTCGGACTCAACAGCCGCTTGTCGAAAGAAAACGGACAAATAAAGGAAAAAATCTGGAAAATAGGAGGACTTTATACAGAGGCCATTGAAAAGATTGTCGGTGAACTTGAGAAAGCCGTACTTTTTGCGGAGAATGAGGTTCAAAAGGCTGTCATAGAGAAACTGATAGAATATTATAAGACAGGCGACCTGAAAACATTCGATGCATACGCAATATTATGGGTACAAGATATCCACTCCGACGTCGATTTCGTAAACGGTTTTACCGAGACATACGGCGATCCGCTCGGAATGAAAGCAAGTTGGGAATCTACTGTCAATTTCATAAACAAAGAAGCTACAAAAAGAACAAAAATAATAAGCGACAACGCAGGATGGTTTGAGGAGAACTCACCTACCGATCCGCGCTTCAAAAAGAAAGAAGTGAAAGGCGTAAGTGCTAAGGTAATCACTATCGTGATGCTTGGCGGTGATTGTTATCCCGCAACTCCGATAGGTATAAATCTGCCAAATTCAAACTGGATACGTGAGCAGTACGGCTCAAAATCAGTGACAATCGAAAACATTACGTTTGCCGGTGACAAGGCAGCGCAAGGTAACGGATTCAACGAAGAGTTTGCATGGAGCGACAAGGAATGCGAATTGATGAAAAAGTACGGTTTCAATGCTGATAACCTCCATACTGACCTTCACGAATGTTTGGGGCATGGTTCAGGCATCATACTTCCCGGAGTTAATCCCGACATACTCGGAGCATACAGTTCCACACTCGAAGAATCACGCGCCGACCTTTTCGCCCTGTATTATCTTGCCGATAAAAAAATGACGGAACTGGGATTACTAAGCGACCCGGATGCATATAAATCCGAATACTATAAATATATGATGAATGGGCTTATGACACAGCTCGTTCGTATACAACCGGGTAAAAACGTAGAAGAAGCTCATATGCGCAACCGCCAGTTAATAGCTAAGTGGGTTTTTGAAAAAGGACAAGCAACAAACGTCGTTTCGTTCGAAAAAAAGAACGGCAAAACATTTGTCGTAATAAATGATTATAACAAATTGCGGGTGTTGTTCGGGGAACTGCTCGCGGAAGTACAGCGCATAAAAAGTGAAGGTGACTTCAATGCAGGCAAACAACTTGTCGAAGATTATGCTGTCAAAGTAGACCGCACATTGCACGACGAAGTATTGGCACGGTATGCAGGTCTTAACCTCGCTCCGTACAAAGGATTTGTAAACCCGATAATGAAAGAAGTAAAGAACGAAAAGGGAGAAATAACCGACATTATACTCGATTATTCTGAACGGTATACGGAGCAAATGCTGCGCTACAGTAAATTTTACTCTTTTTTGCCTACATATAACTGATATTTCAAAAAAAACCGTATCTTTGCCAAATAGCGAACATAGGCTGCGTCTCGAACTGACCTTGATGTAAAAAATATATCAATGTGTCTGTTTCACAAAGTGGAACAAAATTAAAAATAAGTAAACTTATTTTGTACTTCTCTCGACTTGCACTATCTTTGCCTCAAACGACGATTAACTTTATCTAAAGTAAATGGATTCAACATATATCAGTACTGATACACTGCTAAAATCGTTTTCCGATTACCTGAAAAACAAAAAGCTCAGAAATACGGCCGAACGTGATGCCATTTTTTCGATTGTATGTCAAACAAAAGATCCTTTCACACTTGAAATGATCGGACAGCAATTGGAAAGCGTTAATTTTCGGGTAAGCCGTGCGTCTGTTTATAATACGATGGAGTTGCTGCTTGACGCTAAAATTGTTGTGCGCCATCAGTTTACCGGCACAAATGTTCAATACGAATTAAAACATGTTGCCGACCAATACAATCATATTATTTGCACCTACTGCGGTACGGTGCGTAAAATTAAAAACAGTAAGATGAACGGTTTTATTGCAGATTACAAAATACCTAAGTTCACGACAGAATATTACACGTTGCTTTTCTATGGTATATGTTCGAAATGCAAATATCGCATAACACAAGAGGCAATAAACACAAATAAAAAAACAAGAAAACAAAATATTAAACTATGAAAAAAGTAGATGTTTTATTAGGATTGCAATGGGGTGACGAAGGTAAAGGCAAAGTAGTCGATGTACTTACCCCCAGATACGATGTAGTAACGCGTTTTCAAGGAGGTCCTAACGCAGGACATACACTTGAGTTTGACGGCAAAAAATATATTCTCCGTTCCATTCCTTCAGGAATATTTCAGGGAGGCAAAATCAATGTCATCGGAAACGGAGTCGTACTCGACCCGTTATTATTCAAGGAAGAAGCCGTGAGCCTTGCCGAGCATGGCCATGATATCGTAAACCAGCTATACATCTCAAAAAAGGCGCATCTTATAATGCCTACACACCGCATACTTGATGCAGCAAATGAGTCTGCTAAAGGAACGGGGAAAATCGGCACCACGGGAAAAGGTATCGGCCCTGCTTATACCGACAAGATAAGCCGTAACGGGATACGCGTAGGCGACTTGTTGCACGACTTCGACAAGAAATACGCTGCGGCGAAGCTACGCCATGAAAACATGCTCCGAGCAATGAACTACGGGTACAATATTGCAGAACTTGAAAGAGAATGGTTCAAAGCGCTCGAATATCTGAAAAATTTCAAACTTATTGACAGCGAACATGTAATAAACGAATTCCTCCAAGACGATAAATCGGTGCTGGCTGAAGGCGCGCAAGGTACAATGCTTGACATTGATTTCGGCTCATATCCTTTCGTAACATCATCGAGTACAATCTGTGCGGGATGCTGCTCAGGCCTCGGTATTGCTCCGCACAGCATTGGTGAAGTCTTCGGTATCTTCAAAGCATACTGCACTCGCGTCGGCAGCGGACCATTCCCTACTGAACTCAACGATAGTATCGGTGATGAAATGTGCGAACGTGGCCATGAATACGGTTCCGTTACAAATCGTAAGCGTCGTTGCGGCTGGATTGACCTTGTAGCTCTTCGTTACTCAATCATGATAAATGGCGCTACAAAGCTTATCATGATGAAAAGCGACGTTTTAGATACATTCGATAGTATAAAAGCTTGTGTCGCCTACAAAATCAATGGCAAAGAAGTGACAAAATTTCCGTTCGAGGTGGCAGATGTCGAAGTAGAACCAGTATACGCAGAGATAGACGGATGGAAAACCGATATGACAAAAATGAAAAGCGAAAATGAATTCCCTGAAGAATTTAATGCTTATCTGACATTCCTCGAAGAAGAACTAAACGTTCCGATCGTCATCGTATCGGTAGGCCCCGATCGCGAACAAACTATTTCAAGATCAATCGAAGATTGACCCTGAAAAATTGACAATTGACAATTAAGAAATAGCGAAAGACACTGATTTTGATATATTGTCTTTCTCTTCAAACTTTTCGATAAGTTTACAATTGTCAGATGTCGGTTATGATTTTTTTT
>JGI994J12354_10003488_pt1 | contig 14643 bp, 15 predicted proteins | sample IntmicLarv3ML3BL_FD_12354 | JGI IMG/M metagenome (IMG submission 12354)
ATATTTGATTACGGATGTCAGTTACAACAAGAAGCTGACGAAATATTATAGGAGGTGGAAAATGGCAATTATTTTACGACTTGATCGTGTGATGGCTGACCGTAAGATGTCTCTTAATGAGTTAGCTGATAAGGTAGGAATAGCCAATGTTAATCTTTCAAATATTAAGACCGGCAAGATAAGTGCAATTCGTTTTTCGACACTTGATGCAATTTGCGATGTACTTGATTGTCAGCCAGGAGATATTTTGGAATTTGAACGTTCATAAAAGAGTTTGTATACTGGTGGTAATGGTGTATTATTCCAATCCTATACGAACATTTGTATTGAGTTGGGAATATGAGGAGGGCGGTCTAGACTTGTATCTAGGCTGTTCTTTTTGCGTGAAGGTAATAAGCCGTGAGACTCAAGGTGTGTGGTTTTAAAGTTCACAACAAAAGAAAATTTTCTGAAAACAATCTCCCAAAGGCATTGAAAATCTCCCAAAGCACATGTATAATTGGGAGAAAGGAAAATTACTCTGGGAGAAAGAAGGTATGCGAATGCGAAAGTTTGATTACGAAAAACTTGCAGAAAGAACATGGGACAATGAAATTTTGGCTTATGTTGCCAAAATACATGAACACAAGGGCAAGCAGGAACTTTACATCCGTCAAAAACCAGTGGGGCTTGAGCGTTTGATTGAGATAGCTAAAATTCAAAGTACGGAAAGTTCAAACCGTATTGAGGGAATTGAAACAACAAACGCCCGATTAAGACAATTGGTGGCAGATAAAACCACCCCAAGAACCCGCGATGAAGAAGAAATCTTGGGGTATCGTAATGTGTTGGATTTGGTGCACGAAAATTTTGAAGTTATTCCAGTTAGACCAAATTACGTTTTGCAAATGCATAGAGATATGCTCAAGTATACGACTTTGTCATATGGCGGAAAATTCAAGACATCTCAAAATGAAATTGATGCGACATTGGCAGATGGTGAAAAGGTGGTTCTGTTTAGACCGCTTGAACCTCATGAAACACCCAGTGCGGTTGAGGCTATTTGTGAAAGTTATCAACGAGTATTGGATAAGGAAATTATTGATCCACTAATTTTGATTCCGTGTTTTATTCTTGATTTTTTATGTATTCATCCATTTAATGATGGTAATGGCAGAATGAGCAGGATTCTCACGCTTTTGTTGCTTTATCGAAGCGGCTATGTGGTGGGACAATATATAAGTATTGAAAATGCGATTGCAGATACAAAAGATGGTTATTACGATGCATTGATAGCTGCGGACCAAGACTGGCATACAGAAGAAAATGACCCAAAGCCATTTATCAAATATATGCTAGGTGTTATTCTTTCCTGTTATCGTGAGTTTGAAGAGCGTATTGATATAGTGCGAGAGAGGGGAGTAAAGAGTACCTCTTATGATGTTGTAAAAGAGTATGCTGTAAAGAAAATTGGTACCTTCACAAAGCAGGAGGCATTAGTAGCTTGTCCGAGCCATGGAAGTTCGTCGATAGAGGCGGCATTAAAAAAACTTGTAGAGGACGGAACGATAACGAGAATAGGAGCAGGACGGAAAACACAATATGTAAGAAGCGATGCGTTGACTATTAGCAACTGATAATCATGTTAAAGTATGGAAATACTTATTGAAACAATGTAGGTGATAGCAAAGGTAACAAGGGTTTGTATACTGATAGTAATGGTGTACTGAGGGGCATTGTTTCTAGCAGATTTGCTGGGAGCGAGTTCACGTGGCGAATTGGTGGCGATGGTGCGAGGACATTAGAATAGGCAATAGGACTACGCTTTATGAGTGGAATTTGGTATACTTATTTTGTAATAAGTGAATAAATGAGAATTTATCGCCCGCAAGGGAAAAGGAAGCGGTGGCGAGGTCACCATTTACTTTTCATGGGGCGATAGCGACAGAAATAGGAGTGACACAAAGAGTTACGAGAGTCGCAGTATGCGACGGGTTTATGTTGCTGAAACTTTGAGTATTAAATAAGAATTTAGCGAAAGGATAAAAACTATGAATAGTATTACAGTAGCTTGGGTAGTAAACATTGTGATGGCAATAGTATCCATTGTTTTACTAAGTGGCAAAGGAGCATTTTTAATAGCGGGATATAACACTTCGAGCAAAGAGAAAAAAGCTCAATATGATGAAAACATTTTAATACATCAGGAGGAAAGTTATGACAGATAAAAATAAAGTAACTGCTCCAGTTGGGGAGTCAATTCAGATTAAAAAAGGTGAGCCACTAAAAAATATGTTTAATCGTGAATCAATTCGCGCATGTGCGCTAGATATTCAAGCGGTTTATAATTCATTTAAAGTTGATGAGTTCTTAGATTCGATAATTGACGAAACATGGGAGAAGCTAGAGTTAAAGGCTAGATGCCGTCATATTACGCTGAATTTGGGGAAATATTTACCTTCAGATTACTCTGAGGCTGTTGCCATACTTGAGAAAGTAGCTGATAATTATTCGGCGGGGCTTTTTGTTTTGGGAATGTCTTTTCCAGATTATGTAGAAATCTATGGACTTGATGAGAGTAATTGGAATATTTCCATCAAAGCATTGGAGAAATTTACTACGCTATGGTCATCAGAAATGGGTGTAAGACCGTTTATCCTCAAATATGAAGAGCGTATGATGAAACAAATGCTAATATGGGCGGGAAATGAAAATGAACATATTAGAAGGCTTTCTAGTGAGGGATGCCGCCCGGCACTGCCATGGGCAATTGCACTGCCAAAGTTCAAGCAGGATCCGGCACCAATTTTGCCTATTCTAACAAAACTTAAAGCTGACCCTTCAGCGTATGTGCGCAAAAGTGTTGCCAATAATTTGAATGATATTTCAAAAACACGTCCCGACATTGTAATTAAGATTGCAACTGAATGGTACGGTGAAAATGACTATACGAATTGGATTGTAAAGCATGGTTGCAGAACTTTATTAAAAAAGGGAAATAATGAAATACTTGCACTATTTGGACTGAATGAGAATTCAAATGTTGTTGAAGATTTTGTTCTATATACCAAGATTATTTCAATTGGAGACAATCTTAATTTTTCATTTGCAATTACTGCTAAGAAGGATAATAAAGCAAGATTGGAATATGGAATTGACTATGTAAAATCAAATGGGAAAACAAGCAGAAAGATTTTTAAAATATCAGAAGTTTTTTTGAAAGGAAATGAGCGTAAAGCATATACGAAAAATCATTCATTTGTGGACTTGAGTACAAGAAAGCATTATCCAGGAAAACATTCGATTGTACTTATTGTCAATGGCAATGAAATGGAGAAAGTGGATTTTGAGGTGCTAGCAGAAAGATAGAGCAAAATAAAAATATTGTTTCACTAAAACATATTAGCTTCCCCCAAAATTGGGAAGAAATTTCTATAGCAGAAAAGGGAGAAAAGTGCGAAAATGAAATATATCATCTTATAAATAAGCTGGGGAAGTATGCAACGAAGTTTCTATATCGGGTGTAAAGAATTGGAAATTAAGACGAATGATTATGGGCTTGAGGAATTTAGTCAACCGGATGTGTTGGCAAATAATTTGAAAAGATATAGTAATATAGGATGAAATATCAATCATTTATATAGGGTGTTTGAAGTTTTTATTTATTGAATATTTTCAGAAGAAGCCTAGTTCACTAATAAGATATATTAGTACTAGGTGAGCAGGGTAGAACAAATAGAAGAAAAACTGGGGGATATTTATTTTTATGGAAAAGGGTTTAGCAATAAATAAAAGAGCTATAATAGCATACATTTGTATTGGGTAATCCCAAAGAATACTAAATATGAATGTTAATAGTGCGGTATAAATAGCAAGGTTTAGAAAAGTTTTTCTAGTCAAATACATACCTAATATTAACAAAATCCCATATGATGAATAGTCTACCATGATACCGATTAGGTTTAAGAAAAAAGGGATAGCAAGGGTAGATAAAGTTAAGATATACAATTTTTTATTATAGGTATAAATAGATAGAATACCAAGAGCCAAGGAAAGAAAAACATTTAGTGCAAAAGGATCTTCACCAATAGCCGTAGCAACAAACGAATAACCGATTTGCATCACTGTTCCGAAGATAAAGAGACGTAAAAAATATTTTTTCAAATCCTTTGTATGACTAACCCCTATTCCAATTTGATATGCAAAAAGCGGAAAAGAAATTCTCCCAATCATGCGCAGAATAGGATATTGAGGAAAAAGCACCAGCCCCACATGATCAACAAGCATGCTCAATACGGCGATTATTTTTATATAGTTACTTTGTTGTTCGGTCATGATTTTTCCTATTATTATAAAAATGAAATTGGTTATAGTTAGATGATTTATGTTAACATAAAATTACTTTTTTGCAAAGACATATGAGCGCAATCTTAAAGAATATTTAGGAGAAAAAGATATGGTTGATATGATAAAAGAAGCACCTAAATTTCGATTAGATGGTCTTTATTTTGGGGGCTTAGGTTCTAGTTGATGTGCTTCTTAAGACGGGTGAGTATATGCTCATAATTTTGACGTCGATGTGGAACTATACAATTTGAGCAATCTTTTACACCCTTATCTGAATATTGAAAGTCCCCGCCACATTGTCGTTCTAAAGGATACAAGGGGCAGTAACAAAATAAGCAGTTAAACTCTGTTGGGTCAACTTTGTTATGACACGGAAAGTACTCACATTTTTCATGCGAAAAAAACGAGAAATTCTTCTCTTGTAGTTTTTCTTTCATAATTTTATGAGCCTTTCTTAGGTAAGTTACCTTGTCAAGCGTCTAAACCAATCCTATGTTAAAAATGTACACCATTTTTAATGATTATGTCAAGCGACATATAATCAAGTTTGGTTTCGGGGGGGGGTGTCAAAAAGTTTTGGCAAGATATATTAAAACTTATTAGGAGATTTTGACGTTTTTGTAGGGGGGATGAAAATATTTCACACCTCTTTCCGAACGAGGTATAAAGGTGGATGTTATGGTGCTTATGATTTTATGAAATGATATTTGTTAATTATGGTGATATGCAGATGAGTGAAAATGCGGACAGTGAAAGTGCTAATATATATAACAAGTAGTGAAATTAGTTAGCAAGGAGCAGGGAATACTTATTTCCAGAGGAAGACATTTCATACATGTATATTAAGATGTGAAATAGTACTATATCTAATGATTTTATTTACTGTATATACTTTTAGGATTTTATTGACAATAACATCGAATTTGTGTTATTGTAGTAAAAAGTAAATTGCTCTATGAGGAGGAACAGTTATCTTAAGAAATCTGTAAATTGAGTTTGAAAATTACATAGTATGAACAAAGAAACAAAAGTCTTGCATTATGGTAAAGCCAAAATGGAATTTAAAGAAAAGTATATGCAGTAGAATTAGTAGTTAAGTAGAGCCAAAGTGGAATGTTTCGCAACGGAGCATAATGGGGAATTCTATATTTCCAAAATTAGGATAAGTGAGTATTCGCTCGTCAAATATATGCAATGTATTTGAAAAGCTAAAATAAGAAAGGAGTGTGCTATGAGGTTAGAATTGATATTTCAGATTGAAAATAAAGGAGAATTATCATCAGAGATTCCTTCTGATTACAGGAGGATATTTGTATCCTTTTTAAAGAGAGCAATTGAAAATATCAACGAGGAGAAATATTATGAAAAATATTTCGCACCTACAGTCACAAAATCATATAGTTTTTCGGTCATATTACCAAAACCAGAATTTAATGGAGATGTAATTAGGCTGAATGGTAGTTATATAAAGATGATTTTCTCATCAGAAGACAGAGATGCAACTGGATTAATATTTTCTCAAGCGTTTTTAAAACAAAAGCACAAGAAATTTCCTCTACCAAAGGGAAATTCTATGACACTAGAGAAAATTAAGAAATTGCCAGAACAAGAGATAACAAATTCAAAAGTTATTTTTAGAACAATCGCAGGAGCTGGATTATTAATTCGTTACCACGAGCGTGAAGACAATAAAGATAAGTATTATATTATTGGAGAGGAGAATGCAGAGAAACAGTTAAAAATAGTGTTAAGAGAGCAGTTGCTTGCATTTGGCTTTAGCAAGGAAGATGCAGAAGACATTCAGATTAAGCCCATTCGGTGCAAAAAGGTTGTTGCTCGACACTATAATAGTTTTATTGATGCTACAGTGGGAATGTTTCAAATGCAGGCGAATCCTCGGGTTTTGCAATATTTATATAAGGCAGGAATAGGATCAAGAAGTTCAATAGGATTTGGTTTAGTAGAGTTGGTTACACAAGATCTTTTGTAGAAAGGAGGATCAATGAAGAGATTTATAGATGAAGAGAAATTTGATATGGCGTTAGAACCATCAGATTGGCGGTATTCGGCAGCGATTGTGGGACTTAATAAATATCTTAAGAGGATTGCTGGAGAAGAAGAGTTTGAAATTTATGACAACGAAATTAAATTTAATAGTTCATTGATTACTAATGAAAAATATTTAGAGTTTATTGAAAAATATTACAATGATGAATTGCATCACAAAAAAGTCGAGAGTATTTTAAGCAAAGACGAATGGTCGGATGAGCAAGTTAAATACATCAATGAATTGTTAAAAGGCAATTCTATCATGAAGAAAACATTTGGGAAATTAAAATTTGATGGAAGCAATGCTAATGAAATTATACAAATAATCGAAAATAATCGTAGTCAATTAATTCTAGAAACGTTTCGAAACAAAAGAGATATGTATGCTAATTTTGCCAATACTAATCAATTGGGTACTGAAGGTAAAGAATGTTGTAGGTTATTAGGCTATTATGTGGACGGGGGTAGGAAGAGTAAATCGATAGCGTATAATTTTGATGTGAATTCATTTAATGCAGAAGATGACCGAATATTTGATTTTATTCCCTTTGCGTTTTCTAGAGGCAGAGAAGCGTTTTTTGTCAATGCAAACTATTCGTTGAAAAGATTGATTCAAAAAAATGACTATTTAAATGATTGCATAGAAGCCGAGAGAAGTAAAAAGGCAGAAGAAGGTAAAGAAGCTAATTCTAGGCAAATATTGTTCCGCATAATTAAAGAGGTTGCAGCTTTTATAGACTATGATGTTGAAGTAATCACTAAAAATCAAACGAATAATTATTTTGAAACTATCTTTATCCGTAAAGAAAGTATTGAAATTTTGCGACATCTAAAATTTTACGATGTATTTTGCTTCCCTTTTAAACGTGGTGATGGACATTATCTGGATGTGCAAAAAGAAGTTGTTGAATGCATTTTGAATATGAGAAGAATTGATGGGTTGATTGAGTTATTTTTAAAAGATAATAATACAGATAGAGAGTTTTTAATTAGCCAATTAGTAGAAATAAATATACTAATATGTAAGGAGGAAGGTATGAAGCAATCGAATAAAGTGGCATATGCATGTGCTAAAGCAGTGGTGGAGAATTTCAAAAAAAGCAAAAGAGAAAATAAAATAATTAGTTATCGGCAAAAATTAACTAATGCAATTATTTTTAAGGACTATGATAGAGTGAATGATATTTTGACGCAACTATCAATCTATGCGGATGTACCTTTTGATTTTGCGTTTGGATTATTTGAGGATTTTGAAACGAATAAAGATGTGGCATATACATTTATAAATGCTTTGGCTAGTAGGAAAAAAATCGATGAAAATAACGGAGGAAATTAAGATGAGAAAGAATGCATTGACGTTAACAGTTGTAGCGAACATGACATCAAATTATTCGGAAGGATTAGGGAATATTGCCAGTGTTCAGAAGGTATTTAAAAATCGCAAAGTATATACTATGCGTAGTCGTGAAAGCCTAAAAAATGCAATTATGGTCCAGGCAGGAATGTATGATGATTTACAAACAGAGGTAGACGGTGCCACACAAAAATTGGTTACAGAGGATTTAAATGTTGCGACTTGTAGAGCCCTAGAAGGTGGATATATGAACACAAAAGGAACGACCCATGTGCGAAAAAGTTCATTTTATCTAACAGATGCTATTTCATGCGAAAGTTTTGTGAGTGAGACGAGATTTCATAATAACCTCTACATGGCTAGTAATTATGCGAAAGCCAATGGAATGAGTGTTCAAGGCTCAGGAGATAACAAGGTTGGTTTGATGCCATATCAGTATGAATATGATAAGTCATTAAAGGTGTACAGCATTACCATTGATTTGGAAATGATAGGGCGAGATGAAAATTTTGATGTGGAGGCAGATGCATCAGAGAAAATTGACAGAGTAGATGCTATTTTAAACGCTATTGAAAATTTACATTTAACAGTTAAGGGAAACTTGGATAATGCTGAGCCGATATTTATAGTAGGTGGATTGTCAGAAAGAAAGACACATTTTTTTGAAAATGTTGTAAGGGTTGAAGAAGATAGATTAGTTCTTTCTAGTGATTTAGAAGATAAGATTAATAAAGGGTATAAAACGGGATTGCTACGCGGAGAAAATTTTGCAAATGAAGTAGAAATTGTGGCACAGTTAGACCCACTTACAACCGGCCGTTTCTTTGAAGAACTTAAGGCAGAAGTGAAACAATACTATGCATAAAATCATGAAAAATTAGTAAAGGAGGGTTGTTGTGAAAGCTTTAAGAATTGTTTTAAAACAAAATAGTGCAAATTATCGTAAAGAAGAAACTATAGAAAACAAGATGACTTACCCTTTGCCTCCTATTTCTACAGTAATTGGTGCCTTGCATAATGCGTGTGGATATACAGAATATAAACCAATGGACATTAGTATTCAAGGGAGATATGGCTCTATGGGAAAGAAAGCATATGTGGATCACTGTTTTCTGAATTCCTTGCAAGATGATAGGAACATATTAGTCAAGATGTGCAATGGCAATGTATTATCAACTGCTTTTGAGAAAGTGGCAGTAGCAAAAAAACCACAAGGGAATAGTTTTCGGAAAAATGTAACTATTCAAGTATATAATCAGCAATTGCTAAAAGAATACCAAGACCTAAAAGATTTAAGTGATGAAATTGGAGAATTCAAGAAATGTAGATTGGATAAAGTATTTCAGAAAATAAAGAAAAGGAAAAAAAACCTTTCTGAAAAAAAGAAACAGCTTCAAAAAGAAGAGGCAGAATACAATCAAGTCATACAGCGAGAGAAAGAAATAAAAGAAATAGAAAAGGAAATCAATATTAAGTACAAATCTTTTTTAAATATCAACTATACAACACCAATTTCAAGATTTAGAACATTAACTACTTCTTTGAAATTTTATGAAATATTGTATGATATAGAATTGGTTTTGCATATAAAAACAGATGATAATACATTGGAGGATTTGATAGACAATATCTATAATTTGAAATCTATTGGCAGAAGTGAGGATTATGTTGATATTATTGATGCGAAGATTGTGAGCTTGCAGAAGGAAGGAGAAGTAGACATAAACAGCATGTATACAGCTTATATCGGGATTGAGGAATTGGAAGCAGATAGAATATTCTCTGGAAAAGGTCAAGCGGGCGAGTCGATAAATGGAACTAAATACTATTTGAACAAGAATTATATTATTGAAGACGGAAAACGAAAATTCAAGAAAAAACCTGTAATGTTTTTATCAGAGTATGGCATTGATGAACTGGGAAAGAATGTATACTTGGATAGCGAAGCAGAAAAAGAATATATCGTAACATTTTTATAATTTAAGTGCGGTGGTTAATCCTACCGCATTTGTTATATGAGGAGAGGGAGATGGATGTAGATAAATATTGGGCAAAAAGTGATGGAACAACAATAGAACAACATGTTGAACAACTTTTAGAAGCTCTAAAAACAATAAATAATTTGAATTATATAGAAAAGGAACTTGTTTGTCCAACAGAAGAGGCATGTAAGTTTCATGACAATGGAAAAATGTCACTAGAGTTTCAAAAAAGAGTACGTAGGCCAGGAGCAAAATTCAATCCGGATGAAGAGGTTATACATAATGTACTTTCATTGTTTTTTATCAACCCCCAAAACTTCGAGTGTGAAAAAGATTATTATCGCGTAGCACATGCAGTAATAAATCATCATGATTATGGGAATGTTTATAGGATTTTAGAGGAGAAAAAAGAGCTTATAGCGGGATTGTTGGAAGGATTCAATACATATGCCTTTAAAAGAAAACAAAAAAAGTACTTGGAAAATATTATTGAAGATAGAAAGGCCATTCTAATCAAAGGATACTTACACAAATGCGATTATAGTGCTAGTGGAGACTATACAGTAGAATATCCTAATGATTTTTTAGAAAAATCATTAAATAATTTATTGGAAAAATGGAAACAAACCAATCCACAAAGCCAGTGGAATGAATTACAAAAATTTTGTATTGATAATTCGGGAAAGAATATTATTGCGGTTGCACAGACGGGGATGGGAAAGACTGAGGCAGGATTGCTTTGGATTGGAGATAACAAGGGGTATTTTGTATTGCCATTACGTGCTGCAATTAATGCTATTTACGATAGGGTATGTAATAAGATTGTTGAAGGAGAAGATATAGAACATCGAGTAGCCATTTTGCATTCGGAGGCATTGGAATATTATCTCAATAGCCATAGCGACAATGAAGAGATGGATGTTTATGAATATCATAAAAGAGGAAAAGCCTGGAGTATGCCACTCAGCATCACAACAATGGATCAGCTTTTTGATTTTGTGTTTAAATATCAGGGATATGAATTGAAATTAACCACTCTAGCATATTCCAGAGTCGTAATAGATGAAATTCAGATGTATGATCCTACGCTCTTAGCTTATCTGATAGCGGGACTAGAAAAAATTAGTGAATTGGGAGGAAAGATTGCGATAGTTACAGCAACATTGCCGCCATTTATAAGGGCGAAGCTAGTTCGAAAAATACAGTTTGATAAGGAAGAAATATTTATAGATGATTTAAGGAGACATAATTTGAAGATTATGGATAGCAAAATAAATAGTGAAGATATTTTTGAAAAATATGAGATGAATAAAAAGGCAAAGAGAGCCAATAAAATATTAGTAGTTTGTAATACAATTAAGGCAGCACAAAAAATTTACAAAGAACTAAAAGAACTGTTGCCTTCAGAAGATAGTTTGAACATTCTACACAGCCGATTTACTAAAAAGGACAGGAGAGAAAAGGAACATGAAATTTTGGAGTTTGGAAAAACTTATACAAACGAAGAAATAAAAGAATTAGATAATCAATCTGCCATTTGGGTTTCTACATCTATAGTAGAAGCTAGCTTGGATATTGATTTCGATTATTTATTTACCGAATTACAGGATTTGAATTCACTTTTTCAGAGGCTGGGAAGATGCAATCGAAAAGGATTAAAAAGCATTTCGGAAGCTAATTGCTTTGTGTATTGTAGAATAGATGATAAATTATTAACAGAAAATGGCGGATTTATTGACAGTACGATGTATAAACTATCAAAAGAAGCAGTTGAAGATGTTACAGGACTTCTTTCGGAGAGAGAAAAGATAGAAATGTTGGAAGAGCATTTTTCTGAGGAGAAATTAAAAAATAGTGAATATATGCAAAGATATAGAGATGTATATAATAAAATTATTAATATTATTCCGTATCAGTACAAGATAGAGGATATTAAAATTCGCGATATTCATACAAAGAAAATCATTCCAAGTACGGTGTATAAAGAAAACGAAGAACAGATAAAGGAATATGAGACGTTGATAATGGAAACAGCAGATGCAGTTACGAAAATAAAATTAAAAGAGAGGATATTGGAGCATACTTTAGATATTCCGATTTATGTATGGAAAAATTATGAGAAGGCAAAAAACAATCATTTGGCTGAAGGATTTGAAGAGGTGTTAATAAGCAAAAGAGAAAAAATATCAATAATGGAATGTGAATATGAGGATTTGGGTTTTCAAGAAATGAATTATGAAATGGCAAGAAGAGAACCAAATATATTGTAGGAGCAGGAGGAACATAGCAGTGAGAAAAGAAGTTACGGGCGTTATGATTTATTATTATATGGTATGCACAAGAAAATTATGGTATTTTTACCATGAAATACAGATGGAGCAGAATAATGAGAATGTTAAAATTGGCAAAATTATAGATGAAACCTCCTATCAAAGAGACAACAAGCATATTAATATAGATAACGTAGTAAATATTGATTTTATTCGAGCACATGGAGTATTACATGAAGTGAAAAAGAGCAGGAAAGTTGAAGAAGCAGGAGTCTTGCAGGTGAAGTATTATCTGTATTATCTAAAAAAGAGGGGCGTAGATAATATAAAGGCTAAAATAGATTATCCATTGCTTAAACAAACATTAGATGTAGAGCTACTAGGGAAAGATATTGAAATGATTGAAAAAGTGCTCGAAAATATTGAAAATATTGTTGAGCAAAAAATGCCGCCTGAGCTACAAAAAAAGAATATTTGCAAAGCATGTGCATATTATGATCTGTGCTATATTTAGGAGGATTTAAATGAAAAGAAGTTACTATATTTATAATAATGGGACACTGAGAAGAAAAGATAATACGATTACATTTATTAATGAGGAGGAGGAAAAAAAGGATTTACCTATTGAAAGGGTAGCGGATGTCTATGTGATGTCAGAAATGTCATTTAATACAGCATTGATTAATATATTATCAAAATATGGAATTCCAGTGCATTTTTTTAATTATTATAGTTTTTATACAGGAAGTTTTTATCCGAGAGAGCAATTGGTTTCTGGTAATCTGTTGGTGAATCAAGTCCAATACTATGTAGATAATGAAAGAAGAATGAATTTGGCAAAAGCATTCGTCAAGGGAGCTACGTATAATATTTATCGAAATCTTCGCTATTACAATGGTCGTGGAAAAAACGTGCAGGAGCAGATGGATTCAATTGAAAGATTGCGCAAAGAAATTGTCGATGCAGCAAGTATTCAAGAGTTAATGGGATATGAGGGCAATATTAGAAAAACATACTATTCAGCATGGTCGATTATTATTGATCGAGACATAGAATTTGAAAAAAGAGTGAAGAATCCACCAGACAATATGATTAATACGCTAATTTCATTCGTCAATACTTTGATTTATACGAAAGTTTTAGGAGAAATATACCAAACACAGTTAAATCCGACAATTAGTTATTTGCATGAGCCAGGGGATAGGAGATTTTCATTAAGCCTTGATCTTGCAGAGATATTCAAGCCATTGTTGGGGGATAGATTAATATTTTCACTGTTGAATCGCAATCAAATTACAGAGAAAAGCTTTACGAAAGGACTGAACTATTTACATCTGACCAAGGAAGCTTCAAGACTGATAGTTAGTGAACTTGATAACAAGTTACAAACGACTATTAAACATAAAGAACTTAATAAATCAGTTTCATATCAATATTTGATGAGGCTAGAAGGATACAAATTAATTAAGCATGTGTTAGGTGAAAAGGAGTACGAACCATTTGAAATATGGTGGTAGGAAGGGGAAAGTATGTATGTTATACTAATGTATGATATTAAAACTGATGAAGGGAGTGCTAAGGCAACGCGTAAGGTGTTTAAAAGTTGCAAAAAATATCTTGTGCATATACAGAATTCCGTATTTGAAGGGGAAGTTTCGGAAGCACAGTTACTAAAGCTACAGCTAGAAATAAGACAAGCAATAAGAGATGACAGAGATTCGTTGATTGTGTTTAAAAGTAGGCATGAAAGGTGGCTCCCAAAAGAAATGTGGGGAATGAAAGATGACAAAATGAGCAATTTTTTGTGATTGTCGAGTAGGAATGTTGCTAAAAATGTAGCATGTCGACAGAGACCGCTAATATAAGCTATTAGACAAGATTAATTTTAGTGTTTTGTGAATAAAAAAGAAGAAATTCAATAGTGAAAGGAGAGGTCGACAAAAAGGTGGCCGGAAATAGAAGAAAATAGAGGCTGGTTTAGGCACGGACATGAATAGAACCATACTGGAATGTTAAGCCAGTTTAGGACTTTTCGTTGCTTAGTCGAGAACGGACATGAATAGAACCATACTGGAATGTTAAGTTAGACATCAACCCCATTATCCTCGATTGTTCCTTACATGAATAGAACCATACTGGAATGTTAAGTCTATCTTTGCTATTACGATATTCTCGTTTTCATATCACATGAATAGAACCATACTGGAATGTTAAGCAAATTAGAAACCACTTGACTAAGCTCCACGACGTTACATGAATAGAACCATACTGGAATGTTAAGTTTGACGATACATATCTATCGTTTGTCGCTTTATCCACATGAATAGAACCATACTGGAATGTTAAGAAGACTTCTATGTAGCGGTTAAAACTATCTTTCTACATGAATAGAACCATACTGGAATGTTAAGCGGAATGGATGCTGTCCGATACTTTGTGTACACGGTACATGAATAGAACCATACTGGAATGTTAAGTCTGTAAATTGCACATCATACCATGCTGCATTTGGAACATGAATAGAACCATACTGGAATGTTAAGAGTCTTTGGACGAACTTTAAGGCACAGATTGGTAATAACATGAATAGAACCATACTGGAATGTTAAGTATTTTCTCTTAAGTTCTCTGGGGGAGGCAGATCGGAAGAGCACACGTCTGA
>JGI994J12354_10003489_pt1 | contig 14638 bp, 17 predicted proteins | sample IntmicLarv3ML3BL_FD_12354 | JGI IMG/M metagenome (IMG submission 12354)
CTTGTAAGAGAGTTAAAGTCATTGATTTTAATGGGGAAAAGAGATGAATGATCAAAGGTTATTATTGCATCTGGTTTGATTTGTTACAAGAAGTTTTGTTTGATAGGCATGGGGTTTGGTAAAAAAACAACAGTTGAGGCTGGAGCTTTGCGTTTACCCATTGGGAGGTGGGCGGGAGAAGAGGCACGATTTTCTTTTGTCTTGTTTTGCCTTATGGAAATTTTTATGTGGTTTTATATCTGGAAATAATGCTGCGTCTATGCTGTAAACGTGATTTGGTTAAAAGAGGGCGGGGATAGGGCACAGAGGAAACTCAGCCATCTTCGGGCAGGCAACTGTGAGTGATGCCAATCCTTCGGGAGGCATGATCAACCGTTGGATAACAGGTGGGTATGGCACACTAGTTCTGACTGTGACCGCTTTGACAAGCAGGCTTTTTTGTTTGAATCTGTCTTGCTGATTCTGACATGAAAAGTTATGCTGGCAGGATCATCTGTCAAACTCCTTTCAGAAAGGAAAACCATGGTAACGCATGGAAAAGGTCCGTCTGGTAAAACAGGTAAAAACCGGAAAAAGGTTTTTTGCACGCTTCTATTTTTCTGCATTGCCGGACTTGCACTCTTCGCAAAAGCAGACAGTCTTTCGAATGGAGAGGCATACTTTCAGGAGAGGGAGGGAGCTATTCTGGATGCAGAAAAAGCAACTGCGTTTTTCGGGGGGGATGTTGATCAGGGAGTACTGCAACTTCGGGACAATCTGGGTGAATTTTATGAGGGAGCTACCGGTACGCCGGAGGGTGCAGTAATGGCATTTGGAGATTGCGCGGAATATGCCAGGTTAGGTATTCCCGGAAATGATGGTGTGCTGCTTTGCCGAAAAGGATATCTCCTTGCGCATGATGCAGAATTCAAGACACCGATCTGGGTTGCCGAACGATTAACGAAATCAAAAGCACAGGGTACCATTGCGCGAAAAGACAGCTTTCGTGCAGACCGGGCTCTTCCGATGGGCGAACGCGCCGAGCTTTCGGATTATAAAAACAGCGGCTATGACCGGGGGCATATGGCTCCCGCCGCTAATATGAAATTTGATCTGATTGCCATGGAAGAGAGCTTTCTGCTTTCCAATATGGTGCCGCAGGTCGGGCGCAAAATGAATCAGGGAATATGGGCAATACTGGAAGAGCAGGTTCGTCAGTGGGCAATTGACAGGGAGGAAGTGTTTATTTACACCGGTCCCATTTACAACAATGATAGAGCGTCAAGGACGATCGGCGACAATTACGTTGGAGTGCCGGACAAATTCTATAAGATTGTGTACGACCCGAATGTTCGGGAAGCCATTGCATTTGTCATGCCAAACGCGCCACTGGAAACAAGGGACATGCCGCTTTACATCGTTTCCATTCGGGACATTGAAATGGAAACCGGCCTGAATTTTCTCTCGACACTACACAGGAAAGAACAAAACCGGATTGAAAAATCAAAAGCGGAAATGCCGTGGAAGGTGAAAAAATAAAAAAACTGCTTCTGTGCCGGTTAAATCAGGTTCGGCAAAAAATAATAGCCGACTCCTCCTAATATACCGCAGCCCAGCATGACCAGTTCCGGCGCCACTTTACATTTCCTCATGATGGCAATAGCGGTGATCATGATGACAATCGCCAGATAATCAATCTGAGTAACGTCAGGGGAAAAACCACTCTTCCCCCAAAGTGCAATAGCAGCGAGAGATACCCCGGCAGAGGCGATTAATCCAACAACAACGGGGCGCAGAATATTCAAAATGCCCTGGATAACAGAAAGTTCCTTGTATCTGAAATAGAACCAGGCAACGATAAAAAGCAGTATGGTTGGTCCGGTGAGGCAGCCGATTGTTGCAGCAATTGCGCCGGGTAGCCCGGCGACCTGTACTCCGACAAAGGTGGCCGAATTTAGAATAATTGGTCCAGGCGCTGTCTGGTCGATAACAACAAGATCGGCAAACTGGCTGACGGTCAACCAGCCGTAGTTGTCCACGATCATGTTTTTGATGATCGGCAGAGCGGCGTATCCGCCACCAATACTGAATAATCCAATCTGAAACCAAGCCCAGAACAGTTCAGCAAAAATCATGTCATCCTGCCTTTCCTGTCCGGCTGGCAAAGTGCCATATCACACCAAGAAAAATAAAAAACAGCACGATCAGTATCACATTGATACCGAAAACAAATGCAGCAGCAAATGCGCTTACCATGATGGTGATTTTTACCGCTGTCCGTCTGCTTTTATCTTCCATAACATTGAAAAAAAGACTGACAACAACATCGCAGATAACAGCACAAGCGCCCGCCTGCATGCCTTTTAATACGGCACTTACAATCGCGTTTTCACGAAGAGCATTGTAAAAAAAAGAGACAATGGAAATGGTGATAAGGGGAGGGATAGCCACACCCAGAACAGCCAGAAAGGCACCAGCAGCACCTGCTGTTCTGTAACCAACCAGCAGCACGGCATTTGCCGCCATCACACCTGGCGATGATTGCGCAAGCGCAATCAGGTTGATCATTTCCGCTTCGTCAATCCATTTCAATTCATCAACAAAGCGTTTTTTAACGACGGAAACAATCACGTAGCCGCTGCCAAAGGTTATCGCGCTTATGTAAAGCGAAGAGATAAACAATGTAAAGCAGGTTTTTGCTTTTGTTCTCACAGCATTTTCCTGAATCGCCATTTGTTTCCGGGATACGGGTTATTGTACAGGCCGCGTTTGCAAAGAAGATGAGTGGAGGGTTCCTGCTTTACAAATTGAAAGACATTCTTGATGCCAGAAAAACGATTGGGCAATCTGTTGATATTTACAATCAACGATGTCCTCATCTCAGCTTAAAATACAAAACGCCCGATGCTGTGCATCAGGCGTTCTTTGATTCATAAATCCGTTAACTTGTTTCAGGACGGAACACCCGCCAGATTAAAATCAGGCTGCCTGAATATTGGTTGCCTGTGGGCCTTTTTGTCCCATGGTTGCAACAAAGCGTACTTTCTGCCCTTCGGTAAGGGTTTTGAATCCTGTGCCTTCAATGTGAGAAAAGTGTGCAAACAAATCCTTGCCATTGTTGTCCGGTGTGATAAAGCCAAACCCCTTTGATTCGTTAAACCATTTAACAGTACCAGTTTCCATTTGGTCATTCCTTTAAAAATATAAAAACAGGGGCAGATGCCCGTGGTGCAAAATAATCAAGAAAGACTAAAGGAACTATCAAAGTGTTGCTTGAAATAGAACAACGATGCTACTTGAATCTGCTGCTTGAAAATAATGTATGTGCATCCTACACGAAAAAAGGGTTCATGTCGCTTAATAAGATTGTGTGCTTTCCTGCAGGTGCGCCATGACCCAGCGCGCATAGGCGACAGCTTCATCGTAGCCCTGCATCTCAATAATTTGCTCAAATGGTTTTTTGTTCGGCCATTGAGCATAGCGGATACGTACTTGGGATGAAGAATTCAGTTTCTTGACGATGGCCAGCCCGGATTCTTTGCCAAACACGCCTTTTTTCCCTTTTTTTGTTGAAAGCGGTTTGTCTCCATCAATCAGGATGGTTGTTGCCGATTTGGGGTAAAGGTTCGGGCCGATACTCGCACCATTATCGCCACTGGCATAGACATAAACAGACAGACCTTTCTTGCGGACTGCGCAGTGAACATCATTGATTGCGCTGTATTTTTTGCACAGTACGGCCCAGTTTTCAGCAGGATCCATCGCATTGCCAAAAGCAGCCTGGCTATCAGCATAATTGATTACATAGGAAATGGCGTTGATTTTTCCTCGCTCGATTCGGGTCTGCTCATCGGAATCTTTCTTTTTTTCTATCTGAATCTGGCCGTTTTCCGTATAGGGTTTGTCTGAGGTCAGGAGGTCGGCAGCATGAAGCAGTGTAATCGGAAAAACAAGACAAAAGAAGGCGAGCAGTTTTTTCATGTCAGTATCTTTCTTTATCTTGCCTGAACAGATCAGGCGCGGGGTTGAAACGGGCAATACGGGGTTATCTATTGCCCGCAGGTATATCAGAACAGGTGAAACGGAATGGGTCTCATCATCGTTTCATTATAAAAAGATATGCTGGTGGTGGAAATAAAAAAACAGGGAATGTAAAAATATCAGTATACCCGGCAGTATTTCCTACTTGCCCTTATAATAATTTTCACGTTGTGCAGTATTCTCTCAAGGAAAGGAAACCTTATGGAACATAAACTGCCCCCCCTGCCATATCCAATGGATGGCCTGCAACCGTATCTCTCCCGGGAGACGCTGGAATACCACTATGGAAAACATCACCAGGCTTATGTCACCAATCTGAACAATCAGATCAAAAACACGGAGTTTGTGAATGCCTCGCTTGAGGAAATTGTAAAAAAATCATCCGGCAGTATTTTCAACAATGCTGCACAGGTATGGAACCACACATTTTTCTGGCAGTGTATGAAACCCCATGGAGGTGGTGAGCCCTCAGGCGCACTGGCTGATGCCATCAGCAAAAAATGGGGATCATATGATGGTTTCAGGGAAGAATTCACCAAAAACTGTATCAGTAATTTTGGCTCTGGCTGGACCTGGCTGGTAAAGAGAATCGACAACAGGCTGGATATTGTCAATACGTCCAATGCGGCCACACCGCTGACAGGTTCTGACCGGCCGCTATTGACTTGTGACGTATGGGAGCATGCGTACTATATTGATTATCGGAACGCCCGTGCTAGATTTGTTGAAGCGTTCTGGAATGTAGTGAATTGGGACTTTGTTTCGGAAAATCATGCGTGATAGCTGGCATCCGGTTACAGGAAGAGATGGGGGATCTCTTTTCGCCATGATTAAAGCGCCGGATCCTGTTCCCGTTCTGCCAGAAGCCCCCCTGATGATGTAAAATCAGGGCAGCCGTATTGAACTCGTGCAACTTTAACCTTATGTGGCCCTTCAGCCGCTTTCACCAGTAAGGGTACCTCCCTCATGAAGACGCTTCAGATTTATACATCGGATTACTGCCTTGAACATCGGCCGGGGCCGAGCCATCCGGAATCGCCAGAACGCTTGACCGCAGTTCGCCGTGCATTGCGTGCGCCCGAATTCAAGGGAATTCCTTGGAAAAATGCGCCGCTGGGCACCCACGAGCAACTGCTTCTGGTGCATACCCCGGAATTTGTTAACCGTGTGGAGCGGATTCGTCCCAAGTCGGGTTATGTTCCGCTGGATGGTGGTGATACCGTCATGTCGCCAGGGACTTGGAATGCCGTCATGGCCTGTGTTGGTGCTGCCTGCGCTGGTGTGGACGACGTGGTAAAGGGCGAAGCAAAGCGGATTTTTTGTGCTACCCGCCCTTGCGGTCACCATGCAGAGCCGGACAGGGCGATGGGTTTTTGTGTTTTTAATCAGGCGGCCGTTGCAGCAGCGTATGCGATTGACACGCACAAAGTGCCAAAAGTCGCTATTGTGGATATTGATGTGCATCACGGCAATGGAACACAGGATGCGTTTTACTACAAACCAAACATCTTTTACGGTTCCTGCCACCAGTCGCCTTTCTATCCGGGAACCGGTGCCCGCTATGAAACTGGTGTTGATAACAACGTTGTCAACGTGCTTTTGTCGCGTGGGTGCAATTCCGCCACTTTCCGTTCACGGATGGAGGCCGAAATGCTTCCCGCTCTGCGCCGTTTTCAGCCATCGCTCCTGATCATTTCGGCCGGTTTCGACTCACACCAGAAAGACCCGCTTGGCGGTCTCAACTTTACGGATGATGATTTTTACTGGATTACGAAAGAACTGGTAAAAATTGCCGATGAATTCAGTGGCGGGAAGGTGGTTTCTATTCTTGAAGGGGGATACAGCCTTGATGGTCTGGCAACAGGTTCAGCAGCCCATGTTCGGGCGCTGATGGAAGAATGACGGAATAGAGGCTCTGACCGCTGAATAGTATGAATTTTTTCTACTAGGAAGCGAATTTGAAAAAAGACACTTCCAATAAACGGAATTATTTATTACAATAGAAATCTTTTCAGTAAATTAAATTAACCTGATATTTCATGACAACCATTCGCATTAAAGAAAACGAACCCTTTGAAGTCGCCATGCGCCGCTTCAAACGTACCATTGAGAAAACTGGTCTTCTGACAGAATTGCGCGCCCGTGAATTTTATGAGAAGCCGACTTCCGAGCGTAAGAGAAAGCACGCTGCGGCTGTCAAGCGCCATTACAAGCGAATTCGTAGTCAGCAACTGCCCAAAAAAATGTATTGATCCTGCCCTGAAAGGCAGATCGGGTGTACTGATTCAGACCCGCTCCGGATATCCGTGGCGGGTTTTTGTGTTTCAAAAAAGCCGAGAGGAAGCTAATGAGCCTGAAAGACCAGATTGTTGAGGATATGAAAAATGCCATGCGCGCCAAAGACAGCGTAAGATTGGGCACGATTCGCATGCTGACTGCAGCCATGAAACAAAAAGAAGTTGATGACAGAACGGATCTGACGGATACGGATGTTCTCGGCATTATTGAAAAAATGATCAAACAGCGTCGCGATTCCATTTCCCAGTTTGAGGCTGGAGGTCGTCAGGATCTGGCCGATCAGGAAAAGGCAGAGCTTGAAATGCTTTCCACCTATATGCCGGCAGCGCTTAGCGCGGAAGAAATTGAAAAGGAAGTCGGCGCAGCGGTTGCTGGTGCAGCAGGTCCGCAGGATATGGGAAAAGTCATGGCGGTGCTGAAGGCCAGGCTGGCCGGGCGTGCTGATATGTCGACTGTTTCCGGTATGGTCAAAAATGCATTGGTAAAATCCTGAGCAAAAGAACGCTAAAATAATCGAAGATGGTTTTTTTTTGATAAAACATTTTTGATTCGTGATCCCTCCGTCATTTATCCAGGACCTGTTAAACCGCATTGATATTGTCAGTGTGGTAGAAAAGCACGTGCAATTGAAAAAGGCTGGCGCAAACCTGCTCGGTCTTTGTCCCTTTCATACAGAAAAAACGCCCAGTTTTACTGTTAGTTCGGTCAAACAGTTTTACCACTGTTTCGGATGTGGGAAAAATGGTAGTGCCATCAGCTTTCTTATGGATTATGCCGGTTTGGGGTTTGTTGAGGCCGTACATGAACTGGCAAACAGTGCTGGTATGATTGTGCCGGATGATGACCAGCGAATCACCCGGGAAGAGCAGGAGCAAAAGCAGGCCGTAAGCCTTGTGCAGGGCGAAATTCTGGCGCGGGCTGAGCACTTTTACCGTAGGCAGCTCCGGCAGGCAGATGAAGCCATTGCTTACCTGAAAAGGCGTGGTGTCTCCGGTGAAATCGCGGCCCGCTTCGGGTTGGGATATGCGCCGGATGGGCGTGATGGGTTGCAGGTGGTTTTTCCTGACTATGCGGCAAAAGAGTTGCAGGAAGCCGGGCTCGTCATTGAGCGGGAAGCGGAGAGGAAAAGTGCATTATCCCCTTCGCGCTACGACCGTTTTCGGGACCGGATCATGTTCCCTATCAAAAATGCAAAAGGGCAGGTTATCGGGTTTGGCGCGAGGGTAATCAACAAGGGTGAGCCGAAGTACCTGAATTCTCCTGAAACGCCTCTTTTCCAGAAAGGCAGTGAATTATATGGTCTTTTTGAGGCGCGGCAGGATATCAGAAGCGCCGGTTATGTACTTGTTGTAGAGGGATACATGGATGTCGTGGCGCTTGCGCAGTTGGGGTTTCCGCAGGCAGTCGCAACCCTGGGGACAGCCTGTACCCCAGTTCAGGTGCAAAAGCTCATGCGCCAGACCGACCTGATCGTGTTTGCTTTTGATGGGGACAGGGCTGGGCAGAGTGCGGCAAAAAGAGCGCTGCAGGCTAGTCTTCCTTATGTGACGGATAACAAGAGTGTGCGTTTTCTCTTTTTGCCGTCAGAACATGATCCGGACAGTTTTGTGCGTGAATATGGTGCTGAAGCGTTTGAAAAAGAGATAAAAAATGCTATGCCGTTTTCAGAATTTTTGTTTCAGGTAATAACAAGGGAAACTGACCTAAGTACGCTTGAGGGAAGGGCAAAGGCGCAATATGTTGCGAAACCACTTTTGCAGGCCATCCAGCCGTCGGCATTACGATTGCAGATTGTAGGAAAACTGGGCGAGTTGACCGGGACGGCGAGCGATGAGTTGGAGTCGATTCTCGGGTTGGCAAAGCCGCTTCCCCGGAAAAAACAGCTCAGGCCCCGTGAGTCGCGACCACAGATAGTGAGTCTAGGAAGGCGGGTTGCCCGTATTCTGCTCATCTATCCCGAACTGGTGCCAGAGCTGGAAGAATGGGAAAGAAGCGCAATCGAACAATTTGACCCCGATGATGCCCGAACGCTATCGGATATTGTCAATGCGGCACATGCGATCGGCGAAAATGTGAGCTATGCCTCGCTTATTGAGTATTTCCGAATGGCAGGGTGGGATTACGATAAACTGATTGCTGAGACAAAGGACAGCCGCGATCTGGATATGGCGGCTGCCCGGCGGCAATTGAAAGATTCTTTCCGACAGATAAGAATTCGCCTGATAACGGGAGAGCTGAAAGAGTTGATGGCTTCTGGTCAGGCGCTTGAAAAACGCCAGTATGTTCTGGATTTGCAAAACGAGCAGCGGGCCTTGCAACAGCAGATAGTTGAAGAAGATACGTCATTGTCTTAATGACATGATTTGCCGCGGAAGCAGGTAAAAATAAGTTGATTTGTGTTATAATTTAAGGCTTTACATGCGGGCATATTCATGCCTTGTATACTAATCAGTTGATTCTGGGGCGAACAGTGGACGACAAGAAGAAATCAAGAAAATCGCAACCGGTTAAGAGCAAGGCAGCCGCCGAGTCCGCAACAAAGGGTCGTGGAAGACCCAAGCGCGAAGAGGCTGTTGTTGTAAAAGCAAAGGCAAAATCTGCCGTAAGCAAAGTGACAGCAAAGGCTGAGCCCAAGGCAAAAGAATCGGCCAAGGTCGAGGTTGTACCAAAGCCCCGGGTTGCTCCACCAAAAGCCAAAGCGATTTCCAAGGTAAAAGAGCCAGCAAAAACCGGGGAAAAGGCTGATCTCAAGGTCGAAGTGCCGTCCAAAAAGGCCAGTATCAAGGCAATGTCAAAGGCCGAGCCCGGTGTTGTAACCAAACCAAAGAAAACAGTCAAATCCATAGCGACTAGGCCAGAGCAAAAAAAACAACAGAAGGTGGACGCAGCAAAAACAGAAAAAACGAAATCAGCTTCCACGAAAAAGAAAAAAGAGGTCGTTGCTGTTGCGCCAGTTGAAGAGCCGAAACGCAGAGGGCGGAAAAAAGCATCGGAAAAAGAGGTGGTGCCTGTTGATATCGTTGCAGAACCTGTCTCCGAAGAAGTCTCCGCGCCCAAAAAACGAGGTCGCAAGCCAAAGGCACTTTTATTGCAGCAGCAGGCCGCGGCAGCAGCAGCAGCGGCTGAAAAAGGTACGGTTGTCACAACGGATGCCAGTGCTTTGGCACAGATTGACACCTCGGGCTATATTTTGCCGAAAGTAAAGGTGCCGGGTCGCCGAGGTCGCAAGCCAAAGGATTATCAGCCGGAGAGCGAAGAGGATGTTGCGCTCAATGCGGTTGAGCGTGCTGAAATGAAAGCCGCAGAAAGAACGCGGGTTAAAGACAGAAGAGCAAAAGAAAAAGCACTTCTGAAAGATGCGCTTTCCAGTGATTCAGAAGCAACTGCAGAAGAAATTGAACGGCGCCGCGAGCGTCTTGTTGCGCTGATTAAGCTTGGTAAGGAGCGCAATTTCCTGACCTTTGCCGAAATCAATGACCACCTCCCGGAGCACATTGTCGATCCTGATGCGATTGAAGGCATTATTGCCACTTTCAATGACATGGGCATTTCAGTGTATGAACACGCCCCGGATGAAGAAGACTTGTTGCTGACGGATAACGTCATCAATGTCACTAGCGATGAAGAGGCGGAAGCGGCAGCTGAAGCTGCACTTTCCACGGTGGATTCGGATTTTGGCCGGACAACAGATCCTGTTCGCATGTATATGCGTGAAATGGGGTCGGTTGAACTTCTGACACGTGAAGGTGAAATTGAGATTGCAAAGCGGATTGAAGACGGTCTGAAAGACATGATTCAGGCAATTTCATCCAGTCCGACAACCATCATGGAAATCCTTGAACAGGCTGAAAAAATCAGACTTGGTGAGGTGAAAATCGATGATGTCATTGATGGTCTTGCCGAAGATGATGACGATGCGCCGGTTGCCATGAGTGCCTCAACAGATGATGACGAAGAAGACGATGAGGAAGACGAGGACAATGCTGACGAGGAAGAAGAGGACGAGGAAGACGAAAATTCTTCAGCCAGCAGTAGCGGCGGCAGCAGTGGATTTTCAGCAGAACAGCTTGAAAAGCTGAAAGTGCATGTACTGGAAAGATTCGATCTCATTGCGAAAAATTTCAAGCAGATGCAGAAAGCTACAGTAGCAGATGCCTACAATTCTCCTTCCTATGTTGAGGCTCATGAAAGCATCTCCGAAGAATTGCTGGGAATGCGTTTTACCGCCAAATTTATCGAGAAGCTGGCAGATACCCTGCGTGCCCAGATGGATGAGATTCGCCAGATCGAACGGCAGATACTGGATGTCGTTGTCAATCGCTGTGGTGTGCCGCGAGCTCACTTCATCAAGACTTTTCCCGGCAACGAGACCAATCTGGATTGGGTTGATGAAGAGGTGAATGCCGGTTATCCATACAGCACGATTCTTGGTCGTAACGTGCCGATGGTCAAAGAGCTGCAGCGCAAGTTGATTGAAATCGAAGAAAAAAGCGGTATGCCGCTGATGGATATGCGCGATATCAACCGGAAAATGACCGCTGGTGAAATGCGGGCTCGAAGTGCCAAGAGGGAAATGACAGAGGCAAACCTACGTCTGGTTATTTCTATTGCCAAAAAATATACCAACCGCGGTTTGCAGTTCCTGGATTTGATCCAGGAAGGAAATATCGGTCTCATGAAAGCGGTGGACAAGTTTGAATACCGTCGGGGCTACAAATTTTCCACTTATGCAACTTGGTGGATTCGTCAGGCGATTACGCGTTCGATTGCCGATCAGGCCCGCACCATCCGGATTCCGGTTCACATGATTGAAACCATCAACAAGATGAACCGTATCTCCCGTCAGATTCTGCAGGAAACCGGTTCCGAGCCGGATCCGGCAACTCTCGCGCTGAAGATGGAAATGCCGGAGGACAAGATTCGCAAGATCATGAAAATCGCTAAAGAGCCGATTTCCATGGAAACGCCAATTGGTGACGATGATGATTCGCATCTGGGTGACTTTATCGAAGACAATAATACCCTTGCACCGGCAGATGCCGCACTGCATGTTTCCATGCGCAATGTGGTCAAGGATGTGCTGGATTCACTGACACCGCGTGAAGCCAAGGTGTTGCGGATGCGTTTCGGGGTTGAGATGTCTACGGATCATACACTGGAAGAGGTGGGCAAACAGTTTGACGTTACTCGTGAAAGGATACGTCAGATTGAGGCCAAGGCACTACGCAAATTGCGGCATCCATCCCGTTCCGATAAGCTCAAGAGCTTTTTAGAAAACAATTAATTTTCCGGGCCTATAGCTCAGTTGGTTAGAGCAGCGGACTCATAATCCGTTGGTCCCAGGTTCAAGTCCTGGTGGGCCCACCATATAAAACAAGGGGTTACGTTTAGGCGTAACCCCTTTCTTTTTTCATAGCTTCTGCTGGTGCCTACACGGTGCCTACAACTACGATGGCTTGAACTCGTTTTCCTGAAAGAAAAGCAGATCAAAAATATCAAAATCGTCGCATCGACGAGACGAACAAGTCGGGTTGGTGAAAGATGAATACCCCCCTCTACCGGTACTTTGCCCCCCTATGCCTGTGCGTTCTGCGAATCCGTGCCCAGCGGAAGCATGTCTCGCCACCCATTCTGTTTTGCATGATAAAAGAGAGTGGCAATAGTAATTCGCACCCCCTCTGACGCATCACTGCCATATCGTGGAAACCGGCAACGACTCATATCGGTTCCAGCACAGCAGCCTGGCGGTCAAATCGCGCATCAGATCACGCGAACAGGCGAAAAAAGGGCGAACTGAAAAGGAATCGTGCTGACTATTCGCGGCTTCTCCCGCACCCCCTTATCCAATAACAAAAAAGGAGGACAACAACACACTATTTGGTACACTTATCCACAGCTGCAACCACAAAATGCAGCCCAAGACCCTGGGTCAAATTTCAATCAGCACACTGGGGCAATATTCAATCAGTATCAACACCTTGACCGGCTTTGTCGGCATATCAGGGAAAACTATAAGCTTTCTTCCCCCATTGAACTTATTCTTGATATATAGAGCATCACTTGTAATACATTTGTGACGTTTGAGGTAGATGAGATGGAGAAAGCGTTGCTTGATTTTTTGTTACCTTCCACAATGTTGTTTCTGTTTTGTCTGCTGAGGAGCGCAAATGACCAATTCGATTTACTTTTTCCGACATGGTGAAAGTGTTGCCAATGCTGGCGGTGTTACCGTAGATAATGCATCAATCGATTTGACGCAAAAAGGTGTGGAGCAGGCTAAGTCTCTCGCTCGCTTTTTTACCGAGCCTCCCCATCAGGTCATCTCCTCTCCCTATCTCAGAGCTAGAAAAACTGCTGAAAATGCACTTGCAGCATATCCTGGTGTCACAATTGACACATGGCCGATCATCAGGGAGTTTTCCTATTTGTCACTGCGTGAGGGAACGACCATGAAAGAAAGGCTTCCCTTGGTCAAAGAGTATTGGGATAAAGCAAATCCAGATTATCGAGACGGTTCTGAGGTCGAAACTTTCCGCGACTTTATTTCCAGGGTTGATGCTGTGCGGGTTGAAATATGTTCACTACTTGAGCAAAAGAAGTCCGTTGCCTTTTTTGGACACGGTATTTTTATGAATGCTCTTCGCTGGCGGACGAGTAATGATCTGGATGATATAACAAACGCTAGTATGCGTTCATGTAGGGAATATGACCTTAACACCCCTATTGCAAATGGAGCAGGGTTCAGGTGTCAGCTTGCTGCTGATAGTTTGCAGTTTTATGATCTGAGAATGGAAAACGCATAAGATAGATTGCATCTAATATATTTTCGCTTCCGCGAAAATGAAAGTGACCTACCTCAAATGTCTCCGAGCAATTTTTTGTTGAAAATATAACCATTCACCCTCTTTCAAAAGTTATATTTAGGTTATAATAAATAATGAATACAATTGAATGGCTACCTAAATCGTTACGGCAACTTCGCAAAATCCAGAAAAAAGGGCAGCGTGAATTAATATATGATGCTGTTCAGCTTCTAGCAACATGGCCGTCATGTGTTGCTGATATAAAAAAATTACAAGGCCGGAACGATTACCGCCTTCGAATTGGAAACTATCGGATTATCTTTGAAATAGATCAAAGTGGTAATCCAATTATCATTAACATCATGCAAGTGGAAAAACGAAATGAAAGCACATACTAACGTCCAGATACTGAAAGGCGAAAACGGACTTCCTGCTTTTGCCGTTATCCCTTATAGCGATTACTTGGCTCTTTCTGCTAATCGCCCCATGACGGTTCCTAATGAGGTTGTAGGCAAGGTTCTCAAGTTGGATTTGACTCCTATCCGCGCTTGGCGTGAATACTTGGGGTTTACACAAACAGAAGTTGCTCAAAAACTGGGGATTTCACAAGCTGCATATACCAAGCAGGAAAACAGTTCTAGATTGAGAAAAAGCTCAAAGGAAAAAATTGCTACTGTGCTCGGAATTCAGCTGGAGCAGCTTGATTTTTAAATTCCAGCGTGTTTTGAAACATTTTCGCGTACACGAAAATTAAGTTAGCAGGTTCATTAGACGTTAATTTAATACTTTCTTCTTTGCAGAAAATTGACGCTAGAAGTGTATCTTGATAAGAAAAATATAAATAGAATAATTTGATGGGTGAAAAAAATGCAGGAAGCTCTTCATAATGTTGCTACTCATTTAATTAGCCAAGCTCGGAGCATGGGCTCTGAAATGTTGGTAGATGCTTACGCTAGAAGCGCATTCAATCGATACTATTATTCATCTTTTCTTTCAACAAGAGAATTGCTTTCACAGTTAAATGGTAGTTGGGGGCGGGAACCTCATAAAAACATTCCAAAAATTTTAAGTGAAAATGTTGTAGGTCAAATTAAAAAAACGGCTTAATCTCAGAGAGCACCAAAAGTAGCCTTATAACAAATGGAGCGCAGGCGGCCAAAGAAATTGCAGAGACACTTAACCAAAGGTTATCGAAACAGAATACGCGCCTATCGTCATTTGCTGAGTGCTGGAAAAATTCAGGGTAAAGATATTCCTATGATCCAAGGGCATTTGGCTTATGCCGATTTTGTGGAGCCTAGTTGAATACTTAATTTAAGTGCACCTTTCGTTCTTGCTTAAAAATCCTTGTCAAGGGCGAGACGAAAAGAATTTTTTGGCCACTACCCCCTTGCACACGTATTCATAACAATTTGTGACAATCCTTGCTTTTCCGCGCCGTATGGCAAAAAATTGTTTTCGTCTCGGCGGAGCGCACCCTTGACAAGCAGAAGACGCGGTACGCTATCGGTTGGGGG
>JGI994J12354_10003490_pt1 | contig 14638 bp, 11 predicted proteins | sample IntmicLarv3ML3BL_FD_12354 | JGI IMG/M metagenome (IMG submission 12354)
ATCTCTTGAGAAAGCACTATTTTTAGGGATTGAAAAAATCACGAAAAAATGGGGAATGAAAATCCGAGATTGGGGACAGATTTTCGGAGAACTTTCAATTATGTTTGAAGGCAGACTCTGGTAAAAAAGGCATGGCTAAGGGCTTTCAGAAAGCCCGAATACAATTTTATTTTTTTTATTCTTGTCAAGGCGGAGAGTATTTTTTACAAAAAACAGTGAAAAAATCTTCCTCCTTTACCTTGACAAAGTTTTAATGTTATAATAACCATATATTTCATCATGGAAGTTTTTGGTTTACAGAAAACTATTTACACCGCCCAACCTATTTTTTTATTTCCGTTTTTTTATTTCCAATCAAAAAAATAAAAAATATTCTTTTTATCTTTGTCTTGAAAAACCGCTTTGCTTTTCCGAAATGCAAAATCAAATATTCCGATTTTTGAAGTGTTATATTTAAATTTAACTTCTTCACCGCGTGAATAAGTATCTACGTTACGGGATTTAATCACGAATTTATCTTCTTCGCCGTATCCTTCGGAAAATAAAATATTGTCATTATATTTATTAAATAAAAAACCGCTGCTGCCGTTTACCTGCGGATTGTAAACCGTATCTTCAAAATAATTCGTTTTAACCAAATTAAACTCTGTATAATAATAAAACCAAAGATTATCCGATTCATCAATATTTATCGCATAACAATCGCATATTTCATATTTATTATTTTTCCATAAAACCTTACCGTCAGAATCCCAAAGTACAAGTCCGTTACCGCTTATCGGGTCATTCCCGAATGCACCTTCATCAAAATAACTCGTGATGATTCGGTTTTTATCATCAACAATGCATTGCTCTATCGCATCGCCGAAATTATATCGGGCGTAAACATTTCCCTTTTCATCAGCCGTCAAAGCATTTTTAAAACCTTTAACGGTTCGCGAGCCTACAAGCAAATAGCCGTCGTTAAGTTTTTGTATAAAATGCAAATTGGAATTTAAAATTCCGAAATCAATTTCCGTGTGAGTTATAACATCTCCGTTATCCCAATTAATCATAATCGAAACGGCTTTGTATCTTTTATTATCTTCCGCAAACAAAAAATGAATACAATCATCGTTACCGATAGATACATTAACAAACCCGAATTGTTTATTCATGTTTATATAATCGTTTATATCGATGCGCCCGTTAATAAAAATATCCATTTCATCCCTCGAATTTTTCCTATTTAAGTTAATAAAAATATCCATTTCATCCCTCGAATTTTTCCTATTTACGATGTCACACCCATTAATTTTTTTATTTCATCAAATTCAATCGGCGTATAATTAATCCGCTCGACGCTTGCACAAAAACTTTGCGAGCTGTAATCCGTGTATTGCTTATTTGCGTGAACATGTCCGAAAATATTCGCATACGGCATATTTTCATTAATATAAAGCGGCTCATGCGATAATATCCAGAAATCATCTAAAATAACGGGATAGTCGTAAACGCGGTGAAATCCCATCTCATAATATTTTTGTACACCGCTGTTATCGTGATTTCCCAGTATGAAATATTTTATCCCGTTTAATTTTTTCACAATTTCTGAAGTAATGTCATCTTTATAAAAAGAAAAATCACCCAATAAATAAATTTTATCTTTTTGCTTAACCACTCTGTTCCAATTATTAATTATTTCTTTGTCCATTTCTTCCGCCGTTTCAAACGGACGATTTTCATATGAAATTATTGCTTTGTGTCCAAAATGCGGGTCGGCAATAAAAAATGTTTTCATCGGCGTTGCTCCTCGCTTTACATAATTTCATTTACTAATTTAAGCTGTTACAATTATATCATTAAGAGTGCGTTTTGGCATTTTTATTTTTATATGAAAAATCTAAGTGAACCACTTTTTTCATCAGTCGCCAAATTATTTTTAAAACTTTTAACGAAACGCACGATGCATATTGTCAAGGCGGATTATCTCTTTTTGATAAAAAAATAAGGTCATGGTAAAAAACCGTGACCTTATTACATATCTTTTACTTAACGCTATCTTTTACTTGCCACAAAATCAATCATCATAATCGACATCCGCTTTTAGTATGTTGCCGCTTATTGCATCTATTTCATATTCATATTCCATTCTGCCGCTATTAAATTCAACCTCATATATCATTACTCCGTCTTCGCGGTCAAAGCTAATCTTCATTCGGCTAACTTGAGATTCTGAAAGTCCCGCGGCAGATAATGCAATGGCTTTCGCTTTCGCGTCACCGATATACTGCTCGGTGCTGTTTGGTGCGGGTTGCTGCGTCGGTTGCGGAGTTGTGGTTACTTGATTGGCGGAATTATTCGGAATCGAATAGTTCTCAATATCTCTGTCAAATTCCAAAATCGTTCCGCTTATCGCATCGATTTCGTAATCGTATTCCACATTACCGCCGTAAAACTCAACATCATAAGTCATGCGTCCGTCGTCACGCTCCAAATGCGCTTTGATGAAAATAACTTGTGACTCGGTTAATCCCGCATGAGTAAGCGCGATAGATTTTGCTTTTGATTCGCCGATATACTGCTCGTTGCTATTTTGTGTGGGTTGCGTTGTCGGTTGTTGCATTGTTGGTTGTTGCGTCGGTTGCGGAGTTGCGGTTATTTGATTGGCGGAATTATTCGGAATCGAATAGTTCTCAATATCTCTGTCAAATTCCAAAATCGCTCCGTTTACCGCATCGATTTCATAATCGTATTCCACGTTGCCGCTGTAAAACTCAACATCATAAATCACGCGACCGTCGTCACGCTCCAAATGCGCTTTGATGAAAATAACTTGCGATTCGGTTAATCCCGCATGAGTAAGCGCGATAGATTTCGCTTTTGCTTCATTAATATACTGCGCTGTGCTATGTGGTGTTGATTGTGTTGAGGTTGTGTTTTGTGCTGTAGAATTATTCGGAATCGAATAGTTTTCAATATCTCTGTCAAATTCCAGAATCGCTCCGTTTACCGCATCGATTTCATAATCGTATTCCACATTGTCGCCGTAAAACTCAACATCATAAATCGTGCGACCGTCGTCACGCTCCAAATGCGTTTTGATAAAAGTAACTTGCGATTCGGTTAATCCCGCATGAGTAAGCGCAATAGATTTTGCTTTTGATACACTGATATACTGTGGTGTGGATTGTGTTGAAGTTGTGTTTTGCGCGGCGGAATTATTCGGAATCGAATAGTTTTCAATATCTCTGTCAAATTCCAGAATCGCTCCGTTTACCGCATCGATTTCATAATCATATTCCACATTACCGCTGTAAAAGTCAACATCATAAATCATGCGCCCGTCGTCACGCTTCAAATGCGCTTTGATAAAAGTAACTTGCGATTCTGTTAATCCCGCATGAGTAAATGCAATAGACTTTGCTTTTTCTTCGCCGATATACCGCTCGGTGTTACTTGCTGTTGCGACGGCAAAAACACTACCCGCCAAAAGCGTCACCGTAGTAACCGCTACCAAACAAGCCGCCGCCAAACCTTTTCTTTTTTGACTTATATCCATAATGGAAAACAATCTTTTTTTCATACTATTTTTCCCTCCGTAAAAATAAGTTGATAAAACAGGTGTCATTGAATTTTTCGCACCAATAAAACCGATGATGGTTTCTCCATAATGCCTACGCTTATCAGCATCGTCACCCGACACAACCGCCTCGTCGCACGCCACTTCACAGTCCGCCCGTATCGTTTTTGCCATCAAGTAAACAAAAGGATTGAACCAATGTATGGTTGAAACCACCAAAACAAGCACATTCATCCATAAGTCTTTACGCCTGTAATGAGTTAATTCGTGTCTGAAAATATGCTCCAATTCATCCGGTGAAATTTCTTTTTCCGGCAGGAGTATTGCAGGGTTGCGAAACCCAATCAGCATGGGGCTTGACAGAAAAATGCACTCTTTTAGAGCTATCCGATTTCCCTCAAACTTCATATCATTCCATACTTTTTGAAAAACAGAAAGTGTTTGCTCGTCCGTTATATCCACACCCCATCTGCGGACAGAAACAATAAATTTAGCATAAACCCGTAAATGAAAAACAAGAATAACTAACGCACCGATTATCCATATTCCAAATAGAACATTGGTATATGAAACAGGTTGTTTTTCAGCCGATTGAACAACAGAAATTGAGGGTGCTGATTCCCGCTCCGACATTTGTGTAACACCGTTTTCTATATGCTCTTCGGAAATGTTTAATGCCTCCGGTGATATGGGTACTTGCACCGGCTCAAACGGAATAGCGATACTCGGTCTAAACGGAATGAGCAGTCCCAGTAATACAATCAACCATGTGTAATAACGAAACACGGCGGGTATTTTATTCGCCAATACTTTGTTAAGGAATAGCAACAACACTATGACGGCAGACATCGCAAGTGATATTGTAAAGAGTGTAAACATAAATATACTCACTGTGCATCAGTCCTTTCTTCAAGCCAATTTTTCAAATCTGCTATTTCTTCAGCGGTTAATTTTTTACCGTCATACAAAGTGTTGACAAGACTGCGGATAGAATTGCTGTGAAGCCGATTAAAAAAACTATTTGTTTCAATGCTCAAATAATCTTTTTGCGAGATGAGAGGAGAATACGTTCTCTCTTTGCCGTTTTTCTCGCTATGAAGAAATCCTTTATCAATTAGGCGTACCAACAATGTCAAAACAGTTTGAGGTTTCCATTTCTTGCTTGAATCCAAATGGGAAATAATTTGATTTGTCGATATTGGGGAAGTATTTTGCCAGATAATATGCATAATCTCAAATTCCGCATCCGGCAATCTCTTGGTGGGTTTCATAACAGTACCTCCATATTCTACGAATGTCGTTTTTTATATTCTACTATTGTAGTATTTGATTGTCAACAGTTTCTTGAAATTTATATTTAATTATTTTATAGCGATATTTCATGCGATTACTTAATTTTTACGCGCAATTTATTTCGATTGCTCTCACGCATGATTTGTTTGGTAAAGCTGTTCAGGTTTCCGAACAGGTCCGGTAGCTTTTGAATAATTTCCGTTTTGTAAAACTCACTGTAATTTGTCGGTTTCTTTCGGCGTTTCAAACGAATGATTTTCATATAAAATTATTGCTTCGTGTCCAAAGTGCGAATCGCAATAAAAAATATTTTCATCGGCTTTGCTCCTCGCTTTACATAATTTTAAAATTTCACGATTTCATTTATTAATTTAAACTGTTATAATTATAGTATTAAAGGTGCGTTTTTATATTTTTATTTTTAATAAAGAATAAATTAATCGGAGGTTTTAAAAAGTGCTTAACGAATTGAAACAAAAAGTATATGAAGCAAATATGTTACTCCCCAAATATAATTTGGTTACATTCACATGGGGAAACGTAAGCGAAATGGATTTCGATGCGGGAATTTTCGCAATCAAGCCGAGTGGTATAGATTACGATAAATTAACGCCCGACGATATTGTGTTGATTGACTTAAACGGCAATAAAATCGAGGGGAAATATAATCCGTCGTCCGATACGGCAACGCATTTGGAACTTTATAAAGCGTTTCCGAAAATAAAAGGAATCGTACATACTCATTCACCTTGGGCGACGATTTGGGCACAGGCGGGGCGCGCAATTCCCTGTTACGGAACAACGCACGCGGATTATATGTACGGAGAAATTCCTTGTGTGCGCAATCTCACAAAAGAAGAAATTGAAGAGGCGTATGAAAAAAATACGGGAAAATTAATCGTTGAGCATTTTCAAAATTTGGAATATATGGCTATGCCTGCGGTTTTGTGCAAAAATCACGGACCGTTTACATGGGGAAAAGATTGTTTTGGCGCGGTTCATAATGCGGTTGTGCTTGAGGAAGTCGCAAAAATGGCGGCACGATGTGAAGCAATAAATCCGCAAATAAAACCTGCACCGCAAGAATTGCAAGATAAACATTATTATAGAAAACATGGCGCAAACGCGTACTATGGAAATGATATGGAGGACAAATAAAAATGATGAAAATGAAAGAGTATAAGTTTTGGTTTTGTACAGGTTCACAAGATTTGTACGGCGATGAATGTCTTTCGCATGTGGCGGAACATTCGCAAAAAATTGTAAAAGCCTTAAACGATTCGGGAGTTTTACCTTTTGAAATTATTTGGAAACCGACATTAATAACAAACGAAATAATCAGAAAAACTTTTAATGAAGCAAACGCAGATGAAAACTGTGCGGGAGTTATTACATGGATGCATACGTTTTCGCCCGCGAAATCATGGATTTTGGGATTGCAGGAATACAGAAAACCGTTGTTACATTTGCATACACAATTTAACGAAGAAATTCCATATGATTCAATCGATATGGATTTTATGAACGAAAATCAAGCGGCGCACGGCGACAGAGAGTACGGACATATTGTATCGCGAATGGGCATCGAAAGAAAAGTAATCGTCGGATTTTGGGGAAATGAAAACGTGCAGGAGCGTATTTCGGCTTGGATGCGCACGACAATCGGAGTTATCGAAAGCAGTCACATTCGTGTTATGCGCGTCGGCGATAATATGAGAAATGTTGCGGTTACGGAGGGCGACAAAGTTGAAGCGCAAATTAAATTCGGTTGGGAAATCGACGCATACCCGATAAACGAAATCGCTGAAGCTGTGCGGGCGGTTTCACAAGCGGACATCGATACTTTGGTTGAAGAATATTATTCTGAATATCAAATTTTACTCGACGGACGCGACGAAAAAGAATTTAGAAAACATGTTGCGGTTCAAGCGGGAATCGAAATCGGATTTGAAAGATTTCTCGAAGAAAAAAATTATCACGCAATCGTAACGCATTTCGGAGATTTGGGAAGTTTAAAACAATTACCGGGATTGGCGATTCAAAGATTAATGCAAAAAGGTTACGGATTTGGCGGCGAGGGCGATTGGAAAACTGCGGCTGTGGTTCGATTAATGAAAATCATGGCGGGCGGAATCAAAAACGCAAAGGGAACTTCTTTTATGGAAGATTACACATATAACCTTGTGAAAGGCAAAGAGGGAATTTTGCAGGCGCATATGTTGGAAGTTTGCCCGACTGTCGCGGACGGCGCGATTAGTATTAAAGTAAAACCGTTATCGATGGGCGAAAGAGAAGACCCTGCGCGTTTGGTATTTACATCAAAAACAGGAAAAGGCGTTGCGGTATCGCTTGTCGATTTGGGAAACAGATTCCGTTTGATTGTCAACGATGTTAATTGTAAGAAAAATGAAAAAGAAATGCCGAATCTTCCCGTCGCGACTGCTTTCTGGACACCTGAGCCGAATTTACAAACGGGTGCGGAGGCTTGGATTCTTGCGGGCGGTGCGCATCACACGGCGTTTTCTTATGATTTAACAGCCGAGCAAATGGGCGATTGGGGCGACGCAATGGGAATCGAAACCGTATTTATTGATAAAGACACGACAATTCGCGCATTTAAAAATGAATTGAAATGGAACTCCATGTTTTTCGGAAAGTAAAAAATGAATTGCGAGTCCCGAAGTTGACTTACGGCAACAGCGGAAAAAAAATCGTAGGGAACGGTCAATACCGTTCCCTACGTCAAATCAAATTATTTCTTTTTTATTCTGTATAAAATTTTATTTTAATATTCAACCACAACTCTTCTTGTTCCCAAAAATCCCGTGACGAATATCAAGGCGATTATAATTACAACGGCAATCAGCGCAACTATTGAAAGCATTAATATCCACAATAAAAAAATAAATGTTGACATCGCGGAAGCTATCATAAACAACAGTGATTCCACCGCGGAATTTTTATATACAAAAATCGAAACCAAACAATCAGCCAATATTGTAAGCGGAAAAATTTTTCCCATAAGCCAAATAACCAAAGAAACTACATACACGCTTTCCGTCGGCGCAGAAAGCGATATAAAATATTTAAACATCTCTTCCGATGGCGGGGCAAACTCTTTATTAAAAACCGAAATAACCGAAATGACCACTGCCGCTCCGAGAATTATTTTTATATAATTTCTTGATATCGGATTTTTTCCGACGTTAAAAGTTCCCAAAATATCAAAATCATCTCGTGCCACACTCAAAAGTAATTTATCTGCGATAAACAATAATGCTATCATAAAATAAAAATCCCGTTGCAAAAAATTATAAAACACAAAAGTGGAGTTTTCCATAAACTTTTCGTCCGTTTTTGTGCCTTCTCTCAAAATTTTAAAATTCTCAATCGCACGCGTCGGTATAAGTTTTAAACGCTCCGTTGCCGTAATGTTACTTTCTCTCGTGATTTTAAGCCCACGCTTTTCAACATAATAATGCACACCGTCTTTCATTAATTCTATATGTTTTTTATCATAATTTCGTCCGTTGTCGGCTTGCCAGTCCTCTTCCAAAACAATTCCCGTTTCCATAATCGTATCAGGGTCAGTTTTCAACCTATGATTTTTCGGAATAACAACATCCGTAACCGTATATGTTTCATCGGTGTATTTATCAATATAATGCTCCGTTTGATTTCTGTAAGAATGCGATATGATGCAAGTAAAAAAAACTAAAAAAATCCCCAATGTCATTAAAATCCCCGTCGTAAAAGTCGGCAATCCTCTCAAATTTCCGCTCACGTTATCCCCCCGCTTATCATAATAAAACTTTGTATTTACTTTAAACTTATAAAAATTTTTTTGAAAATTCCCGAGTTTGAAATATAAAAATACTCGCGCAAAGACTTGTTATAAATTTTTAATGTATTTAATAATGTGATATGTTATAATGCATTTGACAGGCTGTAAACATACCCTTATCATTTTAATATAACAGAATTTTTATGTCAACTACAGCATGAAGTGAAACATCGCGAAAATAAACAAACTTAAATTTTAGGAGATAGTCATGAAGTACGCAATTATTGATTTTGAATATAATCAGCCATTTAATTTTGAAAAAAACGAAAACGGAAAGGTTGTCGGCAATTGCCCCTTTGAAATAATTCAAATCGGCGCGGTGAAAGTAGATGGTGAAAATATTGAAAATTTTAATGCTTATATAAAGCCCGAAATTTATGAAAGGCTCAATCCTTTTGTAAAAAAAATCACCGATATTTCAAAAGAAACTTTGAAAAATGAGGATTCATTCAAAAATGTTTATAAGTCTTTTCACAAATTTATAGACGAGCCCGAAATTGTTCTGTGCTTTTGGGGAAACAATGATATCAGAGAACTTTTTAAAAATTTGAAATATCATAATATTGATTATTCGTTGTTGAATCCGATGTTTATTAACATTCAAACTTTGGCTTGTGAATATTTGGAAGTTCCGACGGGAAAAACAATCGGATTGAAAAATGCCTGCGAAGCTTTAAATATCAATATGGATTTAAATTTTCACAATGCCCTTAACGATGCGATTTATACCGCCGAGGTTTTCAAAATCGTTAAGCAAAAGAAAATGCGCAAAGAAGTTTTTAACATCAAAACTTTAAGCAAAAAAGCCGTCAGCAAAAATTATAAAGTTAATCACCCGCTTTTGTATAAAGAAGCTGAGAGAGATTTCGGAAGATTGCTGACAAAAAAAGAGAAAAAAATAATTCGTAAGTTTTATGAGCTTGGACGATTGAAAAGTTTTGATAATAAAAATTTGTAATATGAAAATACCGATTGTATCGGCACTTTGATTTTTTTCAAGGTGCTTTTTGTTTTTGCTTTTTGATTAGATTTTTTTGAAAAGAGGTTTTAAATTTGTTCACTCTGAAATATAAAAATCATTTCCCGTTTTATAATGTGAATGTTCTTCATTATAAAAGCATTTTTAATAACAACATAATTTTTATAAAAACCACGGATAAAAATTACGATGCGGCTGTTTCGGTGAAAACGATTCCTGCGAATAATAAAGGCATACCGCATGTTTTGGAGCATATTTTATTTGCGGGCTCTGAAAATTATAATGTCAAAGACAGTTTTTCCGAGATAATAAAAAATTCACTTTATAGTTATGTTAACGGAATTACATATACGGATAAAACGATTTATCCTTTTTCATCTTACGATTTAGAAGAATTTAACAAAATTTTGGATATATATTTGGACAGTATTTTTTTTCCTCGCTTGGATAAAGGTGCTTTTTTTCAAGAAGGAATTTTTAAAAATAAAGATAACGGAATTTTCAAAGATGAAAAAAATAATTTTTCGGGAATTGTTTATAACGAAATGAGTGGATTTTTTGCTAATGAATTTGAAAAACTCAAATTTAATAATTATAAAAATCTTTTTAAAAATACACCGAACGAATACACCGCCGCGGGACTTCCCGAAGATATAAAAACGCTTGATTTTAATGATGTTAAAGCATATTATGACGAAAATTATATTTTAGAAAATATGGATTTTTATTTTTACGGAAATCTTGATGAAAACTTTTATTTGGAACTTTTAGAAAAAAAATATTTTAGCAAATTTGAAAGCGTGAAAAATATTCCGATTGTAAACCATAACATTGAAAAACCGTCAAAATTTCATATCAGCAAGCTTTTGAATGATATTTTACTTTCCGTAATCGTCGGTAAAAGTTTTTCTTTTGAGGATTTAACCGTTGCGGAAATATTCACCAAAAAATTTAACGAAACCGCGGAAAATATAATCGCTCACATAGATAAAGACAATTTTTATATCGTTATTAATTTTTATAAAATGAATAATAAGGTTGCGCCTTTGGAATATAAAAAAGAAATTTTTGAGATTTTCAATAAAATAAATTTTAACTCAGGCGATTTTAATACTTATAAATTTAATTTGACGGAAGAAAATTACGGATATAAAACTCGCGGTTTAGGGCTGATTTTCATGATTTTAAACAGTGTTTTATACGGCGATGATTACTTTTCTTTTTTTGATGCGGAAAAACAAATTGAAAGCATGAAAACAAATTTGTGCCTCTTCGATTTTTTAAATAAAATTTTTATGAATAATGATTTCGCGAATTTCACAAGCGATAATTTAGAAGAAAATTTTCAAAACAAAACCGAAAATCTCATGCTTTCAAAAACTTCACAAGACGATTTCGCCATTTTAGAAAAATTCAGAAATAAAAAAGATGATTTTTATGAACTGGAAAAATTTAAAATAAAAAATAAAAAATTTTTAATTGACCGAATTTTTGAAGATTCAAAAAATCACGCCGTAAATGAACACACATTTTTTTATAATTGCCCGAGCGATAAAATTTTTTATTTGAAATTTCATTACGGCACGAAAATTTTAGATGATAACGAGTTGTATCTTTTACCGTTTTTAGAAAAAATCCTTAAAAAAAATAATTCCGAGTTTTTTGAATTTGAGTTTACCGACAATGTTTTTATAAATAATAAGCAAAATCACGAGTTTCTGACTTTGAATATGAAAGGAGTGACCCAAAATATTCATAACATATTTAACGAGCATAAAAAATTTACGAACCTCGAAATTAATAATTTTGATAAAATGGAATTTGAAAATATTTATAACAGCGTGGTCACAAATTTTCATAATCGGCAAAACAAAAAGTCTTTGGAGTTCGCTGTTAACAAGGCTTACAGTGGGTTTCACAATGAATTTTACAATCTTGAAAAAATTAAATATTCGGAATTTGAAAAATTTATTACGGAAAATACTCTGAAAGCAAATGTTTTTTTTGACTCCTTGGAAAAAATCCGTAAAAAAATATTTAACAATTTAAGATATGTTTCGGTTTGCGCGAATGATAAACATTTTAAAGATTTTGGACTTGTTTCGGATAATTATTCTTTTAAACGTTTTGACGATAAAAACTTTTCCGAAAAAACTTTTTCTTTGAGTCCGAGAAACCGAAAAAATAATTTTGAAAATTTTAATAAGAGCGAAGATAATTTCACTAATGTTTATTATCTAAAAAATACAACGGAAATTAAACTCGATATCTTCGCACCGATAATCGAAAACGAAATTTTATATAAAAAAGTTCGTCTAATCGGCGGCGCATACGGCTACGGCTGTAAAGTCGTTAATAAAAATAATTTATTAATGTATTCTTTTAACGATAAAAACCAAAATGAAACATTTGAAATTTTTAATAATGTTTTTGAGATTTTAAAAACGGAATTTAAAAACGGAAAATTAAACGAAGAATTATTTGAAAATTATAAAATCACTCTTATCAATGAATTTTATAAAGAGCAAAATTATTTTAAAACATTCACAAAAAATGTCGGTGATTTTTTTTGTGATAATAATTTTGACGCGGAAATTTTAAATTTGAGTTTTGAAAATTTTGAAGAAATGATAAATAAATTTTTGAGCACGGATAAAGTTTTTTCTTATGTGATTAATTGAAAATGCTTTTTAAAGCCGCAAAAAGCAAGGGAATAAAGACCGCCCTTGCTTTTTGAAATATTACTTATGCTTTTTTTCGAGATTTTTTAAAACGTTTTCTGATTACCGCAAAAATAACGATAATAAAAATTATTACAAGCTGAACACTGAAAAGTGCGATTCCCACAAGAACGGATTCAAGGAAATTATACGCGTTTTGTATGGAAGTTTTTAACGCTTTCGATAATTGTTCGCCCAAAGTTTCTTCGCCGACAACCACGACAACTTCGCCGCCTTTTTCGGTGAGTTGTATATTCAAAGTGGAATAGCTCGACAATCTTTCGATATTGAGTTTTCTGTTTTCATAAACGAGAATTTCGCTTTTAACTTTTGCGATTCTGTCTTCAAGCAATAAAATATCTTCGATTGTTTCGGCTCTTTCCAAAAAGCTGAGAAGTCTTGTTTCTTCTTCTCTTTTTAATTCTAAAGTAAGATTTATGTCTTTATATTCGTCGGTAGCATCAAACGAAGATTCGTTCATCGACAAAATTTTGCCGATTTTTAAAATTTCGCTTTTTGCGGATTCATATTTATCAACAGGGATTTTTAATTCCAAATCGGAATAATTTCTTAGCGCACCTCTGTAGGATTTTTTTTCGGATTTAACGGAAGAAACATAACCGCCGTTTTGCAATGCGACAGATTGAAGTTTATTTAAATCACTGTTGAAATTTTCGGTTTCTATATTTAAATCGGCGTCGATGATTTTTTTTCGGGTTGTCGATTCGGAACTTTGCGAATCCGAATTTTGTGTGCTCGGATTTTGTGTGCTCGGATTTTCGTTTGAGTACGCCTCGTCTGACATTTCCGTTTCTGACGGCATTGCCCTTTCAAAGCTCTCATTAGAACTGACATCATAGCTACCGCTGCTTAATTCCAACGGCGCTGAGTTTTTAGAAGAACTTGAACAACTCGATAATATCATTAAGCACGCCAAAACATATAAAATTTTTGAATTATTTTTTTTCATGTCCGCGTCCTCCTTTTTTGATTTTTAGGACAATACAAACAATAACGATTATAAATATTACTTGCACGAAATTTTGCGCGGCAGCCAAAAGTAATGATGAAATAGTTCTCTTTGCGGAATCTGAAGATTCTTTAAATGCGTCTGATAATTTTTTGCCCAAAGATTCATCTGTTTCCTCTTCTTCATATATGGCATCATCAACATTTTCGGAGTATATATGAAAATTTATGATGGGGCTGTTCGTTTTTGCCTCCACACTGTAAATTTCCGATGAAACCGAATTTATACCGTAATCAAGGCTTGAAATTCTTTCGCCCAAGATATCTAAATCTTTAATGCTCTCAGCGTTTTTGAAATATGACATAAGCCTTTCGCGCAAAATCATTTTGCTTTCTTTATCCGATTCCAAATCCACAACTTCAAGCGTAACTCTGCTTTTATAACTGGATTCGTTTGTGATTATGCCGAGTTCTTTAATTTTTTCAAGGTCATTCGCAAGTTCGGACATATTTACTTGTCGTATTATTTCAGCGTTTGAGTCATAAGAGTCAAGACTGAAACTTGACGATAAATTTTCACCGCTTATATTGTTTATGGCTTCATACGCGGCGTTAACATCTTCAACTTTTATGGAAAAATTATAATTCATGATAAAATCGCCGTCTGATGCGATTGTATTTTCATTAATTCCCGAAAGCGAAGTTTCGTCGATTTGGATTGGCTCGATAATCGGTTTAGTATTATACAAGCCGAAAATATCGGAATCTCTGTAATTTTCATAAATAAAATTTTGTCCCGCCGAAAAAATTAAAATGAAAAGTATAACGGCGACTGCCGAAATAATTCTTTGGGAGTTCGTAAAATTTTTCAAAAAATTAAATTTTGAAATTTTATCGACTTTATTTTTTTCCTTGAGTTTTTTATTGGGCGGATTGTAAAGTTTCTTCATATCGCCCGTGTAAATAGGAGTTTCGGGAAAAGAATTATTTTTGATATTTTCGTTTTCGTTTTTTTCGTTCTTAATATTTTCGTTTTCGATATCCGAATGATTTTTATTTTCGATATTCTCGGTTTCATTTTTAGTCGAAAGCGAATCATCATAAATTTTTTTACATTCTTCACATTCACCGATGTGTTCTAAAAGTTTTTGCCTTTCTTCGGGTGATAAATTATCTTTGATAAGTAATGAAATTTTTTCGTGGTCACAGGTATTCATCTTGAATCCCCTCCTTTATAATTATGAAAATAGCCACGTGCAAAACAATAAAAA
>JGI994J12354_10003492_pt1 | contig 14631 bp, 10 predicted proteins | sample IntmicLarv3ML3BL_FD_12354 | JGI IMG/M metagenome (IMG submission 12354)
CGCCTACCGATGGATATGATGTTGTTTTAGATAATGGAGCTGTCGTTAATTCTCAAACAGTTACCGCCCTCTCTTATTCATACTCGGCGGCATTAAGTCCGGGTATTTATACTCTTATTATTACTCAAAATGATTCGGTTCTTGCGGGTTTTGAAGGTATAACTTTTGAAATATTGCCATTTGCAGATTTTCATAGTCTTTCTTCCGAATCAGACTCTACTGATTCCGAATTTAATTTGACCTGGGTCTATTCCGGGTCCGGGTCTCATGATGTTGAAATCTTAAACGGAAATTCATGGGTGGCAACCAGTTCCGATAATTATGTCCTTTCCGGAAGCAATTCGACAAATACACCTATCGTTTTCCGGTTGAATGACAGCGGCAACATTAGTGCTGGTTCGACAATTACAACCTTCAATAAAATTGATTTAACACCTGTCAGAACGTCCACTTCTGTTTCTTGGACAATCGGTACATCCGGTTGGAGCTCATTTGATTATACAATTCAAAACAACACGACTGAAATTAAAAATGAAGTCGGAGTTTCAGGCAGTACGGCTTCAATTTCTGTCGACTCCCCTGTGATGGGCGATGAATACACGCTCACAATTCGCGGCAATAACAACGGAGTAGGCGGAACCGGATATGGTTTATGGACCTCCAACGGTCCCGTTTCTTTAGATTCTTCTGTCCTTATCGATATAACTAAAACAGACCGTGTCAACAGTGCGGGGGTTCCGGAAGACTTTTCTTTTGAAAATGACACAATTCTTAAAATGAATGCCACTACTCTTGATGCATTTGGCAATTGCAATTTTACATGGACCTTAAACAATTCTACTAATAATGTTAATGTAACAACAAAAAACAATACAAACAATTCTACATTTGAATGGAAATTTAACAAAGTAGAAACTTATACATTAAAATTAGAAATTGAAAAAAGCGGTGACTCTACTGTTAATCAAACATTAATATGGACCATCACCGTCACTGAAAAATCAACCGGTAACCGTATTTGGGATGCCGGCTTAGGTATGCCGACGACTTATTCATGGGATGCGCGCAGTTTTTCCGGATTCTATTATGATTTAGATTCGGGCGAAGGCAGCGAAAAGATGACCATTACGGGCATCGGTCGTTCATTGGACAAAGGGGCAATTGCGTATGAAACCACGACATCTAATGTTGATTTTGCTTACAGCGGATGGGGCGAATATCAGATTGTCGGATTCATGGGCGACAAATATTATGCCGGTTCCGGATCCGGAGCCGTTTCCGAAAGTTTGATGAGGACAGGCAATTTGTCAAAAGTGTTGATTGACGATGACGAAAGCACAAACTACCGCGTCGGTCAACGTATTGCTCTTGAAGAAGGATACGCTGTTCGAATTGATCAAATCAGTGTCAGTGGAAATCAAGCGCTCCTTGTCATTGAAAAAGACGGGAAAGATGTCGCATCTGGTATTGTCGGCTCCGGCGGCAGCGGAACTTTCGTTTATGAAAAGAAAATCGGAAATGTTAATATCCCGTTCATTCGCGTTCATGTCAATTCCGTTTTCCAAGGTTCCGAAAGCAGTCTTGTCACAATTAACGGTCTTTTCCAAATTTCCGATAAATTAACAAAATTGGAAAGCGGAACTAAGATTGACAAAATGGAAATCACAGGCGTTTCCGGTAACAAAATCGAAATGACAAACCACGAAAGAGTCAGCTTAAGCCAGGATTCTGAAGTCACTTTGATGGGTAAAATGAAATTCATCGTTGCCGACAGCAGCGACTTGAGATTTGCGCCGACAATCGAATACACAGATCCCGGAATTTACGAAATCCGCGGAACGGTTTCCGATTTTGCCAATTCGGATTATATTGTCTATGACTGGACGCCTCAAAACTTTGAAGGATTCTACTACGACATCAATGATGACATCACCAATTCCGAATCCATTAAAATAAGTCAAACATTGAGTGACAGTGACCGCAGAATCGATAAAGGAAAATTGACTTACACGGCCAATGTAACAATTGTTGATTACGAATACTCCCCTTGGGGAACTTATTCCGTCATCGGATTCATGGGCGAAAAATACTATGCGGGTCTTGGCGGTTCTCTCCTAAAAGGAGGCAATTTGTCTAAAGTTTTGATTGACGCTGACGAAAGCCGCAGAATGAATGTCGGTCAATATATCACACTCGAGGAAGGCTACGCCATTAAAGTCGACCAGATTGACGTCGGCGGAAACAGCACCTACCTCGTTTTGGAAAAAGACGGCAGAAGAATAAGCGACGGCATTGTCAGAAGCGGTAATGATTTTGTCTATGAGAAAAATATCAGCAACACCAAAGTTGAATTCATAAAACTCCATGTTGACAGTGTCTTTATGGGAACGGAAAGCAGCTTAGTCTCCATTTCCGGTTTGTTCCAGGCATCCGACAATTTAACAAAAGTGGAAAGCGATACGAAATACGGTAAAATGAAAATGGACAGTCCGACCAGCACCGGTATCAGTCTTGTAAATGACGAAGCCATTACTTTGTCCAGCGGCAATGATGTCGAATTCATGAAAGTCGGCAACCATTCCATGTATTTCAAGGTCGGCGACAACAGCACATTGAGATTCGCACCGGTCGTTGAACGTGAAATCGGCTCAACTTCCCCGCTGGAAGTTAAAGTCAGTCCGTCCGAAGTCGAAGTCGGCAGCAGAGTTGAAATTACGGTCATGGACCGCGGAACAACAATCGAAGGCGTGACGGTCAGTGCAAACGGATCGGTTCTCGGAACAACCAACTCCTCCGGCGTGATTGAATATTCAACGAACAGTGTCGGTACAATTCGAATTTTAGGAGAAAAAGCGGGATATGTCAACGGCAGCACATCTTTGACTGTCAAAGAAAAATCGCTCAACATGGTCATCTCCGTTTCGCCCGATACATTGTATTACGGGTCAAGCGGTACGATTCGTGTCACTGATCCTTTGAACGGCTCTGCCGTTTCCGGTGTTTCCATTTTAGTCGGCGATACTTCGGCAGGAACAACGAATTCAAACGGTGAATTGACGTACACGTTCAACACAACGGGAACAGTCACCGTTCAAGGTTCCAAATCCGGGTACATCAACGCCACGAAATCTGTTTCTGTGTCTCAAAGAGACGCTTTCAGCTATTCGAATTTCGTCATGAAACCCGATTCTCCCGCAGCGAAATCCAACACAAAAATTTCATTTGATGCGACAAATGTCGGCGTTGCCGACGGTTCACATACATTAAAATTAACGGTGACGGATAGCAGCGGCGCAATTATCGCCGAAGATTCAAAAGAAGTGTCTGCCAATGTCGGAAAAGTAAAAGGCGTCACGCTGTCCTTTAAAGCACCGGCTGAAGGAAACTATCGCCTTACGTTGACTGAAAGCGACAGCAACAGAGTTATCGACTTGCCTTCAAGCATGTCATCTGTCAATGTCGGTCCGTCTAAGATGTTCGGCTCAACACTTCTTTACATCGTCTTGGCCCTCATCGTTCTCGTCGTCTTAGCCGTCCTCGGATTTGTGGCTTACCTTTTCGGTGTGAAAGGCGCGACAAGAAGCAACTATAAAGAAGTTGCCGGGAACATGGTCGATGATGCCAAAATGAGATTCAAAAGGTAAAAGTTCAAAACAAAATCAAAAAATAATTTAAATCAAGGTTTGGCTTGCCAAACCTTTTTTTTTGGTTTTTAGAATTTAGGTTTTTAGAATTTAGGTTTTTAGAATTTAGGTTTTTAGAATTTAGGTTTTTAGAATTTAGGTTTTTAGAATTTAGGTTTTTAGAATTTAGGTTTTAGAATTTAGGTTTTAAAAAATATAGAACCAATTCAGCCAACTTTTCTCATTGCAATTTCGATGGCTTCCGTGATACTTTCTTTCGGTATGATCGTTGTAACCGGAATGGACACGATTTTTTCAACGGTATGGCTGACAATCGGTGCGCAGACCAATGCTTTTGCACCGTCGCGCTCGGCGCGGGTGGCAACAATGATGGCTTCTTCGATGGAATTGGCCGAATATTCTTTTATTGTAATCAGACGGCCGCCTATTTTTCGTTTTGTTTCCGTAATTGTATCCAATACGGTTCTTGCGGCAATAATTGCGATAAATTCATCCGTCGTTTTCTCAAATTTCTTGACGGTATTGACAATCTGTCGAAGTGTTTTGATGTTGGGCGCCCGATTTCCCGACAAAATTTTGTAAAGCGTGCTGTGCGGAATGCCGGCTTCATTTGAAAAATCGACGGCGTTCATATTCAAATCTTCCTTTATCACCCGATACAAGACAATTTGAAAATTTTTATCAGATTCAAAAGCGGCTTTTATGAGTCGATCAGATATATTCATATTTTTCAGCTCTCGATTTATTATTCGTGTTTGTTCTTTTATCAAATGCGCATTTATTTTAATTTTATTTTGTCCAAAAAGACAAAACACTATATATATTTATCACAATCGTGTCAGAAAAATTCACTTTTCGGATAGTTTTTTATATTCTTTTTTGAAAATTCAATTATTACAGGTGTTTGTATTATAATTTTTTTACTCCCTGTCGTTTCCCGAATTCGGATTTTTAAATATTCGGAAAATATATGTTTCGAGGAAAGTTTTAAAATCGTGGAGCTAAGTCACATTAAAGTGTTTGACATCATTTTCATTTTTTATCCCCCGGTTCGCTTCGTTATTTTATTTTTCCTCGAAACGATTCTGTTATCATTTTCAAAACATTTTCCAAATTAATAGAGAGGTTTACTATGAAAAAAATGGTTTATCTGAGCATTTTTATGCTTTTGATTGCGGCGATTGCCCTTTCCGGCTGTCTGGGCGGCAAGGCCGGAGCTACCGATGTCGTCATTGGTTTTCAGCCGAGCACACACCAAATGGCTTACACATCCGCAAAAGCAATGGGATGGTGGACAGACAACTTAACGCAATTGTCCGATGTTAACAACATATCTGACAAGTCTTTCCCAAACGGTCCGCCTGAGGCAGTAGCTTTAGCTTCCGGCGCCATTCAGGTCGCATACATCGGCGCAGCACCATTAATTCCGGCGGTCGCTCAAAATAATTCAGACTTAAAAATCATTGCCGCCGTTCAGGTGAACGGTTCCAGTTTAATTGTGCCGACAAACGTAACTTATAACGGTCCGAAAGATTTTGAGGGCAAAAAGATTGCCACTTTCCCGCCCGGTTCCATTCAAGACACGCTCTTGAAACAATGGTTAACCGATAACGGTGTTGACCTTTCAAAAGTTGAAATTAAAGGCATGGATAACGGAGAAGCGCAGACCGCTTTGAAATCCGGTGCTGTTGATGCTGTTTTCCTTCCGCACCCGGCTCCTTCTATTATCGTTGCGGCCGGTGACGGAAAAGTTGTCATGACTTCCGGTGATATGTCGGCAGACCACGCTTGCTGTGTTTTGGCCGTCAGCCAAAAATTCATTGACGAACACCCCGATGTTGTCAGGGAACTCATCAAAATCCACGTCGACGCGACAAAATACACTCAAGAAAATCCTGCGCAAGCAGCCAAATACTATTCACAAGCGACGAACATTTCCGAAGAAATTGTTCTCCAATCCATCAGTGATTGGGACGGTCACTGGATTTCCAACCCTCATATCATTGAGGATTATGTCGTCGCTTATGCTCAATCTCAATATGAACAGAAATTGATTCCAAGACCGCTGACAAAAGGCGAACTCTTTGACACCAGTTTCTATGACGAATACGTCAACAACACATAATTTTCAAAAATCTTTTCGTTTGAAAAATTAAAACAATTTTACCGTTACGGTAATTTTGTTTTTTCTTTTCATTTTTGTTTTTTATCAGCGATAAATTTGAGGTATAAAAGAAAAATTATTTTATGGCGAATTTTTTTCTTTTTATTCTGAAAATCGAGGTTTTAATCATATGTCTTTTCCCAATCCGAATCCGAATTTGACTTCTTCCGGTGTTTCCCGCGCAAAGATGCCGGAACTCTTATCACCGGCGGGTACTTTTGTTTCTCTTCCGGCAGGTATTCAAAATGGAGCGGATGCTGTTTATATGGGCGCCTCCAAGTTCGGCGCGCGCGCTTATGCGGGCAACTTTTCCGACTTTGAACTGGCCGCAGGAATTGATTATGCGCACGTTTTCGGCAAAAAAGTATATGTGACGCTGAACACCTTGTATAAGGATGAGGAATTAGACGAAGTGATGTCCCTTTTTACCGAACTTTACGAACGCGGCATTGACAGTGTTATTGTTCAGGATTTGGGCCTTCTCGCTCGCCTTTATGAAAAATTCCCACATTTTCCGATTCATGCCAGCACACAAATGACCGTTCACAATTCTCATCACGCGTCCTTTTTGAAAAAACACGGCGTTGTCCGTGTTGTTCCGGCTCGCGAAAATTCAATTTCCGAACTAAAAGCCATTCAAAATATCGGCGTGGAAATTGAAACCTTCATTCACGGCGCACTTTGTATTTGTTATTCCGGCCAGTGCCTTTTCAGCAGCCTCGTTGGTTCCAGAAGCGGCAACCGCGGTAAATGCGCTCAGCCCTGCCGTAAACGGTATGAACTTTTAACGGATGGAAAATCAATTTCAACGGAAGGGCAATACCTTTTGAGTCCGAAAGACTTAAACGCTTCCGAAAATCTCGCCAAACTGGCGGAAATCGGCGTTGACGCCTTTAAAATTGAAGGACGGATGAAAAAACCCGAATATGTCGCCGGCGTTGTTTCCGTTTACCGCCGCCTTCTTGACCGCATCTTTTCCGACGACTTTGATCCGGCGGCAGACAAGCCGACAGCGGATGAAAACGAAACACTCCGCAAACTTTTCAATCGGGGTTTTACGGACGGATATTTCCTTTCTAATCCGAAAAACAAGTTAATGAGCCGTAAATTGCCGTACAATAAAGGCATTCTTATCGGCAAAATATTATCGGTCGACCGCCGCAAATCTCAAATTACAGTTTCTTTAGTGTCTGATTTATCGGCACATGACGGCATTTCCATCGGAGACATCGGGAAAGAAATGAATTCAACCGAAGACCCGCGCCGCGGATTTACAGTTAAAAAAATGTATGTCGGCCGCAGCATTTGCAGCAAAGCAAATGCCGGCGATATGGTTGATATTCCCGCATCGGTGTTGTTTGAAGAAGCATCGGGCGCATTTCCGGTCGTCGGCGACCCCGTTTATAAAACATTTGACTTTGAACTTCATCGAACGTTATCCAAAACATTCCTCGCTTCCGAAGACGGTGAAATCGAACACCTCATTTTCGATACGTTCCAAAAAAAGACAGATGTGACGCCTGCCGCAGACTCTTTCTACTCGTCGACCGACGCATTTCCGATTTCGGAAATGATTGAAAAATTGTCACCCGCTGATTCTTTAAAAATTCATGTTTCGTTTGACTGCACGCTTTCTGTCGGCTCTCCCATCCGAATTTCCGTTTCCGACACTCGGGGGCATTCCGCCGCCGTCCGCTCCGAATACATCATTGAGTCCGCGCAAAAAAATCCGTTTTCCAAAGAACAAGCCGCAGATTTGCTGTCCAAACTCGGCAGCAGTATTTATCTCGTCGATTCTGTCGACATTACCATCACAGGAGACTGTTTTATTCCGGTCGGCGAATTTAAAAACATACGCAACAAAGCTCTGCATGCGCTTTTAAATGAAATTATGATAAGTCATCGGCGCGTCTCTCCCGCATTCAAATCTATGCAGTCTGTTCCTTCCGCTCTGCCCGCTCCTTCTACTCTGCTCGCTCCTTCCGATCCATCCGTTCTCGAAGAAGCGGCGTGTCTCTCCGCATCCCCGCTCGTTTCTGTTTGCGTTTATTCTGAAAGCGACTTGTCGGCTGCGCTCAGGGCCGGTGCCGACCGAATCTATGTCGGCGGCGACCTTTTTAAAGACCCTGTTACTCAATCTGTTTTCGGTCTCTCCGTTCAAAATATTGTCGATGCCGTTTCTGAATTATCTTCTCAAGAAAAAGAAAAAATTTGGTTCAAAACACCTTTTGTGACAAAAGAAGAAGATTTCAAAATCTTGAATCAGGCTTTCCGCTTGTTAAAAGAGGCCGGAATTTCCGGCATTTTGGTTTCCAACATCGGTGTTTTTGAATTTTTGTTATCCGATCCTGATTTCCGTCAGTCGTTTAAGCTTGCGGCCGACTTTTCTTTTAATCTTTTTAATTCGGATGCCGCCGCCCTCGTTATTCAATCCGGCGCATATGCCGCCGCTTTATCTCCGGAACTTTCCGTTTCGGACATCTCTTCTTTAATTCATTCTTATCATCTCAAAAATAAAACTGAAACCGTGCCGGAATTTGAATGCATGATTTATGGCCGCCAAAGATTAATGGTCACCGAGCATCCGCTCTTAGAATCAATTTTAGACGGGCGGGCGGCAGACGGCCGCGGATCTGCCTCCTCTTTTGCTTCGCCTTCCGTTCCGCTTTCCCGCTTCATTCTCAAAGATTCTAAAAATTATATGTTCCCCGTTTTAGAAGATTCGGTCGGCAGAGGATTTATTTTTAATTCAAAAGAGTTAAACGCACTTGACCTTCTTTTCCGATTACAACAGGCAGGCGTTTCCGTTTTTAGAATTGACGGCATCGGTTATTCTTCTGAAGAAATATCCGATATCATTTCAAAATGCAAACATAAAATCTCGAACAATCTTTCTGATGCCGGTTCGAATGAAATCTCTAACGACGGTAATCGATTTACAAAAGGAAATTTTATCAGAGGCGTTGATTAAACAATTGTATCAAAAAAATCACGTTCATAAATTTTAAATATATCTAATTTACTTGTATATTAAAAATCAAAACTTCAAATTAATGATCAAAAAATAATGACCAAAAAATTATATTTGTCATTTTTTTAAAGGTATTTGTATTTTCATTATACTATTCGTATTATTTTTAACAGTACTCTCTCATTATATTTTCGGTATATCACAGGTCCATAAAATTAAGGGTGTCGATAATAGCTTTTAATTACGAATTCATCCGAACAAAAAGTTTAATAAAGACCGGTTTTCTTTATATTGTACAGTCATTAAAAACACATCTTCTCGAAGTGTTTTTAATTGAATATCTATAATCTCATAAATATTTTAAGTATAAAATGAGAACTAAAAACAAAAACCCAAAAACAAAAACAGAGAGTGGCCCTATGAAAATTAAAATTGTTAGTTCCAAAGAGGAAATTAAAACCTTAAAACCTTCCGATAAGCTTGTTCATCTGGCATTTCGGCCGTCTAATAAGGATATTTTTGATATGATTTCCTTGTGCTCGGGACTTGAAGCGATTCATATCCCCGAATCTTACAGAAAAACGTTATCCGGCTCAGTTTTGATGTTGTTGTCTATGCAAAACGTTGAACTTTTAGTAGGAGATGTCTGGGGACATCGAAAAGACATTCATGAATTTTTCGAAATTCCTAAAGAATCTCTTGACTTAATCCGCGAATTGAAAGCACACGATACGCCGGCAAATGATATTGTTTCATTAGTCGCGCTCAATTCAAAAATAAGTCCGGATTTAGCTCGCTTTCTTGTTGGCCTTAAAATTGACTGATTTTGTCAATTTTTAATTGATGAGAAATTCTACTGCTTTTTTAAGCAGAGATTAACATCTATTATTTTGTTCGGTAAATTCAATTGATTATATTTATTTCAATTTGTTTTTCCCGAACTGAATATTTTTTCATTCTTTTATTTTTTCCTGCAAGGAATACTTTCTCTGTGCACGGCAAAGTCTGATATATTATTCTGCTCAATCTTTTTTAATGACAGAATTTGAAAGAGGCTTGGTCATTTCTTTTAACGATTATTTTAAAGAAACCGGTCTTCGAGGCATTTCATATCGGCTGAAGCAGCATCGTTTCACGCCGCAGTTTTTAGATGTACTCGTCGATTCGCTCAATCCAGATTATTATCTCGGTATCGAATGCAAAAGCATTTCCGTTGAAAAAGGAACAAAGGCCCTTTACTTTACGCAGCATTTTACAACCGACAAAAAAGGCGTTCATCAAGTTGACCGCATTTCCGACTTTTTACAACATTCCGGCAGATGCGGCTTTTTGGCGGTTGAGTTGAGATACGGTGCCGGTCACCCGCGCGAGGCGTATGCGCTTCCGTGGAAAGATATTTCGGAGCGCTTTTCATCGGATTCTTTGAAATTTACGATTGATGAAATCCGCAGTTATCCTTCCATCCTTCGAAAAGGAGGCGGCTATCGTGTGGAACGGGATGCCTGGGTTAAAAAATAATTCAAATCCGAATCTTGTTCTTATCGATTTCCTACAAGATTATAAACAATGAAACCATTCTGTTTGGCATGATTTCACAAAACACTCAGAAAATAATCATCGGCGCTTCGTCTCTGGCGGTATTCGCATTGATATGGGAACTGGCGGCGATTTATGTCAATAATTCCTTTTATCTGCCTCGTTTTTCGGGTGTTGTTGCGGCATTTTTTAATGTCGTTCAAAGTTCTGTTTTTATCAACGATGTCAGCATCAGTATGTATCATTTTTTAATCGGATTTGCCGGCGCTTTGATTCTAGGCATTCCTATCGGCATGATCATGGGCTGGTTTCCGTTTTTCGATAAAGCGCTCAGTCCGATTGTTGAAATCTTTCGGCCGATTCCGCCGCTCGCCTGGATTCCGTTTGCCATCATCTGGCTCAAATTAACACATCAGGCAGCCGGATTTATTATTTTTATGGGCATGCTTTTCCCAATCATTGTAAGTACATATTCGGGATTCAAAACAGTACCTAAAATTTATGTCGAGGCGGCAAAAGTTTTGGGAAGCGAATCCAGCGGCAGACTTGTCCGCTATGTTGCGGCCCCCGCCGCATCGCCAATGATTCTTTCAGGCATTCGAACGGCAATGGGTGTCGGCTGGATGTGTCTGGCGGCCTCCGAAATGTTTGGTGTCAGCGATTCGGGAATCGGTTATAAAATTTGGTTCCATTACGGTCTTCAGTCCATGGAGTATGTTGTCGTTTATATGCTCATTCTCGGATTTATCGGGTTGCTGCTTGACTTTTTATTCCGATATTTCTTACAAAATCGTTTATTAAGATGGCAGAAAGGAACGGTGGCTTAAATGGGTAAGCTGGTGATTGAAAATTTGTCTAAAAAATTTTCAAATGGAAAATCTGAATTTACAGCTCTTGAAAACATCAATCTGACTGTCAAAGACGGCGAATTCATTACGATTCTGGGTCCTTCGGGCTGCGGCAAAACCACACTTCTTCGAATTATTGCCGGTCTTGAAACCTATACAAGCGGAACGGCAACGCTGAACGGTGAAATCATTTCCGGTCCGGGTCCGAAACGGGGAATGGTTTTTCAGGAATATTCTCTCTTCCCGTGGAAAACCGTCCTCGGAAATGTTATGTTCGGGCTTCAGATGCAGGGAATTCCCAAGAATGAAGCGGAAGAGAAAGCTCTTACTTATCTGAAACTTGTCGGTCTGTCCGAATTCAAAAACAGTTATCCTTACGAACTTTCCGGCGGTATGAAGCAGCGCGTTGCAATCGCCCGTGCTCTTGCAAATGAGCCGGAAATTATTTTGATGGATGAACCGTTCGGCGCATTGGACGCTCAAACACGCAACAACCTTCAAAATGAACTTCTCCGCATTTGGCAAGAAGAAAAAAGAACAATCATTTTCGTCACCCATAGCGTTGACGAAGCTGTTTTCCTCTCCGACCGAATCATCATTCTTTCTAAACGTCCGGGCGTCGTGAAAAAAGAAATCGAAATCAAAATTTCAAGGCCAAGGGACAGAACTCGCCCCGATGAAAATCAAATCCGAAACGAAGTTCTTCGGCTTTTAGATACGAAATCAAAAGGAGAAATTGATTAAACAAAGATTTCCTTTCATTTTTGTTTTTTCTTATTTCTTTGATTTCATTTTTTTGTTTTTTCTTATTTCTTTGATTTCATTTTTTTGTTTTTCTTATTTCTTTGGTTTCATTTTTGTTTTTTCTTATTTCTTTGATTTCATTTCACTGATTTATTTCAAGGCTGTTCTCAATTGGAAAAAAGTAAATTCAGAGTGTAATTCAAAAGCATACGCTACCGTATTTAATATTAAAATTAAAAAACATAAAAATAAAAAAATGATAAATGTTTCTCATTTATCTTAAACAGACAGCGGCCAGGTGCCGTAGAAGTAAGAGATAAGAATAACGAGAAGAGCAACGGCAACGCCTGCAATTAACACATATAACGGCTTAACTGCGATTGCTTTCTTGTCCGCATCGTAATATCTCATCAATCCTGCGGAAGACTGAAGTCCGTTTCCTTTTTGCTTTGCCATAATTACCTTTCCTGAATTTTATTAAATTTTAAAAGAATTTACTTCAAAGAGCGTTTGTTCTTATATAAATGTTTATTTTTTACATCTGTCATTTAGAGATTTTACCGATTATGAACTTTATGATTTACCGATTATGGACTTTATGATTTACGGGTTTTAATTTATGATTTTTGCAGTTTATCTATTATTGTTTTTCCATCAGATATTTTTTAACCGTTTTCCAATTCGGAAATTTTTCCGAGCCGAAATGAATCCATTCGCCTTCAAATCTGTCGGCGCCGTTTTTGTCTCGATCATCGACTAAAAAATCCCCTTTGTTCAAATTTTTATGATGTGTCAAAATCAGCCGTTTGTAGGCGTTTTCCCCCAGTTTTTCTTTCACCCATATCAGCTTATCCGACCATGCGCTTTCATTTTCCCACGGCGCGGTGGAAAGGATATACACATCAAAGCAGCCGCATAATTCGCAAAAGCTTTCAATCGCGCCTTCTATCGGTTTCATGGTTCGAAAAACATTCGGAATTTCATCAAAAGTCGGCGGCTTGTTTTTTTCGGGGCGCGCGCAATACTTTTGATATGTTTCTTCATTCAGATCATCGATGACAGCCTGAAAATCCGCTAAAACGCCGTCCATATCAATGTATAATATTTTCTTTGTTTTCTCGTTTCCCATGCCTCTCTCCTCTCCGCATATGATTTTTATCCGAGAATGATTTCGTCAATCAATATCGGCGGATAAAATGCACCATTTTCGGTAATGATTGCCGATACATTTTCCATCGGCGTTTTATCAAATGCTAAATTCAAAATCGGGACACCTTCAGGAACATTCAATTCTTTGGCTTTTCCGAGATAACGAATTTCGTCGGGGCTGCGTTCCTCGATTTTGACATGCTCTTCCCAGCTTTCGGCATCCAGGGTCGAAACAGGGGCGGCGACATAAAACGGAATGTTGTGTTCTTTTGCCAACACGGAAAGCGAATAGGTTCCGATTTTGTTATACACAAATTCCTGCGTAATACGATCGGCGCCGACAATGACTTTGTTAATCAGCCCTTCTCTCATCAGAAATCCGGCGGCGGAATCCGTAATCACGTGAACCGGAATTTTGTCCTGCTGCAGTTCCCATGCCGTAATCCGGCTTCCCTGATTCAGCGGGCGAGTTTCGCAGGCGATGACTTTAATTTTCTTTTTATCGGCGACAGCCGAGCGGATGACGCCGAGCGCCGTTCCCCAATCCACACAAGCCATTCTGCCGGCGTTGCAGTGCGTTAAGACAATATCACCGTCTCGAAGCAGTTTTGCGCCGTTTTTGCCGATTTTTTTATTGATTTCGACATCTTCGTCCGCAATTCTTTGCGCTTCTTCCAAAGCGATGTTTTGAATCAGTTTCGGGTCCATCCCTTCTTCTTCGGCGATTTGAAGCACTTGGTCGACACCCCAACTCAAATTAATTGCCGTCGGTCGTGTTTTCTTTATCGCGGCTCCGGCGGCTTTCATATCCTTTATCATTCCTTCAACGGTGGACGCGCTGCTGAGTTGTGCGGACAGCGCAACGCCGAATGCGCCGCAGACGCCGAGTGCGGGAGCGCCTCGAATTCGGAGACTTTGGATGGCTTCGCAAACGTCCGCAATGTTTTTGCATTTTATAATTTTTAATTCGGTCGGCAGCAATGTCTGATCAATCATTTTGATGGATGAATCACTGTCGTCCCATTCAATTGTTCTCATAAATGTCCTCATTTTTCTTTTTTTAAAAATAATCGTTATCTTAAACCGTCCGCTGTGATCGTAAAGTAGCAGGTTTCGCCTTCCGGCCGGCATCGGTGTTTTATAATTTTCGCACAGCGTTCGCCTGTTCCGACGCGTTCTAATTTCAATATGGTTTTTGAAATGTGTTCAATGCCGCGGCCGCCGATTGGTTTGACATTTCCGCTGTTTTCGATATCACTGAAAATTTGATTTGTAATCAGTATGGCAACCCCTGATTTTCGGGCCATGCCCTGCAAAAATCCGATCTGATTTGCCAGTTCGCGCCGCCCCTGTATTCCGGTTTCATCATCGTCCAATTCAAAACGGTAGAAAGAAGTTGCCGAATCGACAATAATTAAACCGACATTTTCTCCCAATATCTTTTCCGCTTCGCAGATGGCGGCATATTGCTCGTCAAAACTCATCGGCTCATAAATCAAAATATTCCGCGAAATCTCTTTTGATTTCTCGCCCGCAATTTGCGTGAAACGGTCCAAGGACAAGCCTTCCGTATCG
>JGI994J12354_10003493_pt1 | contig 14630 bp, 15 predicted proteins | sample IntmicLarv3ML3BL_FD_12354 | JGI IMG/M metagenome (IMG submission 12354)
CGATCACGGGGATGATCAGGCCCGTGCAGATCACCTGCAGGGCCAGCGGGGCCTCGGATATCCAGCCGGTGTCCGAGGGGCGAAGGTCGATCTCCAGCCCCCGCAGCAGCGCATCCCACACCCCATACACGCTCTGCACCAAAAACAGCAATACGATGCCCGCAAACATGCTCAAGGGCAGGTCAAAATGGGGCGGGTGTAGGTATTCACCCCGCATACGGCACAAGTCACGGCAGGCCAGCGCCACGGGCACAAACACCACGGCCTGGGCGATGGTCGTCAGCACCATCGTCACGCCACCGTGCGTCAACCCCACAACCTGAGCCATGACAGCCAGCATTCCACCGACAACCTGAAACCCCAGCAACCCCAGCAAGGCGGCAAGGGCGGCGGTACAATAAAGACGAGAGCGGGAAGGCATGGTGGCTCCTTTCGGGGATATGGGCGGAATCGCAGGCGAGATTGGGTACTACAGGTAAAATCAGGAGATGGTTGGGCAGTGTTCGGGCTTCGGGAGGCCTATTGCAGCTCGGCGATAAACGCCCCAAACCGCTCCAACCCTTCCTGCATCTTGGGCGTGGCGATGGCGTAGGACAGGCGCACGAAGTTGTCGTCGCCAAAGGCAACGCCCGGCACCATGGCCACGAGTTTGTTATCCAGCAGGATCGAGCAGAGTTTCATCGAATTCTCGATGACCTCGCCCTTGTAACTCTTGCCAAACAGCCCACCGACGTTGACCATGACATAGAAGGCACCGCCGGGCACCCGGCAATGGACGCCGGGCAGGGCATTAACCATCTGGCACATGATGTCGCGGCGTTGCTTAAAGGCCTGGCGCATGGCAACCACGTCGTCCTTGGGCCCACGCAGGGCCACGGCGGCGGCGTATTGGGCGATGGCGTTGGGGTTGCTGGTGGCATGGGACTGCATAGCCCCCATGACGTCAGCGACCTCTTTGGGGCTGGCCGTGTAACCGATGCGCCATCCCGTCATGGCGTGGGATTTCGACACGCCGTTGACGATGATGGTGCGGGCGCGGGCCTCACCCGACAACCCCGCCACCGAGGGGGGGCAATCGCCGTCATAAACCAACTCGTCATAGATCTCATCCGAGATCATCCAAATGTCGTTTTGAATGCACAGCTCGGCAATCCACTCCAGGTCGGCCTTGGCATACAAGTTGCCGCAGGGGTTGCCGGGGTTATTGAGCACTAGGGCGCGGGTGCGGGGGCTGATAGCGGCGGCCAGGGCCTCGCGGGTCATGTTAAAGCCGCTGTCCTGGGTGGTTTCCACAAACACGGGCACACCGTCGGCCATGGTCACCATCTCGGGATAGCTGACCCAATAGGGCGAGGGAATAATCACCTCGTCACCGGGGTTCAAGATCGCCATAAAGGCGTTATACAGCGAATGTTTCGCGCCGTTGGAGACGACGATTTGCGCGGGCTCATAGGTCAGGCCGTTGTCGCGTGCCAGCCGCTCGCAGATGGCCTTTCGCAGATCCAGCGTGCCCGAGGCGGGGGTATAGCGGGTTTGGTTTTTGCCGATGGCTTCGACACCGGCCTGCTTGACCCATTCGGGCGTGGGGAAATCGGGCTCGCCTGCCCCAAAGCCAATGACATCCAACCCCTGCGCCTGCATGGCTTTCGCCTTAGCATCAATGGCAAGTGTCATCGAGGGCGCAATGGCCAATCCACGTCGAGAAAGCAACATAGCAAAAGTCCTCCAAACAAGATCCAGTGTATCCATTGTGATTATAGCCCAGATGGGGGGCGTTGTCAAATGGGGAGATCATGATAGAGAAGAGTGAATAGAGAATGGAAGTGGAAGCTTTTTCTGCGAAAAAGCCTGCGGTAGAAAGGAATGTGTAGGGAACAGTCGCCCGCGGTTGCATGTCGCCTGAACACGGTTTTATCATGCGACCTACAACTGCGGGCGACCACATAGGGTCGCTCCTACGGCATGGGCATGGGTTCGTCAGGCGATGGGGCACCGCCCCGTAATCTCACCAATTAATCCGACGCCCAAACCACCATCATTACCAATCAATTCCGCAATGGCGATGCTCAGGTGCGGGCGGCAGGATGCCGCCCCTACAGGCAAACTCATACACACCTTTATTCCAAACGGCCTTTTCGTCTCACCATTCTCCCCCGCCCCGCTGCGCAAAAAACTTCGCCCGCAACGCCACCAAATCCTCCACAACATTGGCGTTCCACGAAACCTTTTCTGGCAGCCACGCACAGGGAAACTCCGCGCACAACCCGCAAAACTGCACGCCGTGCCGCCGGGCGCACAGGTGGATGGGACAGCCCTGCGACTGCGCCCATTCCCTGCAATGCCCATCAGACTCAATACACCCCTCGCACAGTCCCTCGGCCTTTTTCACACACCCCACGCAGCATTCGCCGCAAGCGGTGATTTTGGTGAAATCGATGGGGTTCTTCTCGCTCATCTTGTCAACTCCCGCCCGATAAAATACACAACCTCCAGCCCCGCCTCCAGCGCCTGAGCATAGGCGATGTCCAGCCCGGCGCCCACATCCCCGGGGCGGTGGGCGTCGGAGCCCAGGGTGACATATTTGCCACCGACGGCCACAAACCGTCGCAGCAGCTCGGGCCCCGGCAGGGTGCGTCCCAGGGGGCCCTTACGCAAACCCGAGGTATTGATCTCCAAGGCGACGTCACGCCGTGCCACCTCGCCCAGCACCTCGTCGACCAGGGCCTCGGGCATTTCGCGCTCGCCGAAGTAGCGCAGGGGGAAGTCGATGTGGGCCAGTACGTCGATGCCGCCCAGGCGCAGGGCCGCGATGACTTGCTTGCAGTAGGCATAGAAAAAGGCCCCAAAGCCCCGGCCCTCGCCCGTCGGGTCGCCGCTCATGGCCCCGCCCACCCAATGGGTGCCGCCAACCACGACGTCCAGCTCGCGCGCCATTTGCTCGGCATAGGCCCGCCGCTGCCAAGGGCCGCCGTCGGCCTCGATACCGCGCAGTACCAGCAGCCGCCCGGCGTACTCTTCCCTCACGCGGGCAATCTCGCGGTCGTAATCCTCTTGGCGATAAAAGCAAAAACCCATGTCCTTTGGGTGCCAGTCGACGTGATCGGTGATGGCGATGCCCGCCAGCCCCGCCGCCAACGCCGCCGCCGCCATGTCAGCAATTGATGCATTGCCGTCGATGGAAATGTGCGAGTGGGCGTGCATGTCGACATGTTTCATTGATTCATCTCCTCCATTACCTTGCGCACCCGCTCGCCAATTACGCGCACCGAGTTTTCCACGCACCGCGCGCCCAGCTCGGGCGTCGCATCGCGGGGGTCGTCGCGCACGGTGTAGTCGGGCGTCGGCCGGCCGCGAAAGGTCAGATCGTCAACGATGGCAAAGTCCAGATTCTTCAGCGCCCCCTGCGCGGGCAGGGTCGCGACATCGACGTTCTCGTCAAACAAGTGCCGCATGATCGCCGTCTCGACCCGCGTGGCGTGGCCGTAATCGTGCTCATCGCTGGGCAGAAAGGTTGTCGTGGTGTAGTAGACACGCGCCGGACCCTTTGCCGAATACTCCGCCGCCAGCCGCTCCAGCTGCACGATGTGGTTTTCGCCGCCGTGGCCGTTGACCAACACGATGAGCTTGTACCCCACCCGCACCAGGTTATCCAGCACGCTGCGCATGGTAATGGCAAAGGCCGCCTCCTCGTTGTACAGCGAGGGCATGCCGTTGGCGGGGAAATCCATGCCGACCACCCACTCATCGCCGCCGAACCCGATGTTGCGCAGCATGCCTGGCGACCGCTCGCGCTCGGTGCCGAAATACAGCGTCGGATACACCACCCCGCCCACCTCGAGGCAGACTGCGGCCGAAATCGCGGCGGCGTTGAGGGGATCCATGCCCAGCGGCAGGGGGGGGGCCATGCCACTCCAGCGGCCCGATGGGCACAAAGACCACGGGACATTGCTCCATCGCCGCGACGGCCTCGCCGGGGCGCAAGTGTTCCAGGTGAATGCTTCTCATATCGTTCCCTCCACAGGTTGTCGGATCAAAGTCGTTTCGAGTTCTTCCACAATGATATTGCCCTGCCCCACCCCAGCGACGAAGGCCAACAAGCCCTCCTCCTGCCCCGGCAACAACTGCGCCACGACGGTGATGTCGGCGGCAAAAACGGCGTCGACCAAAGCAACAGCGTTGGTCTTGGCATAGTGCTCCACCCTGTCCCACAGGGCATAGGGCGCGCGCAGTTGCAGGCGTTTGCAGGGCACCAGCTGCGCCAGGCCCGCGGCGGTGATGGCCGCCTGACCCGTCGTGGAAAAGGCCCGCACCAGCCCCCCCGTGCCCAGCGGCGTGCCGCCGTAGATGCGGGCGACGAACACCCCGACGTCGATCACGCCCCGCCCGCGCAACAGGCTCATCAACGGTTGTCCCGCCGTGCCCGTCGGCTCGCCGCCGTCGCTGATGCGCTCTGCCCCACCCACGCGCCAGGCATAAGCGATCGCCGTGGCTTGAGGGTTGTCGGCGCGCATGGCTGCCAGCGCCGCCGCGGCCTCGTCGGCATCGGCAAGCGGCAGGGCCCGCCCCCAAAAGCGCGACTTCTTGGTCTCGTCAAAACTCTCGCCGAGCCCCAGCAACGTGCGGTCAGTCGCCATCCCAACCCTCCCGAACGCGGGTGCTGACAACCAGCGCCGCAATCGCTGTAGGCAACAAGAGGGCGCACAGCCACACAAACCCCACGCCGTCGGCCAACCACCCACACACCAGCGGGAACACCCCCGCCGCCAGCGAGGTAATCACCCCCACCAGCATAAAGCCCGTCACGCGCTCTTCCACAGGCATCAGCCGGGCGACGATGTTGCGCAGGGCCAAGTGGTTGAGCGAATAATACAGCCCAAACACCACGGCCAACACCGTGAATCCCATCGCCCCCTGCAGCAGCATGGCCCCGACAAAGTACAACGCACCAAAGGCATAAGAGGCCACCAAAATCGACCGATAGCCCCACTTGGACACGACAAATCCCCCGCAAAACACCCCCACAGCCTGGGCCGCGAGCATGACGGTGGTCATGAGTGCCAACTGCTCTGCCCCCATGCCCGCCATGCGAGCAACTTGGGTTTGCAGGGGGAACGCCGCCACGACAAACATACCCAGCACCGCCGAGACCAGGTGTGCCCGAAAGGGCTTGTCCCGCCACAGCCGCACCAGCCCGCGCGCCAAAGCCCCCGCTGACACCTTGTCACGTGGGGCGGCAGGGGTTGGTTTTTCCTTGGATAGAAAGATAAACAACATCGAGCACCAGTCGATCGCCGCCGCGATCAGGATCAACCAGCCAAAGCGCAGGTAGCTGTCGTCGCCTGCCAAAAAGGCCTTGGCGATCATGGCCCCCGCGACGCTGCCGACCATACAGCTGGCCCCGCGAAATCCCAGATATTTGGAACGGTGGCGGGCGGGAATGATCTTGTTTGTCACGCTGGAAAAGCACAGATAAATACCGCCCTGACCAAAGCCAATGACGGCAAAAATCACATAAAATCCAACAATAAACCCCGGCGAAACGGTGTGCCCAAACAACAGCACCAACACGCCAAGCAACAGCCATCCCAACCGAAAGATCGAGGCGCTGATCAAAAACCCCGGCACAAACCGGGGCTTGGCATCCAGCACGCGGTGAAAGAACAGCTCGCCCAAGGCCTGCGCCAACACGCGCAAGGCCGTCAACAGCCCCACCAAAAAGGCCGAGCTAACGTAGCCGGTGATAAAATACACCACCACCGTCGCCACGGGCACCATGCCCATCGCCGTGGCGTCGAACACGCCGTCGAACAAACTCACGACCATATTGTGCAGGTCGGTCTTGCCCTCGGGGCTCATCGATGCCAGGCGGCGGGGCAGTCTCATCGGCTCACCCGACCACGACTTTGCAATAGTCCTTCTTACCCCGACGCAGCACGTATTCGCCGCTTTGGGGTGCCGCGCCGTCGGCATCGGCGATCTTGTCGCCGTCGCAGCTGACCCCGCCGCCCGCGGCCAAGCGCCGCGCCTCGGACTTGCTCTTGCACAGCCCGGCGGCCACCAGGGCATCGGCAAAGCTTGCGGGTGCCTCGGCCAGGGTGACGGTGGGCATGTTTTCATCATTCTGCCCCGCGCCAAACAGCGCGCGGGCGGCCTGTTGGGCTTGCCCCGCCGCCTCGGGCCCGTGCACCAGTTTGGTCGTCTCATAGGCCAGCACTTCCTTGGCCTCGTTGATCTGAGCGTCTTTCAGGGCCGACAACCGCGTGACCTCTTCCATCGGCAGGAAGGTCAACCGCGCCAGGCAGGGCCCGACGTCGGCATCGGCGACGTTGCGGAAGTATTGATAGAAGTCATAAGCCGAGGTCTTGTCGGCGCTCAACCACAGCGCGCCGGCGGTGGTCTTGCCCATCTTATCGCCCGTCGAGGTCAGCAGCAGGGGCGTCGTCACGGCAAAGGCCTGGCCGCGGCACTTGCGGCGCACCAGGTCGGCACCCGCCAGAATGTTGCTCCATTGGTCGTCACCGCCCACCTGCATGCGGCAGTTATAATCCTTGTACAGGCGATAGAAATCAAAGGCCTGCATGAGCATGTAGTTGAACTCCAGGAAGGTCAGCCCGCTCTCCATGCGGGCGCGATAGCACTCGGCTGTCAACATGCGGTTGACCGAAAAGTGCGCCCCAATCTCGCGCAGGAAGGGGATGTACTCCAGCTTGCGCAGCCAGTCGGCGTTGTTGACCATGACCGCGGCGTTGTCGCCCTCGAAGGACAGGAACTGCGCCAGCTGGCCTTTCAATGCCTCGACGTTGGCGTCGACGATCTCTTGGGTCATCATCGAACGCATGGAATTTTTGCCCGAGGGGTCACCCACCATCGCCGTGCCGCCGCCCACCAGGATAATCGGCTTGTGCCCCGCCTGTTGCAGGTGCGCCATCATCATCAGGGGAATGTAGTGGCCGATGTGCAAGCTGTCCGCCGTGGGGTCAAAGCCGCAGTAAAAGGTCATGGGCCCCTCGGCTAGGGCCTGGGTCAGCTCTTCCTCGTAGACGGTCTGGGCGATAAACCCCCGCTCGCGCAGTTTCTCTAACACACTCATTTTAACACCTCACGCAAAATCGCCACCCCTGCGCGGATGCGCTCGGGGTCGCTGGCCGAAAAGTTCAGGCGCAGGGCATTCTCTCCCCCACCCGCCGAATAAAAGTGAGCCCCCGGGATATAGGCCACGCCCTTTTGTGTCGCCGTGGGCAGCAGGGCCGTGGCATCCTTGCCTGCGGGCAGTGTCGCCCAGATAAACAGCCCGCCCTCGGGCCGGGTATATTCAAGCCCCGGCACCCCGGCCAAGGCCTCGAGCATGGCCGCCAGCCGCTCGCCGTGCAGTTGGTTGGACTTGGCAATCCAGTCGGTCAACAGGCCCCGTTGCATGATCTGCCAGACGATGGCCTGGTTGAGCAGGCCCGAGTGCACGTCGGCGGCCTGCTTGCCGATGGTCAGCTTGCGCACCAACCCGGGATCGCCCGCGACATAGGCCACGCGCAGGCCGGGCGAGACGATCTTGCTGAAGGACCCCATGTACACGACATAACCATCATGCGCCAGCGAGGCGATGGGGGCCTCGGGCGCGCCGGTATATCGCAAATCGCGATAGGGGTCGTCCTCGGCGACGGCGACGCGGTACTTGGCCGCCAACGCCGCCACAGCCCGGCGTTTGTCCGCCGACATGGTGATGCCCGTAGGGTTCTGGAAGGTGGAGATCAGGTAGACCAACTTGGGCTTGTGCTTGATGATCGCCGCCTCCAAAGCCTCGATGTCCACGCCGTCGTCCTGCAAGGGCACGGGCACGATGTTGGCCTGATAGGTGCGCATGGTGTGCAGGGCCCCCAGGAAGGTCGGCCCCTCCACCAAGATGGTATCGCCGGGGTCGATCAGGGCCTTGCACAGCAAGTCAATGGCCTGTTGCGAGCCCGACACGGGCAGAATGCCTCCTGCCGGAACGTCAATCCCAAGACCTGACACGATGCCGCTGATGGCCTCGACCAGGGGCGCATAGCCTTCTGTCGCGCCATATTGCAGCAGTTCCGCCCCCCGCTCGGCCATCAAATCCGACACGATGCCGGCGATGACGTCAGGGTAAAAGGTTTCGCGTGCGGGCATGCCCCCGGCAAAGGAGATAATGCCCGGCCGGGCCAGCAGCTTAAAAATCTCGCGGATGGCGTTGCCCGTCAGGCCTTCCATCCTCTGCGCATACGTAAAATCAGCCATCGAAAAAACCGAACCCTTCCTAAAATGCACCTATATAGTATCTCACAATTCGGTCGGCACTGTCAATCGACAACAACCGCCGCTCGCGCCTCGTCTGCCTCGTGCGAATGCCGCTTGACGTTTTGCGCTATCTCTTGTAGAATTAGTTCCTCGTGGAATATCGCCAGGAGGGAAACGCATGGATGAAACCACCGTGACTTTGAGCAACGCTCTGCGGCGTATGCGCCTGATGCGCGGAATGACCGCACTGCAGCTTGCCGCCCGCTCGGGGATTTCCCGCTCGTCCATCAGCGGCATCGAGCGCGGACTCAACACCAACCCCACCTCTGACACCATCGCNCGCCTGGCCGAAGCCTTGTCCTGCTCACCCCAGGATCTGATGCCGCACGTCGAGTCTGCCCCCAACGCCCTGCCGCCGCTGTTCCCACCGCGCTACCAACCCATGTTGCTGCGCCAACAGCACGATGTCTCAATCCAGGCCGTCATGGGCATGTTATACGAGCACCCCAACATCCTGGACGCCCTGTCGGCCATCTGCAGCCTGCCCCCCATGCACCGCAAGTTATACCTTAACCAGCTGGAGCTGTGGTTCACCAGCCTGATCGACGAGGTCGATTGATCCACATCATAAGCGAGGGATGTCATTTTGTTGCCTGAGTCAAGCTTTTTTACTGTTGCCCTGATTTTGTTTTTGGCTACCTTTGCCTGCCTGCTGATTTTTTCCAAAGCCCGCGCCTATATCGCCCTTGGTAGTGCCGCGCTGTTTGTCATCTTGGGCATCCTGCCCGTCCGGCAAGTGCTGCCCGCCGTTGACTGGAACGTCCTGCTGATGCTGGCAGGCACCATGGGCACGGTGTTTTTGTTCATCGAATCCAAAGTCCCCGCCCGGCTGGCCGACATCATCATCGACCGTATGCCCAACGTCAAGTGGGTGGTGGTGACGTTGGCGGTCTTTGCGGGGCTGATTTCGGCCTTTGTCGACAACGTCGCCACGGTGCTGATGATCGCACCGGTCGCCGTCATGATCTGCAAAAAGCTCAAGATCTCCCCCGTGCCGACCATCATCGCCATCTCCATCTCGTCCAATCTGCAGGGCGCGGCGACGCTGGTGGGCGATACCACCTCCATCCTGCTGGGCAGCGCGCTGGACATGACCTTCCTGGACTTCTTTTTCTACAAGGGCCGCATCGGCCTGTTTTTTATCGTCGAGCTCGCCGCGGCCATTTCCGCCTGCGTCCTGCTGTTGATTTTCCGCAAGCAAAAGCAGCCGGTCGACAGCACCGACAAGACACCTGTGACCAACTACTTTCCCTCGGCACTGCTCGTGGGCACCTTGGTCTGCCTTATCGCCGCTTCTTTCATCCCCTCCGCCAGCAAGCCCGCCATCACAAATGGCTTGATCTGCATGGGTTTCTTTGTCGTGGGCCTGGCGCACCAGATCATTTTCAAAAAAGACTTTTCCGTTGTCAAGCGCACGCTCAAGGACATCGACTACTTTACCCTGGCCCTGCTGGCCGGGTTGTTTATGATCATCGCCGGCATTCAAAACGCCGGGGTGATCGAGGAAATCGGCAAGCTGTTTGTCCGCATCAGCGGCGATAACGTATTTTTGATCTACACCCTCATCGTGTGGTTCTCGGTGGCCGTGTCGGCCATCGTCGACAACATCCCCTACGTCGCCACCATGATCCCCGTTGTCGGTGCCATCGCCCCCCAGATGGGCGTCGCCCCCACGGTTCTGTATTTTGGTCTGCTCGTCGGCGCGACGCTGGGCGGCAACATCACCCCCATCGGTGCCAGCGCCAACATTGCCGGCCTGGGCATCCTTCGCAAAGAGGGCCACGCGGTCAAGGCGGGAACCTTCATGAAGATCAGCGTGCCCTTCACCCTGGCCGCCGTGGTGACCGGCTATTTGCTGGTCTGGTTGATCTGGGCCTAAAACGCCATCCCCTCAAACACCCCCACCGCCGAGACAATCACTTTGGGGCATATCGTCTTATGCAACTCCGGCACGCCCGGCTTGTTGTGGTCATCGGGCACGCGCACGTCTACACCCAATAACTCCCGGCACAGCATCGAGCCGTTTTCTGCGACAAACTTTTGAATCAGCTCAAAGGATTTTGCATTGCAATAACCCTTTTGTTTCAGGTCACCCTCAACATAAAATCCGCACTCCAGCCCCACGGCCATCAGGGCACCCGACACCGCACCGCAAACCTCGCCGCACCGCGCCCCGCCGCCAAACCCATTGGCCAGCCGAAAGGCCAACTCACGCTCCATCTTGTCCCTGCACAAGGCCGCCAACACCGCCTGGGCGCAGTTATAGCCCTTAGCAAACAATTCTACCGCCACGTCTTGTTTTGTGCTCATTGTTTTTCCTCCATAATCTTTATGTGTGATACGCCATCCGCCTCACGTCGATCTTAAGCTTCCGCGGCGCAGCACGCGCACAGCCCCCNTTTGCTCTGCGGGGCAAAAACAAGCGTATCTGTCTTGACAGCAAACTGCACGTCTTCAAAAACCTGCACGTTNACGTTGGGGAATTTGTGGTTGATCCATTTGTCCAAATCCTCGCGCACGGTGTTCACTGCTTGGCCGCCGGCCCTTGCGATTTCTGCTGCTGTAAAGAGCTGTTGCTCCGTAATCAAGGGCATGTATGCGCGGCAACGGTTTTGCCTGCGCCGCATCTTTGCACCCATGGTAAGCGTCGTGATCCCCAAAAGCATCACAACCGCCAGCAAGGCAAACAAATCCACAAGGGCATCCAACATCCCCCAACTGCGCAGCGCCCAGATGCCAAACGCCGCCCCGGCCAATGCAATCGCACAACACACACTGCCAAAGGTCATCAAAATGAAGACCATCCCCTTTTTTTCTTTCATGTATCGCTTGCCCGCANGGCTCAGTGCGATGGCNGGTTTGGCCCCGCAAGCGGGGCAGGCCAAGGGCTTTCGNGCAAACGATCGCGGGGCATCGGGCGGGGTTCTTTCGATGATGACAATCTTATCTCCCCGCTCGTCATATCGGGCATTGATCATCATGGCGGCCTCGATGCGCCTTTGCACATCCCTACGCACAAACGCCACCGACCGTCGCGAGACCATTGCCAGTTCCCTGATCAGCACGGATTTGCCCTCATCCAGCAAGCCGACATACTGTTTCATCAGGCGCAAGTTGCGCGCGATAATCAGCAAGAGCACCGAAATCCCCATTGGCATGGCAACCACCAACAGCGTCATCAATGCCCCCTCAACCCAGGCTTCTCGCAAAGCACCCGTGCGAAACATCCAAACCACAAACAGCAGCTCCAACAAGAGTGAAACAATCCCGCAGGCGAAAAAGCCCTTGGCGGCATTGATCATCACGTTGCCTGTGACCAGCCTGTCCGTCGGGCCGCGCAGGACAATNTGCCCCTTTTCCTTGTCGATATGCGCCCCCCGGAAAGCCTTCCACATACCTTTAGCAGAACTGCCGACAGCCCGGCCGATCATGACCGCCAGGGCCTTTTCCGTGTCCTGATATGTCATATCCATCATCGCCGCAAGCGCGCGGATGTCCGTGGTGTGACAAACCGCGAGTTGGTAGAGGTGTTGCTCACGCAAGTATTGCGGGGTGTCAGACATGGTTTTCTCCTCGACGCTACTCGCCCCACCCTTGCGCCACCGCGACCACCCGCTCCAGCGCGATCTTGGCGTGATCGTAGCACAGCCCCCCCTGCACATAGGCCGTATAGGGCGCGCGCATGGGGCCGTCGGCAGATAGTTCGATGGAGGATCCCTGCACAAAGGTGCCCGCCGCCATGATGACCCGCTCGTCGTAACCGGGCATGTCCCAGTCCTCGGGCACGGCCATGGAGTCGACGGGCGAGGCCGCTTGCACGGCGCGGCAAACCGCCCGCAGGCGATCGGGCGTGCCCAGGGCGACGGCGCAGACCAGGTCGCCCGCCTCCCCTGCCCCGGGCCGCGCCGAGAAGCCTAACAATTGAAAGGTTTTGGCGAACAGCTTGGCCCCCATACAAGCCCCCGCCACCACCTGAGGCGCGGCAAACAATCCTTGGAAAAAGGGCAAGTAACTGCCCGCATAAGAGCCGACCTCCAGCCCCAACCCCGGGGCCACCAGGGCATCGGCCATGGCCTCGACCGCCGTCGGGGTGCCCACGGCATAAGCCCCCGTTGGCGCCAGTCCGCCGCCGGGGTTCTTGATCAGCGAACCCACACACAGGTCGACACCCCGCACGGGCTCGCGCTCCTGCACAAACTCGCCGTAGCAATTGTCCACCAGCACGGGCAGGTCGGGCGCGGTGATTTTGACCACCCCCGCCGCGCGCTCCAGGGCCTCGACCGACAGCGCAGGGCGATCGGCATATCCCCGCGAGCGTTGCAACAGCACCAGCCCCACGCCGCCGCGCGCCACCCGCGCCGCCAACGCGGCCTCGTCGACGCCTTCGGGGCCCATGTCCAGCACTTCCAACGCCCCCGGGAATCCCGCTTGCAGGCAGTGCAAAAAGGTGTCATAGGGCGTCCCCGACGCGCTGAGGATGACGCCGCCGCGATACAAGGCCCGCGCCGCACAGTGCAGGGCGTGGGTGCCGCTGGCAAACTGGGGCCGCACCAGCCCCGCCTGCGCGCCAAAGGCCCGCGCGAACAACTCGCCCAGCAGATCGCGGCCCTCGTCGCTGTAGCCGTAACCCGTGGTTGGGGTAAAGTGCCGCGGCTGAATGCCGCAGGCCTCGAACGCCGCCAATACCTTGCGCTGGTTGGCCAGCCGCACCCGCGCGATGGCGGCAAAATCCTCCGCCAACGCCGCCTCGGCTCGCTCAATCACAGACATGTCATAACCTCCTGCGCCAACTGCTCCATCGCTTTGCCTTGGGCATCAAACCACCGTGCCTGGGGCATTCGCCCCCTGATATACGTGCGCTGCCGCTTGGCAAACTGCGCCGTCTTGAGCGCGATGTCGGCCACCGCCGCGTCCAGACCAACCGCGCCCTCCAAGTAGGGCCGCAGTTGACGATACCCCAGGGCCTGCATGGGCTGGGCCTCCCAGCCCACTCCTTGTGCCAGCAAGCCCTGCACCTCGTCGACCAAACCCGCCGCCACCATGGCCGCCGCCCGCGCATGGATGCGCGCCCGCAGGGCATCGACGGGCCAATCCAGCGCGACGATGGGCACGGGTTGCCAGGCCCCCTCGCCCCGCGGCACGGGAGCCCCCGTGGTCAGCACGATTTCCAACGCCCGCACCAACCGCTTGGTGTCATTGGGGTGGATGGCCTTTGCCGACGCCGCGTCCAACGCCGCCAGCCGGGCGTGCAAATTCCCTGCCGCCTCGATGTCCCGCCGCAACTCCGGGTTGGGCGGCACGGCGTGGGAGCGGTCGGTGAACAAGGACTCGATGTACAGCCCCGTCCCCCCACAGACGATCGCCGCCTTGCCCCGCGCATGGATGTCCTCCATCGCGGCCAGGGCATCGTGACGGTACTGGGCAACGGTATAGGGCTCGCGCGGATCGGCCACCGACAGCAAAAGGTGGGGCACGCCCCGCATCTCGCCGACGGTCGGCTTTGCCGCGCCGATGTCAAAGCCCTCGAAGACTTGCACCGAATCGGCGTTGACGACCTCGCCGCCGCAACGCAATGCCAGCTCGACGGCCAGCACCGTCTTGCCGCAGGCCGTCGGGCCCGTGATGACCAGGGTTTTGATCATAGTTTGCGCGCAAACAGCGAGTCCAATTGGCCCCGTGTCATTTCCACAAAAATCGGCCGCCCGTGGGGGCAAGTCGTCACGCCGCTCTCCAGGCAATCGGCCAGCAACCCCGCCGCCTGATAAGCCGACAGCGGCTGGCCCGCCTTGATGGCCCTACGGCAAGAAAGCCGCATGACGGCCTCACGCAGGGGCGTCGTGGCGTCGGTGGTCTGCTGGGCGATCTGCTCGGCGATGCCGATGCAGACCTTCATCGACAACCAAGCGGGCAGGGTGTTAATGGTCAGGGTATCATCGGTCAGCGTGCAGGAAAATCCCATGCCATCCAGCTCGCCCAACGCGAGGGCCAGGGCTTGGGCTTCCTGTGCCGAAACCCGTTGCTCAATGGGCAATAACAGGCGCGTGCGAGGCACGGCTTGGCGCAGCAATTGCTCAGCATAGCGGTCAAACAACAGCCGCTCGTGGGCGGCGTGGGTGTCCATCCAATAGAGCGTACCCTCGTGCTCGAAAATCAAAAAGGCCTCGAAGGCCTGACCGATGTATTTTGGCGGCACCTTGCCCAGTTCGGGCGACAGCAGGGCGTTGGGCGTCTGCCGCGCCTCCAACGGCTGACCCGCCGCAGGGGGGCTGTAGGGCGACCCAAACGCAGGTGCAGGCGCGGACCAGGCGGGCTCGCGG
>JGI994J12354_10003494_pt1 | contig 14623 bp, 18 predicted proteins | sample IntmicLarv3ML3BL_FD_12354 | JGI IMG/M metagenome (IMG submission 12354)
ACAGCTCCGAAGAGTTGCAGGCGGGGGTGGAGCTTATAGGTGTGGGAGGACTGCGAGCCGACCTCGAAGTTCTGGCGCTTGCAATTCGTGCGCTGGAGGCGAGTGGGGTTCAAAATTTCCACATCGAAATCGGGCACGCCGGGCTTTTCCGTGCGCTTGCACGCGAGCTTCGCGGCGGCGACGAGCTTGAGGAGGAGATTCGCGGTCTTGTCGAGCGTAAAAACTATGCTGCACTTGGCGATGTTTTGGCTCCGTACAACGGAAATTCTGCAGCGGCGGCGCTGAAAAAGCTAGTAGGGCTTTTCGGTGGCGAGGAAATTTTGCCAGAGGCACGTGCCCTTTCAACAAGCACTGAGGCGCAGGACTGTGTTTCCTACCTCGAAAAGCTGCTATGTGAGTTGAAAGCTGCGGGATATTTCAAATATGTGCGCTTCGATATGGGGCTTGTACACGGAATCGACTACTATACCGGCATTGTTTTTCGCGGATATGCCGATGGTGCGGGGGAGCCTGTTCTGAACGGAGGGCGATACGATGGGATGCTTCATTCCTTTGGAGCAGACGAGCCGGCGACCGGCTGGGGGCTGAACATTGACGCACTCTCTTCTTGCCTTGAAGCTCCGGCAGCGACGCAGACAGAGACGTTGATACACTTTGAGAGCGGCTCGCTTGGGCGGGCACTCATGCTCGCGGAGAGCGGTGAATCAAGTGAGCTTTCGCCCTGTGACTCAGTCGAGGAGAGCGTCGCTATCGCGAAGGCGAAAGGGATTCCTACGGTGATAATTGTAACAGAAACGGGCGAAAAGGCGATTCGCGTCGAATAGGAATAAAAATTCCGAAAAACTTTTCAAACATCGGAAAAGAGATGGTTACTAGATGGAACGGTTGACAATGGCCCTGACAAAAGGGCGACTTGAAAAAAAGATAATCCAGATTTTCGAACAGGCGGGTTTCGATTGCTCGCCGCTTAAAGAGGAGAGCCGCAGGCTCGTCCACCCGCTGCCCGACTATCCACTAGACGTAGTTTTGGCAAAGGCGGCAGACGTGATAACCTATGTCGAGCGCGGGGTCTGCGATTTGGGTGTCGTTGGAAAGGACACTATTCTGGAACAGGGGCGCTCGTTTTACGAGGTGCTGGATTTGGGCTTCGGAAAATGCAAATTCGCGCTTGCGACGCGTAAAGGAGCAGACCTTTATGGCGGACTTCGCGACCTTAGGATTGCCACAAAGTACCCGAATGTCGCGAAAAATTTCTTTGACAAAAAGGGATTGAACGTAGAAATTATCAAAATTGACGGTTCGGTGGAGCTTGCGCCGCTTTTGGGGCTTGCCGATGCGATTGTTGATATCGTCGAAACTGGTGCGACGCTGCGAGAGAATGGGCTTGAGGTCATTGAATACATTTCCGACATTAGCGCAAGGATGATTGTAAATGTTGCATCAATGAAGATGAAAAAAAGCGAGGTCGGCGACCTGACCGACAGGATTTTGAATGTAATTTCGGGAAAGGCGGTGGGTTAGGTGTTTAAAATTACTGTTGCGGACGGCCGCGCAGAGAATCTGCTTCTTGACGCGATGAAAGCGCGTGCAGGCGCGGAAAATATTGAAATTGAGGCTGCGGCGCGGGAGATTATGGACGCTGTGAAGCTTCGCGGGTTCGACGCAGTGCGCGAGTTTTCGCTCAAGTTCGACGGTGCGGAGCCGAGGGAGATTACGCGCGAGGAAATCGATGCGGCATACGAAAGCTGTGACACGGCGCCTCTTTCCGCGCTTGAAAAAAGCGCGGAGAACATACGTGCATACCAGAGCGAGCTGCTGACAAAGACAAAAATTTGGCAGAGCGCGGACGGAGTGACGCTCGGCTGTGTTGTGCGTGGAATTGATAGGCTTGGTATATATGTACCGGGTGGCAGCGCGGCGTACCCGTCCTCGGTTCTGATGAACGCGATTCCGGCAAGGGTTGCGGGTGTGCGCGAAATCATTATGGTCACACCGCCGACGCAGTTTCTGTCGGCGCAGGTTCTGGCGGCTGCGAAAATTGCGGAAATCGACCGTATTATTGCCGTCGGCGGTGCGCAGGGGATTGCAGCATTGACTTACGGTGCGGGCTTCATCCCACAGGTTGACAAGATTGTCGGGCCGGGCAATGCATACGTTGCGGCGGCGAAGCGGCTGGCCTACGGCGTGGTTGACATCGACATGGTTGCAGGACCCAGCGAGGTGCTGGTCATAGCGGACAGTTCGGCAAACCCGCGCTACGTCGCGGCGGATTTGCTCAGTCAGGCGGAGCACGACAAACTTGCGTCCGTGATTCTGCTGACAACGAGCGCGAAAATTGCGGAAAAAGTAGTGGCAGAGATTGAAAAACAGACGGCTCTTTTGCCCCGGAAAGAGATAATTACCGAGTCGATTGAAAACTACGGCGCGGCGATAGTCTGCACGGATATGGCGAAAATTTGTGAGCTTGCGAATAAAATTGCGCCGGAGCATTTGGAAATTTGCACGGAAAATCCGCACGAAATTTTACCGTATATCTGCAACGCGGGCGCGGTTTTCCTTGGTATGAATACGCCTGAGCCGGTGGGAGATTATGTCGCAGGGCCAAGTCACGTTTTGCCAACGAGCGGCTCGGCGCGGTTTTTTTCGCCGTTGTCAGTTGACAGTTTCCTGAAAAAAATGAGCGTAATTGAGTATTCAGAACAGGCGCTTTCGGCGTCAGCCGCCGACATTATCGCTATTGCAAGGGCCGAAGGGCTTGACGCACACGCGAATTCCGTAATGGTACGCTTTGAAAAAAAGTGAGGAAAAAGTTATGAGGATAGCTGAAATTGAGAGAAAAACGAAGGAAACAGCGATAAAAATAGCGTTAAATCTCGAAGGTGGAGAAATCAGAGCCTCAACCGGCGTCGGGTTTTTCGATCACATGCTGACGGCATTTGCGTTTCACGGCGGCTTCGGGCTCGAGGTAAAATGCGAGGGTGATTTGTGGGTGGATTGTCACCACACGGTCGAAGACGTTGGCATTGTACTTGGCAAGGCATTTCTTGCGGCGGCGGGCGACAGGGCAGGGATTGTACGCTTTGGCAGCTCACTTGTGCCGATGGACGAGGCGCTTGCCCGCGCGGTTTGCGACATAAGCGGACGTGCGTTTCTGGTTGTTGAAGCTGTATTCCCGCAAGAAAAAATCGGCGAGTACGACGCCTGCATGACGGTGGAATTTTTCCGCGCGTTTGTAACAAATGCCGGGATTACGCTGCACCTTTGCGCTGAGTATGGCTCGAACTCGCACCACATGATTGAAGCGATTTTTAAAGCTGCGGGGCGCGCTCTGCGCGAAGCGCTTGAGGTAAAAGACGGCAACATCGCCTCGACAAAAGGCGTTTTGTAAATTAAACTATTGCGAATTAAATCAGCTCCGTAAAGCTGATAAGCTTTACGAATTTTTGCACTGGAGTACATCAAAAATGATTATTTTACCCGCGATTGACTTAAAGGACGGACGCTGTGTCCGCCTGCAAAAGGGCGAGTTCGATACTGTTCATACTGTTGCGGCGGACGCACTGGAAACTGCTGCTTTGTTTCGGGCGGAGGGTGCGGAGTGGTTGCACATGGTCGATTTAGACGGCGCGCTTTCGGGGAAATCCGCAAACCGTGAAATTATTGAAAAAGTTGTGAAAAACTCTGGCCTAAAGCTGGAAGTGGGTGGCGGAGTGCGGAAGATGTCTGATTTAGACCGGCTTATGAATTTGGGTGTTGCCCGCGCTGTGATTGGTTCGGCAGCGGTTAGAAACCCGGGTTTTGTTGAAGAAGCTGCTGGAAAATACGGTGAAAGAATCGCTATCGGAATTGATGCGCTCGGCGGAGAGGTCAGGGTTTCTGGCTGGACAGAGGGTTCGGGATTGAACTACCTCGACTTTGCAAAGCAGATGGAGAAGTTAGGTGTAAAGTATATAATCTTTACCGATATCGACCGCGACGGAATGCTAACCGGCCCCGCAATTCCCGCTCTCAGGGAGCTGATGGCGGCGGTTAGATGCAAAATTATCGCCTCTGGCGGAGTGGGCAGCAACGCGGACATTGAGGCGTTGCGTGAAATCGGAGTGTACGGCGCGATTGTCGGCAAGGCAATTTACACCTGTGATGTCGATTTGAAAAAAGCGATTGAGGAATGATATAAAATGGTGGAAAAATTCGACTTGAAACTGCTGTTTCAAAAGAGTGAACTGATACCCGCGATTGTCCAACACGCGGAGACGGGCGAAGTGCTTATGCTCGGGTTTGCGAACTTTGAGGCGGCGGAGCTGACGATAAAGACAGGTACGGCGTGGTTTTTCAGCCGCTCGCGCGAAAAGCTGTGGAACAAAGGCGAAAGCTCCGGCAATTTTTTGCACGTTCGCGAGGTGTTGGCCGACTGCGACACAGATACGCTGCTATACAAATGCATTCCGGTTGGGCCAACATGCCACACCGGTGCAGATTCCTGCTTTTTCAACAGTGTATGGAAATCTGAAAACGAGTAAAGGGGAATAGGTTTACATGAACGATATATTGATAGAGCTGTACAGTACAATAATCACGCGAAAAAACGAACCGCAGGAGGGCTCTTACACCGCATACCTCTTTGAAAAAGGGATTGATAAAATTCTGAAAAAGGTCGGCGAGGAATGTGCTGAGGTCATAATTTCCGCAAAAAATGCGAAAAACGAGGACACAGTGCTTGAAATTTCGGACCTGATTTACCACCTGTTTGTCCTGATGGCGGAGCAGGGGATTAGTCCCGATGACATCGACGCGGAGCTTTCAAAGCGCGCCGAAAAGACAGGGAACCTTAAACAGATGAAGGTTACGGACAAAAACACATAGTAAACACAATAAAGAGGACACGGCAGCTGCCGTGTCCTCTTTTGTATAAAATCAGTCGATAACTTCGCCCTTGTTATTGAAAAGTGGAAGCCTTTCAAGATAAGTGATGTCGCTGCGGCTACATGCCTCGCCCTCGGCGAGAATTGCCATTCGTGCGACGATTTCACCTCCGCATTGCTCGACAAGCTGCTCAAGGGCGGTGAGCGACGCGCCGGTGGAAATCACGTCGTCAACGATGATAACGCGCTTGCCCTCCATCTTCTTTTTGTCGCCACCGTCAAGGAAAAGCGTCTGCACGCCAGCGGTTGTGATGGACTTCACATGGACGGAGAAAATGTCGCGCATGTAGAGCTTCGCAGCCTTGCGCGCGATGATATAGGTCGGGTTTTTGGTGATTCGTGCCATTTCGTAAACAAGCGGAATCCCCTTTGATTCGGCGGTAATTAAAATGTCGTGTTCCGGTGCAAGGCTTACAAGTTCACGCGCGCAAGCCTCGGTAAGTTCTACGTCGCCGAAAATTACGAACGCGGCGATATAAAGCTGGTCATTGAGCGGGCAAAGGGGAAGACTGCGCTCCACGCCGGCGATTATCATTTTGTGCTCCATAGCGAAACCCTCCAAAATTTAAGATGTTTGAGCAAAACAAACGGACAATCTCAAACAACCTTTCACTGAATAGACGGTGAAATCTCCCCACAACTATACCACGAAACCCGCCGCCGCGCAATATTCATTTGTGTGCAAACTTGACAGTTCTGTAAACTGTTGTTCCAAACCGCACGAAAGTAAGCCTCGGCAGGCACTGAATCGCCGCAGCTCAAGAATAAGGCCGTACAGAATTTCGTCGTGCTCCAACCGGATCATCTCTTGTAAAGTGTGATAAACTATACTGTGTGGCACACGGTATGTCAATCTTGAGCAAAAAGAAAAAGTGTCTAAAATTTGACGGTTGAAATTGACTATTTTGTATAAATGGTTTATACTTAATATGACTATATAGGGCTGACATTTTGTACAAACGATGAAAGGGCGGGGATACGAATGAACGACGTGTTTATTGAACAAATTGTGCTTAAAAAACAGGATTTGAAGTCAACTCTTAAAAAAATGGGGATAATTTTGGCGGCATTGCTGATTCCGTCAGCGTTTCTGCTTATTGCAATTCTGCGCTTCGTCTTCCCGGTAGTGCTCGCTATCAGCTGCTGGCTTGCGTGGATTCTGCTTAAAAATCAAAACATTGAGTTTGAATATTCTTACACAAACGGCGAGCTTGATGTGGATAAAATCCTTGGTAAGCGCCGCCGCGAGCATGTGGCAAGCGTGAGCGTGCGCCGGTTTGACATACTTGCTCCATTTACAACAGAATTCGCAAAGGAGTTCGAGTCGAAAACTATTCGCACCATTCACGATGTTTCGCCGGACGCAAAGTCCGAAAAGCGCTGGTTTGCTCGCTACACCGATGACGGCGGCGTTGAAACGCTGCTGATTTTCGAGCCAAATGACCGCATGCTGGCGGCTATGGGGCGGTTGATTCCGCGCAAGTTTAAGGGAACGTTGCCGGAGCTTCCGCAGTGATTTACGGGATTGGAGTCGATGTGCTCGACATCGGACGCATGGAAAATAAGCTAGATAATGAGCGGTTCATGGCGCGGGTTTTTACCGAGTCAGAACGTAGCTACATCGCGGCAAAGGGTGTAAACTCAGCGGCTTCCGCCGCCGGAATATTCTGTGCAAAGGAAGCGTTTGTCAAGGCGGTGGGCGAGGGACTTCGCCTGCCGCTTGTTGAAATTGAGGTTTGCCACAACGAAACTGGGCAGCCGTTTTTCAGACTGTCCGGTTTCGTTGCGGCGAAGTACGGCGCAATGGCAGTTCATCTTTCGATAAGTCACACAGCGACGATTGTGACGGCGTTTGCCGTGGTTGAAAACGTGGGAGTAAGGAGCGAAGCCGCAAATGAAAATATTTGAAAGTAAAATTGTCCGCGAAATTGAAAAAGAGCAGATGGCGGCAAAAACGCCCTCTCTTGAACTGATGGAATGCGCCGCGCTCGCGGTTTTTTCGGAAATTTCGGCGCGTTTTACTCCGGTTTATGGCAAGCGTATAGCCGTTTTTTGCGGGAACGGGAAAAATGGCGGCGACGGCTTTGCCGTTGCGCGCTTGCTGCTTAGAGATGGTGCGGAGGTTCGTTGCTACTTTGTTGAAACTGGTGGAACTGCCGTAGATGTAGATACTGCGGAGATGAGGACAAGATACAGCGACCTCGACGGCAAGCTGGTTGAATTTGTTCCGCAAAGTGCCGGAGCAGAGGATTTTTGCGCAATAGCAGATATAATTGTTGATGCGATCTTCGGCATAGGCTTTCGCGGAAGCCTTGAGGGAGGTGCACTCGCGGCGGCGCGGCTCATAAATTCCTCAGCGGCGCAGGTTGTAGCTGTTGATTTACCGAGCGGTGCGTTGGCGGACAGTGGGTTAATTTGCGCTGACTGCGTAAAAGCGGATGTGACGGTGACTTTCGTTGCGGCACAGCCCGCGCATTTTATCCATCCAGCAAAGGATTTTTGCGGCGAGGTTGTGGTAGTCGAAATTGGGATTTCGCGCGACATACTTGCAAGACATAGTGATAATATACAGTTTCTTGATAGCGAATTTCTCGATGAAATAATACCTGAGCGCCGTGCTGATTCCCACAAGGGGAATTACGGCAAGGTGCTTATTGTCGGCGGTTCGAAAAACTTTACGGGCGCTATTCTGCTTGTTGCGTCTGCTGCTTTACGCAGCGGTGCAGGGCTTGTATATGTAGTAGTGCCGGAGTGTATTTACGAGGTTATTGCGGGGAAAATTCCTGAAATGATTTGCGTACCTGCCGAATCCGATGGTTTTGGGTTTTCGGCGGCAGCGGTTGAGACGGTACTGGAGCTTGCGGAAAAATGCGACGTTTGTGTTCTTGGACCGGGACTTGGGCGCTCTGCCGAAAGTGATGCGCTGGTTATGAGCCTTGTTTTGGAGCTGAAAATTCCGCTTGTCCTCGACGCAGACGGCATAAACGCGCTTAGCGGGAATATAAATATATTGCGGGCGAGCAAAGCTCCGGCGGTGCTCACGCCGCACGACGTTGAATTTTCACGCCTTGGCGGTGATCTATCCGAGGGCAGACACGCGGCAGCGCGGAGAGTGTCGCGTGAGCTCGGCGCTGTTATTGCGCTGAAGGGAAATGCGACGATAGTTTGCGTGCCAGACGGTTCGGCGTTTATAAACACGAGCGGAAACCCCGGCATGGCTACCGGCGGCACCGGTGACGCGCTCGCCGGTGTGATTGCCGCGCTTATCGGGCAGGGGATTGAGCTTGCACCGGCTGCGGCGGCGGGCGTTTATATTCATGGCTCGGCGGGTGATTTGGCGGCGACGGAAATCGGTGAGTATGGCATGCTTCCATCGGATTTGATCATGAAAATTCCGCAGGTTTTGAAAAAATTCAACTCAAAAAAATATTGAACGGAGGGTTGTCCCTCCAAAATTAGGAGGTTCGGCTTGAAACGGGCGTATTTTTTGTGTATAATGCTATTGCTCTCTCTTTTTTCGTGCACGGCGGAGGAACAGAAAATCAGCGACGGTGACAGGGTTTCAGAGTATTTTTCCGGGCTTGACAATTTGAGTATGACCGCAAACGTTACAGCGCAATTTACCGAGTACAGCGTCGATTTTGCACTTTTTGCGAGCTTTTCGGGCGCAAAAGGCAGCGTTAAGGTGCTTGAGCCCGCGCATATCGAGGGGATCTCGGTGCTGTCGGACGAGGACGGTACAGAAATTGAATATGACGGAGCGGCGTTTGAGGTTGGTGAGCTGGAGCAGAGCGGAATAAGCCCTGCTTTGGTGTTGCCGGAGCTATTGCGCCTGTGGCGCGGTGGCGGAGTATCGGAATCATGTAGGGAAAAGCTCGACGGAACGGAATGTGTCGTGCTTTCATACGTGGCGGGCGAGCTTTTTTACAGGACATGGTTTCATATGGAGGCACTTGAACCGCTTCGAGCAGAAATAATATATAACGGAACGCGTACAATGATTTGCGCATTTTCCGGCTTCAGCGCCGGATGAAGGGGATGGCGGATTGAAAGGCTTGCGTGTGTGGGCGGAAATATCGCTCAAAAATATCAGGCATAATTTTAATGAAATACAGCGCGTTGCGGGGGACAGCCAAATTATGGCTGTCGTCAAGGCGAACGCCTACGGTCACGGTGTCGAAAAAATTGCGCCGTTGCTTGAAAGCCTCGGTGCGGACAGGTTTGCCGTCGCAACCATAGACGAGGCATGTGAACTGCGTTCGATTAGGATAACCCGTCCGATTATGGTTTTGGGACGAACCGAGCCGGAGGATTTCGGCCTGCTTTTTGAACATAACGTTATCCAGACTGTTTTTGATCTTACGACGGCGGAGCTGCTGTCCGAAAGCGCGGAAAATTGTGGTAAGACATTAAAAATTCATATCAAGGTTGACACCGGCATGTCGCGCCTTGGCTTTCTTAGCGAAAACGCGGATGTCGCCGACGAAATCGAAAAAATCACGCAACTTCCGGGCCTTGAAGCCGAGGGGATTTTCACCCACTTTGCGACTTCGGAGGCCCTGGGCGACGAGTTCTTGGCGGAGCAGATTGCCCGATTTACCCGCGTTTTAGACGAGCTTGAGTGCCGGAATATTCGCTTTCCGATAATCCATGCCGCGAACAGCGGCGCGATTCTGAACCTACCGAAAGCAGTGGCGCGGTTCAACATGGTGCGTCCCGGTATCATACTTTTCGGTGTATACCCTGGCAACGGACTTGAGGACAAAATCGGACTGCACCCCGTTATGCGCCTGTGCGCGAAGCTTGTTCAGGTTCAGGAGCATTCCGCGCCGATTAGTGTGAGTTATGGAAGAACCTTCAAGTCGGAAAAAGCTATGCGGACGGGGACAGTCTCAATCGGTTATGCGGACGGACTTCACCGTAGCCTTTCGAACAAGCTGGAGGTGCTGATACGCGGCAAACGCGCCCGCCAGATAGGGAACATCTGCATGGATATGATGGTTGTTGACCTCACCGATATTCCTGAGGCGACAGCGGGAGACACAGTCACAATTTTCGGTAAAGCGCCTTGCGAGGGATGTTACAAGGACGAGAAATTCATCTCCGTCTGCGAGGTTGCGGAAAAGGAGGGGACGATACCATACGAAATTCTGTGCGCACAGGGCGCGCGTCTCAGCCGCACTTATCCGGAATAAGGAAATGATTTTGGACAGGGATCAAACCCCTGCGGCGCAGTATCTTCTGTGCGTGAGAAATAAAAATATTTGTGTGATATTCGGCTAAAGACGGCTAAAGAGCAGATTTGTTGTTGCCATTCCGCGCCGCTGCTGATATAATACTATTATCGCCTCTGGCTAACTGCAATGCCGACGAATAAAATGGTTGTGAGCGACTCCGTTTTCCACATCAACCGAAATATGGCTTTTCAGTTTCTGACTAAAGCCGTAAATTTCGGGGAAGAATTATTGTGCAATGGTACATAGTTCTTCGCGATTATTGAAGATGGAGGCTGTTGCGACTATTTTGTCGGAGTGTGAATAAAGTGGATTTGAGCATTAAAAGAGGGGAGATATACTATGCCGACCTCAGTCCTGTTGTCGGGAGCGAGCAGGGCGGCATGCGGCCCGTACTGATAGTTCAGAATAACGTCGGAAATAAGTACAGCCCGACTGTAATCGCCGCGGCGATTACTTCACAGCNCNNNCNANNNGCGCTTGCCGACGCATATTGAGCTTGTCAGCGGGATGTTCGGGCTTTCAAAGGATTCGGTCGTTTTGCTTGAGCAAATCCGTACCATCGACAAGCGGCGGCTCAAGGAGAAAATGGGGTGCATTGACGGTTCGCTTATGAGCCGCATTGACAGCGCACTTGCCGTAAGCTTCGGAATCGGCGACGATTCTTAAATATAAAATTTTTTTTGCTGAAACAGGAACTGGGTACCCGAAAGCAAAGTATCGGGCAGGAATAATAACATAAAGGGGCGTATGCTGTATGCTATCTAAAAAGTGGGTTGTCGGAGTTACATCGGTGCTGTTGGTTATCCTCTTGGTCACCGGGTACATTGCCATTGCCGCGGAGGGAAGCCGTGAGGATCCTCTCGTAACTGTCAGTTATATCGAGACGTTGCTGCCCAAGCTTTCGGGCACGATTGACGAGGCGATTGCTAAGAAAACGGCCGAGTTTGATACGGCTATAAACGTCAAGGTTGATGAAGTTAACCAGACCATCGACGACAAAATCAGCCGTTTCGAAGAGCAGTACGCGGCCGGATTTTCCAATGACGCGTTCGTCAGCCGCGTAGCCGCTGCTATTTTGGACAAGACGGGCAACAGTTCGTTTGTTCCGAGCGACCCTGTTGGAGAGGAAAACGAGGGTAATCCTGCGGGGGGCAACTCCGCACTGTTCCAGACAGTCCGCTTTAAAAGCGGTACCACTATTATCGGCGCCGTCGGAACGGAAATTCTGTGGCGTATTGGCACCGCAGTCTGTGTCGCGCCCGGTTCGCCCGGACTTATCGACGCGACGACAGCCGAGGACCTTGCGAACGGCGGACAGTTGAAGCAAAACCATCTATACATAATCACGATGGCAGAGGGCCGCGGTTTCCGCACAACCTCGGACTGCGTAATCCTTATCAAAGGGCCGTACACCGCACAGTAATTGTATATTGAAACCTAAATATAGCAGGTGAAAGCCTGCTATATTTTTGTGTGCGAGCGGCGAACAAAATGCAGGGTGCAACATATCTATTATTTTGTTGACACGGCGGCAAATTACTGTAAAAATAGATAAAATTTTTAATCGAGTGGCAAACGGCTTGATTATTTGTGCGAGGCTTGTTACAATATAGCAAGCTATAATAGAGGGGGTTTGTTTTCGGAACAAGTCGTTTTCTGTTATTGTGCCTGTTCTCGATTAAAATAGGCAGGCAAATGTTTAATAATGAAGGGATTGATAGTTTCTTGGAAGCGCTTTATGAGGGTTTGCTGCAAATTCAGTGGCAGCAGGTAGTCATGTGGGGTATCGGCGCGCTGCTTATTTATCTTGCTATCAAAAGAGACATGGAGCCTGCGTTGCTTTTGCCGATGGGCTTCGGTGCAATTCTTGTCAACTTGCCGCTTTCCGGCGCGGTTACGCAGATAATCAAGACTGCCGCGTCTGAAATCCACATTGAGGGCGTTGTTGACACGCTTTTCAATATGGGTATTGCAAACGAGCTGTTCCCGCTTATTCTATTCATAGGCATCGGCGCGATGATCGACTTCGGACCTTTGCTCTCCAATCCGAAGCTTATGTTCTTCGGTGCGGCGGCGCAGTTCGGAATTTTCTTTACAATTAGTATGGCGGCGCTGCTCGGCTTCCCGCTTACCGACGCCGCTTCAATCGGAATAATCGGCGCGGCAGACGGCCCGACCTCCATCTTTGTCGCGAACGTACTTAATTCCAGCTATCTTGGCGCGATAATGGTCGCGGCATATTCGTACATGGCTCTAGTTCCGATTGTCCAGCCGCCAATTATTAAGCTACTCACAACGAAAAAAGAGCGCCTCATCCGTATGCCGTACAAAGCGCGCAACGTCTCGAAAACCACCAGAATCCTGTTCCCGATTATCATAACGATGGTCGCGGGAATCGCTTCGCCGCAGTCGGTTTCCCTTGTTGGCTTTCTGATGTTCGGCAACCTCATCCGCGAGTGCGGAGTTCTGGATTCACTTTCCGAGACAGCGCAGAAGGTTCTTGCGAACCTCGTCACAATTTTCCTTGGCATCACAATCGCCGCGCGTATGCAGGCCGCAGACTTCCTCACCCTCAGCACAATCATGATTCTCGGTCTCGGCCTTATTGCGTTCATCTTTGACACAGCCGCCGGCGTTATGCTGGGCAAGCTTATCAACATTTTCTCAAAAACCAAAATTAACCCGATGATCGGAGCGGCGGGTATTTCCGCGTTCCCGATGTCTGCGCGAGTCGTCAACAAGATGGGTCTGAAAGAAGATCCACAAAACTTCCTGCTTATGCACGCTGTCGGTGTCAACGTAAGCGGACAGATTGCCTCAGTTATTGCGGGTGGTTTGGTTCTCGGTTTTTTCATCAAGTTTGTGTAAGGGGAAAGGAGATTTAATATGTTTACAGCCTTTGGTCCGGAAGCAATCGAAAATTTTATGACCACATTGACTTCCATGTGGACAGGTATGCTTGGAATATTTATCGTTCTCGGCGTCATAATCGGTTCGATGTACCTCCTTGGTGCACTGTCGAAAAAGAAAAGCGCCGACGAATAACTGGAAATTTTGAAAAAGAGCGGCACTGCCGCTCTTTTTTGTTTGCTCTGTCTGAAGAAATTTTTTACAAGGGTTGACATGGAGTAACTCTAAGGTGTTACAATGATATTGTAACATAACATGGGGAGGTTGTATGTATGAAGGTAATTATGGTCAACGGTAGCCCGAACGAGAACGGCTGCACATTCACCGGGCTCAGCATTATCAAAGAGCAGCTCGCGCTGCATGGGGTTGATTCCGAAATTTTTCAGGTGGGTAAAAAGCCAATAGTCGGTTGTACGGCGTGCAGGGCGTGCATGAAGCAGGGAAATGAGCGTAAATGTGTCCTTGGCGATAACGACGGGGTAAACGAGGTTGCGACTGCACTGCGCGAGGCTGATGGGTTGATTCTTGGGTCGGCGGTGCACTACGCTTCTGCGACCGGCGCGGCGGTTTCATTCTTCGACCGTCTGTTCTATTCAACAGAGCCCGCTGCAAAGCGCATGAAATTCGGCGCAGCAATTGTAAGCTGCCGCAGGGGAGGCAGCAGCGCAACATTCGATCAACTGAACAAGTATTTCACCATTTCGCAGATGCCGGTAGTGTCCTCCTGCTACTGGAACGGTATCCACGGCTATACACCCGAGGATGTGTACAAGGATATCGAGGGGGTCCGCGTGATGAAGGTGCTTGCGAACAACATGGCGTACCTAATCAAATGCAAATACGCGGCGGCAGCAGCAGGGATTGCGCTTCCCGAGGAACCTCCGGCAGCTATGATGAATTTCATAAGATAACAAAAATCCCTCTCTTCGGAGAGGGATTTTCTTATATTTTCCGTTAAGTCATGGTCACAAGGTTTGCAACGCAAACCTTGTATGCGAAGCGCAAGCGCTTCGCTATGCCCACCACATCTCAGCCGGTTTTTCAAACACAAGTGCGGATTTCAGGCATTCGATAGCTTTTTCAAGCCCTTCTTTTATGCTCATCATGCCATCTTCGTGCTCTATGGACATAGTGCCGTCGTAACCGATTGTTTGTAATGCGGTGACGACCTCTTTCCAGAAGAACTGGTCGTTGCCGTAGCCGACAGAGCGGAAGACCCACGCACGGTTTGCGATATCGCCGTAGCTCTTGTTGTCGAGGACACCTATGCGTGCGATGTTTGCCTTGTCGAGGCGGGTGTCTTTAGCGTGGAAGTGGAAGATTGCGCCTTTGAGTTCCTTGATGGCCTGAACAATGTCCATACCCTGCCAAATAAGATGGCTGGGGTCAAAGTTTGCGCCGATTTCGGGGCCGACAGCTTCGCGTAGCTTTAAAAGTGTCTCGGTGTTGTATACGCAGAAGCCGGGGTGCATCTCGAAGCCGAACTTGGTCACGCCGTGAGCCTTGCCGAATTCGACAGCTTTTTTCCAGTAGGGGATTAGCACGTCGTTCCAC
>JGI994J12354_10003495_pt1 | contig 14623 bp, 21 predicted proteins | sample IntmicLarv3ML3BL_FD_12354 | JGI IMG/M metagenome (IMG submission 12354)
AAAGAAACATGGCTAGTATGGATACCAAGATACATGTACAAAATAGGAGGAAATGACTTAGAAGGAAACCCAATACCAGCAGAAACCCCAGACATAAGATTCGTAAACACAAACAACGACTGGAAAAACCCAGAAAACGACGCAATAACAGAAGAAGGAGAATTAGTATCAGCAGGATACATACTACCAGAAACATTCGCATGGGGAGACAGTGAAGACAAAACAGAGAACATCCAACTAGCAGGATACTGGGTAAGCAAATACGAAGTAAGCGACGTAACAAACATAGCAACAAGAACAATACAAATGGAAATGGAAGCAGTACCAGGAGAAAACAAAATAACAATAAGAAACATAAAATACCCAGCAACAGGAGGAATAAACGAAGCAGAAATAGCAACATACGAATACAACATAAATGCAAAACTCAAAAAGACAATAAAAAAAGAAGAACTAGGAGGAAGCATAACAAGCGAGACAGTAGAACTAACAGGACTAAAACCAGACACAGAATACACAATAAACGTAACAGCAAAAGACACAGGAGGAAACATAAAAGCAACAGTAACAAAAACAATAAGAACAACAGCAAAAATAGAAATAAGCCTAACAGGATACAACAAAAACACAACATTCTATGTATGGTGGGACGAAGAAGGAAATGAACATAACGAAACCCCAATAACAAAACCAGCACCAGAAGGATGGTATGACTATGAAAACAAACAATGGGCAAACATAGTCACAAGAAACAACGGAAAAGAAACATACCTAGTATGGATACCAAGATACCAATACAAAATATCAACAAGCCAAGCCCAAACAATAGAAGCAGTATTCATAAGCACAAACAAAATAACCCCAGACGAAGGATATATAATCCCCGAAACATTCACGTGGGGAGACAGCAACAACCAAACTGAGAACATCCAACTAGCAGGATACTGGGTAACAAAATACGAAGTACAAATAGGAAGTGCGCCAATAATAGACGCAGACATAGGAATAAGAAACGAAAGCATACGAGTAGGAACAATAAGAACAAACCAAACAGAACTAAAATACGAATACTACCTAGACGGAAACAAAATGAACGACACACCAATAGATGGAAGTGTATATGAATACAAAGGACTAACACACAACAAAAACTACACAATAAACATAATAGCAAGAAAAACAAACACAAACGAATATGTAGGAGCAATAACCAAAGAAATAAAAACAATAGGAGCAAACACACCAGAACTAAGCGGATACAACCCTGACTGCACATACTATGTAGAATACTACAACGAAAACGGAGACGAACTAGCAACCCCAAAAACAGATGTAAAAATAACAGAGCCAGCACCAAAAGGATGGTATGACTATGCAGAAAAGAAATGGGCAAACATAGTAGTAAAAAACAACGACAAAGAAACATGGCTAACATGGATACCAAGATATGCATACAAAAAACAATATGAAGATGTAGGACTAGGAACAGTATATATGGATATAGTATGGTTAAAAGAAACAACAAGAGAAGTACCAGAAGGAGGATACACAATACCAGAAAGTTTTGTATGGAGTGACACAGAAGGAGACACAACAGAAGAGAAACAAATACGAGGATATTGGGTAACAAAATATGAGGTAAGTTTGTAAAACAATTGCTGCAGGGGTTGGTGCCTCGACAACTCAAAATCATAATAATATGAAATAATAAAAAATATGTTGTAGGGGTTGCATGGTATGCAACCCTATCCATATGTCATAAACAACATTTTTTTGATATAATAATGGACAAAACACGAAATTTGGTATAAAATAGAAAACATAAATGGAGTGTGAAAATGAAACAAAAGAGAGTATTATGGATTTTAATTTTATTTATACTAATATTTTTAGTTCTAATTATTCGCATTGGAATGATTCAATTTGTTGAAGGTTCAGTTTTAGGTCATAACTTGAAAGAAGAGGCATATAAATCTCAGACTTTAAGTCAGATAATTACTCCCAAAAGAGGAATAATATATGATGCTACAGGAAATAAAATACTTGCAATGTCTGCATCTGTCGAAACTATTACAATATCTCCAACAAGAATAGAAAATGAAGATAAAGAAAAAGTAGCATTAGCATTTTCTGAAATTTTTGAACTCAATTATGATGAAGTATTAGCAAAAGTAAAAAGTGAGAATTCTATACAAACAATAGCTAAGAAGGTTGACAAAGAAAAAACAGATGAATTGAGAAAATGGATGACAACTAATAAATTATATAGTGGCATAAACATTGATGAAGATAGTAAGAGATTTTATCCATACAATAATTTAGCATCAAATTTAATTGGATTTTGTGGAGTGGATGGAGAAGGTAGAGATGGAATAGAGTATTATTTTGATGATATATTAAAAGGTAATGTAGGTAAAATTGTAACAGCTACAAATGCAGTAGGACAAGTTATTCCTATAGGTGAAGAGCAATATGTTAAAGCTCAAAATGGTAGTGATATCGTTTTATCAATTGATGCACATATTCAAACTATTGTTGAGGAGAATTTAAAAGCAGCTTGTAAAGAAAATGAGTGTCTTAATGGTGGTAATATAATAATAATGGATCCAAAAACAGGAGATGTACTTGCTATGGCAACTTATCCAGATTATAATTTAAATACTCCATCAATACCAGTAGCAGAAGAAATAATTGAAGGCTTTGATAAATTAAATGAAGATGAACAAATAGATGCATTAATAAGAATGTGGAGAAACAGAGCAATATCTGATGGTTATGAACCTGGTTCAACATTTAAAGTATTAGATGCTGCTATAGCGCTTGAAGAAGGAGTTTTTACAGCAGATAATGTTGGCGACTTAGATTGTGAAGGATTTGAAGAGGTTGAAGATTGGCATATAAACTGTTGGAGATACTTAAATCCGCATGGAGAACTGAGTTTGAGAACAGCATTAATGAATTCATGTAATCCAGGATTTATACAAACAGGAAGTGCTATAGGTGTAGACAGAATGTGTAGGTACTTGAAAGCATTTGGAATAATGGATAGAACAGGAATAGAGTTACCTGGTGAATATGGTGGATTGTTTTTTGATAAAGAAGATATAGGTCCAGTTGAACTAGCAACATTATCAATGGGACAAAGGTTTGAATTAACACCATTACAATTAGTAACAGCTATATCAGCATTAGGTAATGATGGTGTATTAATGAAACCAAGAGTTGTAAAACAAGTTATAAATTCAGAAACAAAAGCTGTACAAAATATAGAACCAACAAAAGTAAGACAAGTTGTATCTAAAGAAACAGCAAATTTAGTATTAGACATGATGCGTTCAGGTGTAGATGATGGAATTGCATATAGAGGAGCTGTGGCAGGATATAGTGTAGCAGGAAAAACAGGAACAGCGGAAATGGGAACTGCTGATGAAAGATATACAGCTTCATTTGTTGGAATTGCTCCAGTAAGTTCACCTAAAGTAACAATATTAGTAAGTTTATATGACCCAACAGGTGATAGTGGATTTCAAGGTGGAGCATTAGCAGCTCCAGTAGCATCAAATATTTTGGCACAAATATTGCCATACTTAGAAAATATGTAGGAGGAGAGAATATATAATGAACATTTGGCATGACATAGAAAAGGAACGTATTACAAAAGAAAATTTCTTTGCAGTAATAGAAATACCAAAAGGAGAAAAAAACAAATATGAATTAGATAAAGAAACAGGATTTTTAAGACTTGACAGAGTCTTATATACAGCAACACATTATCCAGCAAATTATGGTTTTATTCCAAGAACATATGCAAGTGATAATGACCCATTAGATGTATTAGTTCTTTGTCAGGAAAAGATAGCTCCACTAACATTGGTAGAATGTTACCCAGTAGGAGTAATAATGATGGTAGACAATAATGAGGTAGATGAAAAAATAATAGCAATATCAAAAAAAGACCCTTTTTTGAATTGTTATAGTGATATATCAGAACTTCCAAAACATATATCAGCAGAAATTATGCATTTTTTTGAAGTGTATAAACAATTAGAAAAGAAGGAAACAGTTGTAGAAAAAGTATTACCAAGAAAAGATGCAGAAGATATAATAGCAAAATGTATGGAGAGTTATGAAGAAAAATTTTGTAAATAAATAAGCCAACACTCACATAGACTATAATGGAAGGTGATTAATTTGATTAAAAACATATCCATTATAGGGGGAGATTTAAGAATAGTAAAGCTTGAAAGATTACTTAGAAAAGACAATTATGAAGTACATACATATGCTTTAGAAAAAGCAGATGTGGAAAATAAATGTGAAACTTTAGAAGAAACAATAAGAAAAAGTGATATAATAATTGGAGGAGTACCTTTTAGTAGTAACAAAATAGATGTTAATACTCCATTTTCAGATGTAGAGTTAACAGTAGAAAAACTTTTAAGTACTTTAAGAGGAAAGCTATTTATAGCTCGGAAATATTAATGAAAGAAACAATTTTATTGATATTTTAAAAAGAGAAGAATTAGCAGTACTAAATGCAATAGCAACAGGTGAAGGGGCAATTAAAATAGCAATAGAAGAAACTTTAATAAATTTACATAGTAGTAATGTTTTAGTAACAGGGTTTGGAAGATGTGGTAAAGTACTTGCAAATATGTTAAAAGGAATAGGCGCAAATGTATATGTAGAAGCAAGGAAAGTAGCAGACATTGCATGGATAAAAGCATATGGATATACAGCTATAAATTTAACAGAATTAGAAAGTCACTTAAATAAATTTGACATTATATTTAATACAATACCAACACTAATTTTAGATAACAATAGATTAGAATTAGTAAAAAAAGATTGTGTAATAATAGATTTAGCATCAGCACCAGGTGGAGTGGAGAGAGAAAAAGCAAAAGAAAAAAATATAAAATTGATATGGGCATTAGCATTGCCAGGAAAAATAAGCCCACACACATCAGCAGAATTTATAAAAGAAACATTATACAATATTTTTAATGAAATATAATATAATAAATGTAGGGGTTGCATGGTATGCAACCCAGGAAATGGAGATGCATATATCTGGGTTGCATACCATGCAACCCCTACAACATATTAAGGAGGTATAAAGATGGGAATATTACATGCAATAATTTTAGGAATTGTACAAGGAATAACAGAATTGTTACCTATTTCAAGTTCAGCACATTTAATATTAGTAAAATGGTTATTTGATATAGAAGCATCAAAAGCATTTGATGTAGCATTACATTTTGGAACATTGCTTGCAATAGGATTATTCTTTTTTAAAGATTGGTTAAAACTAATAACAGCAGGAATAGCGAATGTAAAAGGAAAACGTTCAAAAGAAGGATTTCTATTTTGGTACATAGTTATTGCAACAATACCAGGAGGTTTAGTAGGATTTTTACTTGAAAAATTTGCAGGTGATTTCTTAGAAGATAAATATTTAATAATAGCAATTGCATTAATAGTAATGGGAATTGTTTTATATGTAGTAGACAAAAACTTTAAACCAAAAACAGACTATAATCATTTAACACTTAAGCAAACATTTATAATAGGGTGTTCACAAGCATTGGCATTTATACCAGGGGTGTCGCGTTCAGGAGTAACAATAACAACAGGAAGATATTTAGGAGTAGATAGAGAATCAGCAGCAAAATTTTCATTTATGCTTTCAGCACCAATAGTTCTTGCAGCAACAATATTCAAATTAAAAGATTTTGTGTTTAATGCACAATTTATAATAGGAGTATTAATAAGTTTCTTAGTAGGAATTTTTGTGATAAAATTCTTGCTAGACTATTTGAAAAAGGGTAGTTTTAAAGCATTTGCAATATATAGAGTAATAATTCGGAATAGTAGTAATTATAACATTTTTTATAAAATAAATAATATATGATGTAGGGGTTGCATGGTATGCAACCCAGAAAAAGAATAAATATCTGGGTTGCATACCATGCAACCCCTACATCGTAAATATAACAAGGAGATATTATGATATTATTAGATGGAAAAAAATTATCTGAAAAAATATTGGAAGAGGCAAGAGAAAAAAATTCAAATGCAAAACTTGCAGTAATTTTAGTAGGACAAGACCCAGCTTCAAAAGTATATGTAAGAAATAAAAATAAAGCATGTGAGAAAGCAGGGGTATCATATGAGGAATATTTACTTGATGAAAATACAACTCAGGAAGAGTTAATAAAATTAATAAAAGAATTAAATGAAAAAATAGATGTAAATGGAATATTACTTCAAAGTCCTATACCAAGACATTTAAATATAGAAGAAGCATTTAATACAATAAGTCCATTAAAAGATGTAGATGGATTTCATCCAACAAATGCAGGGAATTTAATTTTAGGAAAAGCAAAATTTGTACCATGTACACCACTTGGTGTTATAAGGCTTTTAAAAGAATATAACATAGAAATAGCAGGAAAAAATGCTGTAGTAATAGGAAGAAGCAATATAGTAGGAAAACCAATGGCATCATTACTTCTAAATGAAGATGCAACAGTAACAATATGTCATTCTAGAACTAAAAATTTAAGCGAAATAACGAAAACAGCAGATATATTAGTTTCAGCAATAGGAAAACCGAAGTTTATTACAAAAGACATGATTAAAGATGGTGCAGTAGTGGTAGATGTGGGGATAAACAGATTAGAAGATGGACATATTGTAGGAGATGTGGACTTTGAGAATGTAAAAGAAATAGCATCATACATAACACCAGTACCAGGAGGTGTTGGACCAATGACAATAGCAATGCTTATAGAAAATGTTATTCTAGCTGGGGGGCTAGAAAGGAAACTAAATGAGGGAAGTACAACAAATACACATAACTGATAAAAATTACCCAGAAAAATTAAAAAATATATATGACCCACCAATTATAATATATGCACTTGGAAATATAGAAATATTAAATTACATATCAGTAGCAGTTATAGGCTCAAGGGAGCCAACTTTTTATGGAAAAAAAGTCGCATCAGAAATTTCGTATAACCTTTCTAAAAATAATGTAACAGTTATAAGTGGAATGGCAAAAGGAATAGATGGTGAGGCTCATATAGGGGCATTAAAGGCACAAGGTAAAACAATAGCAGTATTAGGAAGTGGATTAGACTGTATATATCCAAAAGAAAATGAATATTTGTTTAATGCAATAATCAAAAATGATGGAGTAATAATTTCAGAATACCCATTAGGAACAAAACCAAAACCTACAAATTTTCCAAGAAGAAATAGAATAATAAGTGGCTTGTCAAATGGAGTTTTGGTAGTAGAGGCAAAAGAAAGAAGTGGAACTCTAATTACAGTAGACTTTGCATTAGAACAAGGCAAAATGGTATATGCAATACCAGGAGATATAAATAAATATAATTCAAAAGGAACAAATAACTTAATAAAAGAAGGTGCAAAACCTGTAACAAATGTAGATGACATTTTGGAGGAATTAAAATATGAGTTTAAAATTCAATTGGCAAGACACAATAAATGAAGAAGAATTAAATAAAGTAGCAGAAATATTAAAAAATGATGGAATAATAGTATTTCCAACAGAAACAGTATATGGAATTGGTGCGAATGCATTATCTGAAAAAGCAGTAGATAAAATTTATGAAGCAAAAGGAAGAGAAAATGATAATCCACTAATTGTACATATATCAAATTTAGATATGTTGAAAAATTTAATTGAAACTCCAAATGAAATAGAACAAAAACTTATAGATTCTTTTTTCCCAGGACCATTTACATTAATTTTAAAAAAGAAAAATGTATTGCCAAATAATGTTACTGCAAATTTAGACACAGCAGGAATAAGAATGCCAGAAAATAGAATAGCAAGGGAGATAATAGAAAGAGTGGGATTTCCAATAGCAGCACCAAGTGCTAATATATCTGGTAGACCAAGTGGAACAACAATAGAAGACATAATTGAAGAGTTAGATGGAAAAGTAGATGTAATAATAGATGGAGGCAAATCAAAAATAGGATTAGAATCTACAGTTGTAAAAGTAATAGAAGGTATACCAACAATATTAAGACCAGGGAAAATTACACTAGAAGATATAGACAATGCAAGATTAGATAAAGCCGTATTTGAAAAAGCAGAAGGAAAAGTAGAAAGTCCAGGGATGAAATATAAACATTATGCACCAAAAACAAAATGTGTCTTAATAGAAGATATAGAAAGAGTAAAAGAGATAAAAGAAAAAAATAAATGCATAATAGGATTTGATGAAGACGAAATAGCGGATATAAGTCTAGGGAGTATAAATAATTTAGAAGAAGTATCAAGTAACATATATACAGCATTAAGAAAAGCAGACAAGCTAAATGTTGATTTAATAGTAATACATGGTGTGAAAAAAGAAGGATTAGGAATTGCAATTATGAATCGACTTATTAGAGCTACCAATTATAATATGATATAGTATTATAAAGTAATAATATTTTAAACAGTAAGTTGTAGAGGAGAAAATAAATAATGGGAGAGAAGATAGTTTTATTAATAACTGGAATTTTTGGAGCAAGTGTAGGAAAGATAATTGGTGTGTTTATTGTTTCAATGTTACCTATTATAGAATTAAGAGGTGCAATACCAGTTGCTTTTGCAATGGGATTAAATTGGCAGACTGCAATGGTATGTTCAATAATAGGTAATTTATTACCTATACCATTTATATTATTGTTTTTAGATGCAATATTTAACTTTATGAAAAAGCATAATATACTTAAAAATTTCGTCTTAGGATTAGAAGAAAAAGGACATAAAAATGTTTCTAAAATAGAAAAATATGGATTTTGGGGATTAATGATATTTGTTGCTATTCCTCTTCCAGGGACAGGAGGCTGGACAGGTGCATTGATAGCATCTGTAATGAAAATGAGCAAAAAGAAAGCACTTATATCAACAGGATTAGGAGTTATTATTGCTGGAATAATAGTTACAATAGCGACTTATGGAGTTGTTGGAAGTATAATAAGCTAAAATTTAAATAATACTAGAATTGTTTTTATTATAAAAAGAACGCTGTACTGAAATAGTTGTAAGTGTGTCTCCTAATTGTGTAAATGAAGCAGCAACAAGATTTAATTCATCATCAGAAAGATTTTCTGACAGCAAATTTGCAATAGTAGTTATAGTAAAAGTTAAACCAGATACATGCATGAAATTCACCCATTATAGTTTATGATTAATAGAAAATAGGGTGCATTAATTTTATTAAAAAATTTACAAGATATCGACTAATAGTAAATTTATATGGGTATTATAACATTTTATTATATTCTAAAAAAGTCTTTTTATTAATAATGAAAATACTATGCTTTTATGAAATAATCTAAATAAATATATGGAGGTCGAATAAGTAGTGAGAAAAGAATCATTAATAATAAAAATAATATTATGGTCTATAATAATTATTCCAATTATTATTTGTATTATATATGCAGTTAGATATAAAGAATTAGACTATGATATAGGAGAATTTACTCGGTTATACATTAGAAATAAAGCGTAACACAGACACAACTAATCATGCACCTGGTGTAGAAACTTATATCAGTTCTTCAAAAGTAAAGCAATTATATAACGTAAAGGAAAATGATTATATTAGTGAATCATTAGGAAAAAATTTAGAAACGAGGGTTGATACATTAGATAATGCATTAGACTCTAGAAAAAATACAATTAACTATTTTAATTGTATAATATTAACAATAAAACAATTAAATGAAGTAGATGTGACTATAAGTGTAAGAAGAACAAATGAATTTGAAGAAATATCTTTGAAATATGGAAAGTCTTATAAGTTTATAATTGGAGGTAACATATATACAATTAAATTAAAAAAAGTTTAGATTGTAGGAGGAAGAAGTTTGAAAAAGTTGTTTTTATCATCATATTTTAAAGAGGTAGCAAGTCTTTTTAATGATTTTACAAGTAATGCTTGTGATGGCAAAAGAGTTGTATTTATACCAACAGCAAGTATATTAGATAAAACACCATTCTATGTAAAAGAAGATAAGAAAGCATTAGAAGAACTAGGATTAATTGTTGAAGAATTAGAAATTACAAAGACATCTTATGAAATAATTAAAAGCAAAATACTGGATGCTGATTATATTTTTGTGTCTGGTGGTAATACATTTTTTCATTTGCAAGAATAGCAAAAAAACAATAGCTGAATATTCAAATAAATTAGATCTAAGAGCAATTAGTAATAAACAAGTAATTACAGTTAATGACGATATAATTGATATAATATCTAAGTAATAGTCAATTTGTAAAGGAGTAAAATTAATATGAATGAAATGAAGTTTTGTCAAAGTTGTGGTATGCCATTAGACAATAAGGAGATAGTTGGAACAAATCGAGATAGCAGTAAGAATGAAGATTATTGTGTGTACTGCTTTAAAGATGGTAAATTCACTTCAAATTGTACTATGGAAGAAATGATTGAGATAAGTGTAAAGCATATGAGTGAATCTGGAATGTTGAAAGAACAAGGAAAAACTGAAGAAGCTAGGGCATTTATGAATAGTTTTTTTCCAAATCTTAAAAGATGGAATTGCACTTGTACAAATGAGTGTGCCAGTGGATTTAACCCAAATTGTATTTGCAGTAATCCAGAATGTCATTGTACAGAAAAATAATTTTAGGAGTTTACTAGATAAAATAGTAAGTTATAGGGGAGATGAGGGAAAAATAAAAGAATTATTGATAGCAGGGTCTGTTATATTGTTGTTTTTGATTTTGAGTATTTGGCAAGGCAAAAAAGCAGACAAAGGTTCAAGAAATTGCCTAATTGGTTTGTGCCTATCTATTTTAAGTCCATTTGGTATTGCAGTTGGTATTGGTGGCTGGCAATATGGACTGTTGTGCATACTCTTAGGTTGTATATCTACCACATTATTTATTATAGGTTTAGTTTTAGTTATTAAAAATAGAAAGTATATTCGCGATTGGGTTGATAATTAGATGTAATTTGTGTTTGACATAATGATTTGAATGAAATAATTAATTTATAATAAAAGAAAGGTACGAATAAATATGATAGATAAGTATAGAGCAGATAATCGTAAAACTATATTTATGATTTTTATAATAATAGCAATATTAGTATTTTCATTAGCTTTTTTAAATTACAAATTCGTAGAAGGTAATAACAATTATACCATTGAAGAATTAAATAAAAATCCAATTAATTTGCTTCAAATAAAAATCCAAAATATTGATGCAATTTATGATACAGGTTATACTGGAACTGCAAATGGTCTCAATGCAGAGAATAAGAAAAAAATAGTTTTCATAGAAAGTGAAGGATATTTAATTTTAGCTGAGGTATGGGAAGATGAATATTTAAAAATATTAAATAAAAAAGCAAACCATCTTACTTTTAACTCTTATCCATCACAATCCAATAGTCAACAGATGAACAATCTTTTTAGTGATGCAAAAAATAGCTTGAAAACTTATTCTTTACCAAAAGGTTATGAAAAAAAAGTTATAACTACATATTTTCTAAGCACAAGTGGAAGTTATGATTTCATGAAGTTATTTGAGAGTTTAATGATAGCATTTGTAACTACCATGTTTACAGTTCCATTTTTATATAATACATTAAATTATAAGAAAATAGATATAGATAAGATTATAGAAAATATAATATTTAATAATCAATATGAGAATAAAAAAACAAACAAAAAATGGAATTTGTTTAAATCAATTATAGGTTTAATTGTTGCTGTAATTGCTGTATTTCTAATTAGAGATTTATTTAAAATATCATTAATATATTTACCATCATTCATTGCATTTGTGCTATTTATCTATAGTGGAGTTAAATATTTTCTTTTTGATACCTTGTTTATATCTATTGATAAAAGTAAAGTAGTGTTTAATAGAAATGGTATGATAAATGAAAAATCTAAATCAGAAATATATGAAATATACATGAAAACTTGGATACTGCCAGGTAGACATAGAGGAAGCATTACTAGATTATTAGTTATTGTTTTTGAAGATGGTACAAAGGTAATTAGTAGAATTGATAATGATTATAAAACTTTATTTGGTTTATTGTTTAGTTATTGAACAAGTAAAATTTCAACAAATTTGCATTTCTATATTATTTAATGTATGTTTCTTTCAATAAAGGCTAAAAATAAGCTTATTATGGTAAAAGAAATTATTTTAAATATTAAACAAAATATGAATCCTTTTTTGGATAATGCACAGATGGAAATATTAGATAAAGTTTTGATAAAACATTTAGAAGATTTTGAAACAGAAGGAATAGATAGTATTGTAGAAGATACGAGATTTAGCAATAATAGATTTACTGTTATCTACAGGCATGAGAGTTGGAGAATTGGTAAATCTAAATATTTCTGATATAGATTTTTATGAAAAAGAATGTATCATTTTAGGCAAAGGTGATAAAGAGAGAAAAGCATATTTTGATGCTAAGGCTAAATTACACTTAAAATAATATTTAGATGGCAGAAAAGATGATAATTCTGCACTTTTTGTTTCGCTTTTGAAACCTTACAATAGATTACAGATAAGTGGTGTTGAAATAAGATTACGAGAGCTAGGTAGAAGTTTAGACTTGTCAAAAGTACATCCTCATAAATTTAGAAGAACAATGGCAACTAAGGCAATAGATAAAGGAATGCCAATAGAGAACAAGTGCAACAGTTATTAGGGCATACAAAAATTGATACAACACTTGAATATGCGATGGTTAATCAGAATAATGTAAAACAATCTCATAGAAAGTTTGTTGGTTAAAATATATATGAAAATATATTTAAAAACTGCATATAATATATAAGGATATTAGTATTAAAAAAATATAAAAGATGTTGCAACCAATATTTTTTTGTGATATACTAATATTAGAAAAATGTTAGAACCATACCTGTCAGGTTCTAAAAAAGGTACAGGGTAAACAAATGTTAGAACCCATACCCGTCAGGTTCTAAAAGAAGTACGGGCTAAAAAATGATAATGGGGCATATCTTTTTGATATAGCTCCATTTGTAATATGAGGAGAACAAATGGAGATTGAAGATAAAAAATTTTATTTTATAAATGATGATTTTATTAGTACATATGGTGAAAAATATAGTTTGATGGAAAATAAGGAATCTGGAAATAAAAGACCATGTTATTTTTGCTTTAAAGATAGAAAGAACGATAAAATAATGTGGTTTGTTCCTTTATCTACTAGATATGATAAGTATAAGGCAATTTATGACAAAAAGATGGCTAAGAATAATAGGGAACCATTAAATTTTGTTTTTGGTATTGTAAGAGAAAAAAAGGCGGTATTCTTGATACAAAATATGTTTCCTGTAACTAAAAAATATATTATAGACAAGTATACAGTGAATAATATAGATGTAAAACTTTATAAAGCTTTAAGTGAGAAAGTGATTAAACAAGCAGAAAAAGTAATTGAATTGACAGAGAGGACAAAATCAAAAATAACATTTACCAATATCTTAGAATTAAAAAAAGAACTATTGAGTGAATAATTACTCAATGAATTATGTTTTAATAGCTTATTTGGCAAATAGTAATTTGTCAAGGAGATTAAAAAAATATTAAAAACACTTTTATGTATTTACATAATAAAAGTAAATATTAAACAAATTATATTGAAAGGAATGGTGTATATGTCAAAATTTGATTTTGAGAAATGGCATGGTGTTATTGATGAAGATAATCATGCAGATGACTATTATAAAAAAGGTGAGGAATATAAATTTTGTTCTTCATGTTCCAATTTAATGGTTCCTAATGGAAAAGAAAAATATAAATGTCCAGTATGTGGTGAAGAAGAAAGCAAATAATATAAATTATAATTTATTTAAAGGAGAATGGAAACAATACATAAAGTATTTTTCCAGTAAAGAAAAAGTAAAATAGTTAATTGTATTATTAGCACAATCTGAAAAATGATTGTGCTTTGATTTTAAATATTATATAATAAGGAAATAGTAACTTTGCGAGGTGTTGAAATATGAACAAGGAACAATTGCTACGAGATGCTAATATAATACCAACTGATGAAATAATAGCCAATGGATTAGGTGTAGCAAACAATGCTTATACTAAGTTTATTGAAGGATTAGAGTGTTATGATATTTCACTTATGGATTGGAGATATTATAATGATGGCAAAGCGTGGCTTTCAAAAGGTGAATATAAATGGACAACACCACGAGGGACAAACAAAATAAAACCTTTATTCTGGATATCAATATGGGAAGGATTTTTTAAGATAGCATTTTTCTTTTCTACAGAAACCCGAGCAGAGTTAATGGCTTTATCAATCAGTGAAGAAGCAATAGAATTAATTAAAAATGCAAAACCAATGGGCAAAACAATGAGATATATACCAATTACTTTTGATATTAGAGATGATAAACAACTTAATGATATTTATACATTGGCACAGTTTAGAAAAGAAAATATATAATCTAATTAAAGGAGTTGATTATTTATGAATAATCCAGAAATAACAAAAAATGATATTGAAATAAGAGTTATTTATATTAAGTTTAAAGGAACATATGTTGA
>JGI994J12354_10003496_pt1 | contig 14620 bp, 10 predicted proteins | sample IntmicLarv3ML3BL_FD_12354 | JGI IMG/M metagenome (IMG submission 12354)
CTGCGGCGGAACAGGCATGACCCACCCCGGAACCGGTCTTCAGACTCATGCTCACAGCATTATTAATCTTAAACTGCGAACACTTGCTTTGCTGGGCGATACCGCTATGTCTCTCGGTCTGTTTACGTCGTCAACTAATACAGACTCTCAGATTTCCGACCTTAACTTTGTCGGCGGAAGTCTTATTGTTCCGCCCATTACCGAGGCATCTGCCGCCGCGCGCATACTTTACGTGGGCATGGTAGGCGGAAGAATTGCCGGCATAAAGCTGGTTAACGTACATACAAGCGCAGATATTTCCATTGACGATTCGACTTCTAATAACTGGATGAAAACCGCAAGGGTAGGCGGTCTTATCGGAGATATGAGCGGCAGCAGCAGCTCCACCTTTATAAACTGCTCAAACAGCGGCGCGATAACGATGGGCAAGCACAAAACCGCGTGGGTTGCCGATATTGCTTATTCTGCTGTAGGAGGCGTTTTGGGAGCCTCCTCCAGCAATGGTGCTGCCGGTACCCGAATTATTTTCAGAAACGTTAAAAATTACGGTAATATTACAGGCTTCACATTTATAAAAACCGTTCCAAATTCTGTTTCCGCACTGTATTTTAATAAATGCGGCGGCATTATAGGACATTCCAGTCTCAGCATTCAGATAAGGTCTCTTGTTAATTACGGTAATATTCTTCCGGTTGCCGACATGACGGCCAGTCCTGACGGTCTGCCCTGTGTCGGATACTCGGCAGGTTCTATTTCGGGAACACAGGGATATCCCTCCCACGCATTCAGCGATGCCGATAACCGAAGTGAAAAAATTTACAGTCCCGACAGCGTTGTAATTACCGCGCATCCTGTCGATAAAAACCAAAGAATGATCGTAACGGTTGGCGGTCTTTTCGGCGACATGGGTTCTTCGGCAACAAACGAGATAAGCAAGTGTGTTTCCGACACAAAAATTTACGTTTCGGACAAAATGGCAAATATAAATGTCGCGGGAATTGCCAATCAAACCTGCGTCATAACCACAACCGACGGTGCCCCGCCCTCCATGCGCTCATCAATCAGCCGTACCGCGATAAGCGGTCTCAGCGGAGGGCAGCTCAAGCTTTCGCCGATATACATGACCAACGTAAGCGGTTTTATAGGCGGTGATTCAGACGCAAGCCAAAGCGCTTCAACCACCTATATTCCGGTAACCGACTGCATAAATAAAACCAACATTAACCTTAAGCTTGCAGACACCGTTTCCGGACAAACAGTTTCCGTTTTCGGACTATGCACGCAAAATCAGCCTGTCAACTCACGAAATGACGGAAACATAACCATTAATGCCGAGAGACTTGCGGGTCCTCTTATTGTTGCCGGTGTCGCCATCGCCGGATATTCTGCGGTTGACTCAAGCAATGCCGGAGCTATCAATATTTCTATAAAAGACTCGGTTTCCAATACAGCTGCCGATAGTCTTCTTGCCATTTCGGGCTTTTCCCACCGTCTTATTACTCACGAAAGATGCATAAATTACAGCGACATAACCGTCACCTCTGAAAATCATTATTATACGACCGCATCTGCAAGCAGCAACGTTGGTCTTGTTGTCTCCGGAATCGGTTATGCGACCTCCTCAAGCGTTTACAGCGGCTGTATTAATCACGGCGATATTTCAGTTGACCGAAAGATCGGCGCAAATCCCGGCAGCGGCATTACCCATAACTACAACACCTTTATTTCGGGAATCCGCGGCGGAATCGCAAGCACGGTTACTTTTTCCGATTGTGTTAACAAAGGCTCTATTGATTTTGACAACTATTATGAGGGTACCGCTTCGCCTGCTCCGGCAACCCTTCCCCTTGTTGCCTCTTACAATATTGTTACCGGTGTCGCCGGCAACGCAGTAAGAATTGAACGGTGCCGCAACGAAAAGCCCATTACTATCGCAAAAACAAAGCCGTTCTTCAGCACGGGCAACCTATATATCGCCGGAATTGTGTACAGCAGTGCGGCCTCAAGCCTGAGCAATCTTATAGACAGCTGTGTAAATATCGGAAAAATTTCTGCGCCGAATAACATCGGAAACCCCCTTTCTACAGTTGCCCGAACCATATATATTGCAGGAATAACCAACCTTGGTTCGGTAGCTTCCACGCGTTGCGTTAATGAAGGCACTATTGAATTTTTAAATGTGGATACTACAAGAACCGATTCATCAACACCTGCCGTCAACACCTTTTATATCGCGGGTGTCACAAATTACACCGCGAATATAGACAACTCACGCAACTCTACCGCGCCCTTCGGCATCAAAAATCTTGCAAATACAGGAAATATCACATTTAAACACCTCGCGGCTGATTTTCCTTTGAACGCCAAAATATTTGTTTCGGGAATCGCCGGATACTTCGGAACAGGTCACTATGATTATAGAGATCAGGGCGGAGACATCATAGAGGTTAACAACCTTGTCAACTACGGCAATATTAATGTCGAGCTTAATACAGAAAATGCGGTATACGGAACAACCGCCGCCAACAGCTGGGGTGCCACTTCAGCCAATTGTGTAATCGGCGGTGTTTCGGCAATGGCCGGATATAACCCTAACGGCGCAAACAATCCCAAAGAGCTTCCTTTCAAAAATTGCGCAAATCTTGGCAGCATTACTCTTGATATTACAAAAGGCAGCAGTCCGCATTCCACACAGTTCAATTATGCCGTCGGCGGCGTTGTGGGCACCTCAGCCACAAACTCCAACAATATTGCTTACCATAAGCTGGACATACTTGATGCCGTAAACGGCGGCAGTGTGACCGTTGTTGCGCCTGACCCTGTAAGAACAAGCGGAAATCTTAACAACCAGACCGGTATGTCAGGTGTCGGAGGAATACTCGGATTTGCTTATCAGCAAACAAGCAATATAACCGTAGCCCAACAGGAAAGCTTTGGCGGCAAGATATCCCGCTGTATCAACTTCGGCGCAATCACCGGAGGTATTTCAACCGGAGGAATTGTCGGAACCGACTGCACCACAATCGACAACGTACTTAATTTCGGTACAGTCACCTCAGGCAATAACGGCAGCGCGGGCGGCATTATCGGAAGTATTCTTTCACAGGGGAAAAGCACTCGGGAAAGAACCTTTGCAAACGTTTCATATGCGGTCAATTACGGTCAGGTTCTAAGCGGCGGCGGAACAAGCAGCATCGGCGGAATCATCGGAAAAATTGATGTGCCGCATCAAACCACCGCAACTACCGCTAATCCCCCTGTTTTATATGACCCTAATCTCGGAATACGTAAGTTTACAAATGTTCTGAATGCTACAGCTGCAACGGCAGATCACACAACTACCGGCGGCGCAGCTTCTCTTTCAACAATCCCTTGGGTCGGAAGCATTCTTGCCCCTACCGCTGCACAGACAGATGTATCTTCCTACAGTTATATTTATGAAATTACTACCCCTGCGATTAAAACAACAAGAGATGTCAGCTACGGCGCTTCGGCTTCAGCTGTAATTCCCAAGCTTGTTACCGACAATGGAGATTCCGACAGCATTTATGACGACAGCTTTGAGTGGAAAGTCAATCCTCCCACCTATTTTTCATATCTGCTTCCCGAACAAAGCGCGAGAAATGCCGCTGTCCCAAGCACAAGTCCCGTCATCTATGCACCTTATGAGTTTGGTATCTACGCGCTGTCCACAGGTACTGCGTACTTATCTGCCAATATTCTTCTCGGACGAATCCATCCCCAGTCTCCCGGCGGCGCTTCCTACACCTCGTGGATGTTTAAGGGCGGGTCGACCAATGTTGTACAGGTTGCTCTTTCAGCCTGCCGTCAGTTGATACGAAATGACGAGGCCGAAATTGTACGGCTTGAGCTTAAAGCAACAACCCTGGACGGTGATGGTAACCCTGTTACCATTTATCTTCGGAGCGCCGAGACCGACCCTGACCCCTTAGTTCGGAAAGTCACCTTTTATGTTCACAAGGATAATTTTGAACCGGCAAGCTATCTTATACTCAATTACGATTTAAGCGAGTATTCCGAGCACTCAATAGGCTCTTTCTTCAGCGATTCTTTAGGAATAGCACCGCTGGATACATACATTGACCTTACGGGCATTACTTCCGCAGACTTTGATGGCACTGCAGGAGCTCCCATTCCGGTCTATCTTACCTCTGAATCGGAAGTCGTAACCAACACCTGGATGATTGAGTTTGTATTTAAAGAGGATTTATATGATGCCGAAAACTATGACCCGTCCGGCGATATCGGTAATTATCCTGTTGTTGAACTGACCGCTGCACGTCAGGGTGCCGGCTCGGTAAATGCCAACGGTGTTCCTTATTCCTTTACAAATACCAATGCCTACGGCGCTTTGACCAACCCGCTCAACACCGACCCTCTTACAAATGGGGAATGCGGTTATGATCTGGGTGAGATTCCTTATGGACAAACCTATCTGACGCTTTTCCTTAACACGGTTGACTTGCACAGCGGAAGCAATAAGTCAAGCGATGTTACGCTTGAAAAAATGGTAGACGGCGTGGGTGTGCCTGTTACTGCCGATACCGCTGACAACACCAGCGGCACCACTGTCCAGGGTGCCCGGCGCGTCGGATATTATAAGGTTCCCGCCCCAAGCGGTATGGGCGACAATTCGCTTAACTTTAAGCCTGCCGACCGTATTGACGAACCTCTTACTTATGTTCCTTATAAGGATTATACCGGAAAAATGACCATAAATATACGTGTTGACGATATTTTGACATCGGGCACGTACCGAATTGTCTTTGAAACGGTCTACGGTCCTGTTTATTTCTACTTCAACCGTGCACTTTCCAAAGAAACTTATATTTATAATAACACCCAAACCAGCACTGTTCCGGAGGTCATACTGGTTTCCTCAGGCACGACCTATGTCAGGGTTGCTATTGATAATGTAAATAAAAAGCTTTCCAACAATACCAACACAACCTACTACAAAATCCCTTACGGCGATGCGCCTGACCTTCGTATGCTGGGTATGGCAAATGACTTTTTCCGAAATCCGCTTAATGTTTCTGTCGGCGCAACCGCTTCAAAGCTTACATTTATTAAGACGGTTGAAAACGCAAACCGCAGTCTTACCTACCAATTCACCTTTACGGTAACCGCAGAAGATCCAACGGTTTCATCTCTATGGACTTTGGATCTTATAACACAGCCATTGCACGATGAGCCTGCTGTTGTTACTGCAAATTTCAGAGTTGATGCGGGCAGCGGTAAACCGATAGCCCACACTTCTGAAGACATAAAGAATTCCGACTATCAAAATGAAGAGCTGTTTATAAACGAGGTTGAAACAAATCCGGCAAACTTAACTTTTTCTGTTTTTTATGTGCTTACAAATTCTTCCACCGGCGGCGCAAACGGAATTTTTAACGCTGCGGCAAGTAACACCGGTCTAAACTATTTTGATTGGGACGTATACAGAAACGGCATGTTGATTCCAAAAACCGATTACATCACCGAGGGTATCTCTGTCGTTAAAGCCTATCAAGCTGCTGACTCTTCTGCCGGTACTCCCGCACGCATAGCCCTTACCGTAACGCTTCAAAACAGCCTTTTGTTCGGAAGATATGACGTTGTCGGAAAATATGTAAGAACCGGACAGCCGATTGATATTAATTTCAGTCCGACACTGACCGACCAATCAGGCAAAATGTATTTTGATTTTAATTGGGATGATGTTGAATATACGCCATTTACATTTTTTAAAGCAATCGGAAGCAAGCTCTGTTATGCAAAGGGGTTGATTTCTCAGCCCTACAACGCAACACAGATAGATATGTTTCTTGTCGATCCTCAAACCGGCCTTACGCCTCCTCTTCCCATTTCTGTTCCATGGGTCAACAATCTGTTTGACTATTCAGGTATGCTAATTGATGTTAACGATGAAGAGGCTATGAACTTTATCCACCGCGAGTTTAGACTTGTCGCCCATTTTACACGGGATTTGCATTTTTCAAATTATGTACCTATCTTCAACCTTCCTGACGGTGCAAAGCTTTACCGTGAAGAGCCTGACGGCTCTTGGGTTCTTGTGTCCGAGGAAGAACAAAATATGTCGGTTAACATGCGAAACGGCAGAGAGGTGAGGTATCGGGTTTACGCTCAGGATGACCGATATTATAACGATTACGTAATTACTCTTAACGCAATTGAGCGCAAAAAGCTTTTTGAAATTGATTATCAATACATAGGCTGCAGCCCATCTGATGTTCCCGCCATTTCTGTTTTCAGATATGTCGAGCCGGGCTCTGCCGGATATGAACAGCTTGCAAATTTCACCATTTTCAGCCATCCAAGCAAGCTTTTCGGCGTTGAGGCTATGCCATCAGGCTTATATGTTCTTGATGTCGATATCCCCTACGGCTACCAGGCCAGCATATCCTGCGATAACCCTGTGCTTTCAAACACTCTGCCTATATCAGGGCAATCTCTGTTAGATGTTTTGAATGCAGAAGATGAGCAGTACCGGCTTACGATTATTATCGAACCGATTATCGGATTTGAGCGGCCGTGGGGAATACGTCGTGACAGCAAGAATTAGGAATGGAGATTGCAATGCGATATCATGTTGAACTTTCAAAGAAAAAAATTGCAAAAACCCTTGTAATATAAAGAAAAACGTCGCATTGCAATACGTTTGCAATGCGACGTTTTTCTTATTCATTAAATTCACATTGGCTTAAGCAATTCCGTTCTCAAATAACCTCAGCTTATTGCCGTACTGCTCTTATTTGAAGACGGAACAATCGCAACATATACCTTGCCGCGATTAACCAAAAGCTCCTGACCGTTTTCATCCTTGAATTTCATCGGCTGCTTGCCGTCACCCTTGCTCCATTTTATATCCTTTGCATGACCGTCTGTGACATAAAGACCGCTTCCGGATGATAAATCCAGCCCCAGAAGGTCTGTATTCGAGCGAGTGGCAATAACCTTATATGACGCATACACAACAAAAACATTCTTAAACGAAAGCGCCTTACCGCTTTGAGCGTCTTTTTTCGGAGAACCAAACTGGCTCATATTGTACGCTTCGGCTTGATTGTCATAATCAAATCCCGAAATATAACTTCCGCTGAACTTTATCGACAATTTATTACATGTCTTCCATGCAGCTATATCATCAGGCTGCAATGAGAAATTCATAAATCCCTCTGCATTATTAAGTGTATTTCTAATCTTTTTCCTTGTAATTGTCTCTGAAAGCCTTTTTCCGTCTGTAAACGCGGTATGCTCAATATCGCGGTTCAGTCCGGTTTTTCTGTAAAAGGCTCCTGAATCTGTCATGCCGTTTATTCGGTCAATAACACCCTTGGAAAGCTCCTTATTTGCCTCCGCACTGTCACCGAAATGCACAAATATTGCATTATGCCCGTTTGCAAGATCAATGTAATACGGACGTGCGCTTCTTACCGAACCTGTTTCCGGTATCTTTACGGAATTTGCAAAAACAGCAAGCCATCTTGTAATTCCACCCTCTGCAACCGCTTCGTAAATCAAATCGGCAGAACCGACACCGTAAAGCGGCTGGGCACCTTTAAAATTGTTAATCATAACTGCAACCGGACGAAGGTCTTTTTCCGCCTCGCTTAAATCCAAAAGCCCTGTTAATGTATTTGCATATAATTCAGGCTCCGGTGGCGGCGGCTCTTCTGATACCGGTTCTTCTGAAACAATAGGCTCCGGTGGCGGCGGAAGCTCTTCCTCCTTCTCTTTGCAGGAGGAAAACGGCAGCACAAGCAAAAAAGCAATTAATATTAAGCATATGACCTTCACTGTCGGTCTTTTTTTCATGTGCGCCTCCAAAATTATTGATTTTTACAGCATGGATGCCGCTTCTTCATCAAGAAGTACTATCACATCCGGATGATTTTGAAGCATTGATGCAGGACATTGGGGCGAAACAGGTCCTTTAATCATATCATGCACAGCCTGCGCCTTATTTTTACCGTGAGCAAGCATAACAATCGTCTTGGCGTTCATGATTGTTCCCATTCCCATTGAAACCGCATATGTCGGAACCTCGTCAACGCTGTCAAAAAGACGGCTGTTAGCCTCGATTGTAGATTCTGTCAGCGCAACCTTATGTGTTTCAAAGGTAAAATAATCGTCCGGCTCGTTAAAGCCGATATGACCGTTACGACCTATGCCAAGCAACTGTACATCTATTCCGCCTCTTTTTAAAATCTCGGCATCATAATTTGCGCACTCCGCCTTTGAATCCGCTGCAATACCGCAGGGTACATGCGTGTTTTTCTTGTCAATATTGATATGATTAAATAAATTCTCGTTCATAAAATATCTGTAGCTTTGAACATGGTCTCCCTTAAGTCCCCAATACTCGTCCAGATTATATGTCGAAACATCCTTAAAATCAATAAGACCGTCCAGGTTAAGCTCTGCAAGATATTTGTACATAGGAAGCGGCGAGGTTCCCGTCGCCAGACCAAGAACGCAATCGGGCTTTTTAATTATAGCCGATGCAAGCACCAGTGCCGCTGCACGGCTAAGATTTTCATTGCTTTTAAAGCTTCGTATAACCATATTTATCAACTCTTTCCGGATAATTGCACTGCAAACGCAATGCGCTATTAATATTTTATTATTTCTACCTTGACAATTTTTATATCGGTGACCGGCTTGTCCCCCGCACCGACCTGTGTTTCGGCAATTGCGTCTACAACATCCATTCCCTCAAACACCTGTCCGAATACCGTATGACCTCCGCTTGTTCTGTAATAGCCGTCAAGATGTGCATTTCCGCCATTTTCTTCGTACAGCTTCTTATATTCATCCGTAACCTTCGACGGGTCAAGCCATGACGAAACCTGTGAGAAATTAAAATTCTCTTTTTTGGACTGATTGATAAAGAACTGGCTTCCGTTTGTTGCCGGACCGCTGTTTGCCATTGCAAGAGAACCACGCAGATTAACCGCATTGGGCGCAAATTCATCCTCAAAGGCTGCTCCGAATGCGCTTTGACCTCCTGTTCCGGTTCCTGTCGGGTCTCCTCCCTGTATCATAAAGTCCTTTATGACTCTGTGAAAAATAATACCCTCGTAATATTTGTTTTTTGCAAGAGTTTTGAAATTTTCAACCGCTTTTGGAGCCTGCTCCGGAAAAAGTCTTATTTTCATTGTTCCTGCCGTGGTCTGCATTACTGCGATTTCTTCGCCCTTTTGTGGTTTGTCAAGCTGCATTCCTAATTTTCCTCCTTTAATTTCTGTCTGCGGCGATGATGACGCTGCGACAGAGCTTTGTTCTGATGATTCTGCGGCTGGCTGTGATGTTTCCTTTTCCGGAACCGTTCCGTCATATTTTTCTATTCTAACCGTTGTCATTTTAACCGAGCTTAACGGCTTGTCGTTCGCATCGGTCTTGACCGCCGCGATTTCGTCAACAACGCTCATGCCGTCAAAAACCTGTCCAAACACAGTGTGACCCTTTCCTGATGAGCTGTAGTATCCGTCAAGGTTAAGATTCCCCCCGTTATCGGTATATATATCTTTGTATTTGTCTGTAACTCTTGAGGCGTTCAAACCGCTTTCAAAGACGCTTGAGGTAATCTTTTCTTTTTTCGCCTGATTTATAAAGAACTGGCTGCCGTTAGTATTCGGACCACTGTTTGCCATTGCAAGAGAGCCGCGTATATTAACAAGATTTGGTACGAATTCATCCTTGAAGGCTGCTCCGAAGGCGCTTTTTCCGCCCCTGCCTGTTCCTGTCGGATCTCCCCCCTGTATCATAAAGCCCTCAATTACGCGATGAAAAATAATTCCATCATAATATCCGTCATTTGCAAGCTTTGTAAAGCTTTCTACCGCCTTTGGTGCCTGTTCCGGAAAAAGTCTTATCTTTATAACGCCCAGACTTGTCGTTACAACGGCAATCTCTTCATCGGGCTTTGGAAGCTCAAGCTGAAATCCCAAAGGATTTGATGAAGCGCCCTCAGGAATCTCTGTTGCCGTTTTCTTGTTGCAGGCAGTCATTGCCAAAGGACTAATCACTGTTAAAATTAAGAGTATTAAACAAAAAAATCTTTTCAACGTAATTTCCCCGCTTTAATTTATTGTGATGATGCGTCTGACGCTTCGGAGGCCGGGCTTGATACCGGAGGAGTATAGGGAATGCTTGAAACATTTCCTTCCGAGCTTATATTGCCGTCAAACGATTCCATCTTAACAGTAATAATATAAACAGGCACCTTCGGTGCATTTGTCTCTGTATCAACAACCTCAACAGCAGCTATTGCGTCAACAACGTCCATTCCCTCAATAACCTGTCCGAACACAGTGTGTCCGACTGTGTTTGCGTTATAGTAACCGTCAAGATTCGGGTTTCCGCCGTTTTCGGTGTAGATTTTTTTATATTCATCGTTTGTCTTGTTGAAGTCAACTACGCCCATATTTCCGACCTGCGATTTATCCTGTCTGAATGCGTTAAAGACCTGCTGTAAACGCGGCCATGACAATATATCCTTGCCCGCCTGATTTATAAAGAACTGGCTTCCGTTGGTATTGGCGCCTGCATTAGCCATGGCAAGCGAACCTCTGATATTAAGCAGACTCTTTGAAAATTCATCCGCAAACGCGGCACCGTAATGACTTTCTCCGCCCATTCCGGTACCCTCAGGGTCACCCGTCTGAAGCATAAAGTCCTTTATTACGCGGTGAAAGGTCACACCGTCATAGTAACCTTTTTTTGCAAGCTCGACAAAATTCGTAACCGTTTTGGGAGCCTGTTTCGGGAAAAGTCTTATTTTTATAATTCCCATTGTGGTGGTCATTATCGCAATTTCCTCGTTTGCTTCAGGTTTTTCAAGCTGCATTCCGATGGTACCCTCTTCTATTGCGTCTTTTGCTTCCTTTTTACACGCGGACAAAAGCCCTCCGACTGACAGTACCAGAACCGTTGCAATTATCACGCTAAACAGTTTTTTCAATTAAATCATCCTTTGTAATTTTTATGTCGTCCTCAAGTATTGATGTGCAATCAGGACAACGAACTGCCTCAATATCAATTTCGCTTTTACAGTAGTCACATACCTTTGTTGTCGGGTCGGGCTCCTCTGTTTTCTTTCCGAGCTTGCTTATGTTATTAATGATACTGATAAAAATAAATATGCTGAAAGCAATAATAATAAAATCAATTATATTCGTGATAAACTGACCGTAATTAAAGGTCGGTATGTTATATTGCTTTGCAAGCTCCTGTGTTGTAATCTCAACCGTTTTCCCGTCCACCACAGGGTCTTTTCCCAAAAGTATAAACATATTGCTGAAATTCATCTTTCCCATAACAAGCCCCAGCAGCGGCATTATAAGGTCGCTTACAACCGAGGTTACGATTTTTCCGAAGGCTCCGCCGATAATTACGCCGACAGCCATGTCTACGACATTGCCCTTAAGCGCGAATTTTTTAAACTCTTTAAGCATATACGTCCCCCTATATTACATAAAACATAACTGTGAAAAAGTGGCAAATGCTGCCCGCCAGTACGAAAAAATGGAAAACAGAGTGAAAATATTTGTGCTTTTTTCCGACTCCGTACAATACTGCTCCCGTTGTGTAAAAAACTCCTCCCAAAAGAAGAAGGATCGAGCCGATATGGTCAAGCCTTTTCCACAAATATCCAAAAGCGAAAATAACTACCCATCCCATGGCTATATAGCTAATCATTGAAAAAACTCTGAATTTTGTGACATTTATTCCGTTTAAAACAACACCGAGTATTGCCGCTGCCCAGACTATTCCGAACATTGTGAACCCAACGACACCTCTCATGGTTACAAGCGTAAGCGGAGTATAGGTTCCCGCTATCAGCAGAAATATGGCGCAATGGTCAATTTTTCTGAACACAGCTTTTGCTTTGTTGACCTTGAGCGCGTGATAAATGGTCGAGCCGATGTACAGAAACACAAGCATTGCTCCGTAAATGCTTACGCTTACAACTGACCACACATCAGCAAATTTTGCCGACTTTACAACAAGTAAAACCAGAGCGCTTATTGCAAGAAGCGCCCCGACTCCGTGGGATATGCTGTTTATAAGCTCCTCGCCGAGAGTATATTTCGGAACTCCGAATTTATTGGTTTTTTCTTTAACCATCCAGACCCTGCGTTCCCGGAGACTTACCCGGCATTCTAAGTCCCTGTCTTGTTTTTCTTACATCCGCAAGGTTTCTTGACAGCGAATCCTCTGTACGCTTCATCATTTCGTCAACATAGTCGGCGGCGGCCGTCCGCATTTCTCTTGCCTGCTTTTGTGCGCTGACGACGATTTCATTTGCCTTGACCTGCGCCTGACGGACTATTTCCTCCTGTGCTATCATTGCCTTTGCGCGTTCCTCCGCACTGATAATAATTCCGTCCGCTTCTTTTTTGGCAGTAGAAATTATATCTCCGCGGTCGGCGACTATCGACTTTGCCTGTTTGATTTCCGACGGCATATTTATTCGGATGTCATCGGTTATCGCTTTTATAGTTTCCGCGTCCACAAGACATTTTCCGCCCGACAGGGGCAGCGACCACGCATTTGCGAGCAATTCATCGAGTTTTTCAAGAGATTCGGCAATTGTCATAAGCTCACCCTTTCAAATAAAACTGTTTAAGTCCTTTTTTTATCTCATCAACAATGCAGGAGGGAACAAAATCGCTTATATCTCCGCCGTACATCGCAATTTGCTTAACAAGACTGGAGCTGAGATACATATTTTGTGCATCGGTTGTCAAAAATATTGTTTCGGTATCCGGATTAAGCTTTTTATTGGTCAGCGCCATCTGAAATTCATATTCAAAGTCCGAAACCGCCCTTAGTCCTTTTACAATAGCGTCAGCCTTTTTTTTGTTCGCAAAATCAGCAAGCAGTCCGTCATGGGCTTCAACCTTAATATTTTTCTTGTTGTCCGCTTCAACGGCACGTCTTATAAAATCCATTCGCTGTTCTACTGTAAATATTGAATTTTTATTAAAGTTGGGCATGACCAAAACTATTACCTCTCCGAAAATCTTTGCCGCCCTGTTTATTATATCCATATGTCCAACCGTAACCGGATCAAAACTTCCCGGACAAATTGCAACAGTCATGCACAGCACCTCACTTTTTTCTGTAAACCACAATCTTCGTACTCGAATAAGCGCTTTCCTTCACAATGGAAAAATCACCGCAGCTTTGTAAAAGCTTGTCCTTTGACGGACACTCACAGATTATTGTTCCTCCGTCATTCATTTTATTCACAAGCGCCGCAAGACAATCATCATAAAGACCTTTGCTGTACGGCGGGTCGACAAATGCAATATCAAACTTTTCATTTGTTGACCTGATAAAAGCAATTGAATCCCCGAAAATAACCTCCGCCTTTTCCAAAAGCTTTGTCTTTTCAAGATTGTCCTTGATTGCCTTTATTGAAGGTGCGTAAAAATCAATGAAAAAGGCTTTTTCCGCTCCCCGGCTCAGCGCTTCTATACCCATTTGTCCGCTTCCGGCAAAAAGATCCAGAACCCGTCGACCCTCTATATCAAACTGAATCATACTGAATACGGCTTCCTTGACACGCTCCGCGGTCGGGCGCACTTCAGAGCCATCGGGCGTTTTAAGCCGTACCGAACGGGCTGTTCCTGTTATTACTCTCATGCGACCAGCCTCCCACATCTACACTTTTCTAAGCCTGCCTTTAATGGCTGTTCAATTTGTTGCCTGTTATTATCTCATTTTTAACAAGTGTTTGTCAACTCTAATTATAATATCAATTATTAATTCTTTATTAATTCTGCGCATTGTATTGATTTTTTATTTCTATATGGTACAATATACTGTATATTATGTATAGGAGGCTTGTAATTATGGATTTAAAGGGTTCAAGAACAGAAGCCAATTTAATGGCAGCATTTGCAGGCGAGAGTCAGGCAAGAAACAAGTATACTTATTATGCATCAAAGGCAAAAAAGGAAGGCTATGAGCAAATCGCAGGCTTTTTCGAGATTACCGCGGGTAATGAAAAGGAACACGCAGAGCTTTGGTTTAAGCATCTTCATGGCGAGGCCGTACCTTCAACCGTTGACAATCTCAAGGATGCCGCTGACGGCGAAAACTACGAGTGGACAGAAATGTACGCCGAATTCGCCAAGGTAGCACGCGAAGAAGGCTTTACCCAGATTGCCGCCCAGATGGAGATGGTAGGCAAAATCGAAAAAGAGCATGAAGAGCGTTACAGAAAGCTTCTTGCAAATATCGAGGACGGCAGGATTTTTGCTCGCAGCGAAGACACAATATGGATTTGCCGCAATTGCGGTCATGTTCATATCGGAGCTGCCGCACCCAAGCTTTGCCCGACATGCGCTCATCCGCAATCTTATTTTGAGGTTAAGCAGGATAATTATTAATTTGTACAGGTAAAAAGTGCAAGTGCAACAAAAAACCATTCTATTAAAATGTGCACAAAACTTGTAGGGGCGAACACAGTTCGCCCCTACTATCTTGTCCCAACTAAAACTTGACACACTTTCCCGCTGTCATTCTGGAGCGTAGCGAAGAATCCTTTCCCGAAGGGAAACGTTGTTTCTGCGCCTGTGGC
>JGI994J12354_10003498_pt1 | contig 14614 bp, 12 predicted proteins | sample IntmicLarv3ML3BL_FD_12354 | JGI IMG/M metagenome (IMG submission 12354)
TGGAGTTTTAAAGAGAAAGGCCCACAGACAAAGTAAGTCTTGTGGGCTTTTTTGTATCGCTGTAATAAAGGTTTTCTGATATGATGGCAATGATTTGCATTTATGTGCAAAGGGATATGTGTTGTCTGGCTATGGGAAATCTCCCCATATTGGCGGGAGTTTCTCTGAGAAGTTTTCAAAAGCAGTGCGTATATAATCAGCATGCGGCATTTTCATAGAAAGCACAAAATTACTAGCGCGAAAGGAATCTATTTTACAGAAATTTGTTTTTCACTTGCGTTTTTCCAAAAATTGGAGTAATCTATACAATATACTGATGGGAAGTGGACAAGACATAAGAAAAACTTCTTGAATTTGAATAAAAATCACTAAATTTGTATTGCGTAGAAAGACGCTTAGAGAAATTTAGTGGGACGATTTGCGTCTTGTATGGCAATTTGACGTCCCAAAGAATTTTAATTTGGGATAAATATGCAAAAAATGTCATAAAATTTCACAATATCCGGCGTCTTTACCTGAAAGAAGATATTCGTTTCCGCTTAGCATGGACGAGATTCTAAAAATAGTGTATCACAATGCTGAATGCATTGTGATTTTTTTGTTCTGGTGATATAATGTAAAAATAGATTTTAGTCTTGAGAGCAGAGAGTCTGACTATATGCTAAATTAAACTAGGAGGTAGGTTCTATGGGCAAAAAGTATGTTTATATGTTTAGTGAAGGCGATGTATCCATGAAAAATCTGTTGGGTGGCAAAGGTGCAAACTTGGCGGAGATGACACGGTTGGGCTTGCCTATTCCGCAGGGATTTACGATTACCACAGAAGCGTGTACGGAGTATAACGCAGGCGGTAAAAAGTTAACAGATGAAATGCAGAGTCAAATTGAGGCGGCCTTGGCAGAGCTGGAAGGAATTGCGGAGAAGAAATTGGGCGATCCGGAAAATCCATTGCTGGTTTCTGTTCGCTCCGGCGCAAGAGCATCCATGCCGGGTATGATGGATACGGTTTTAAATTTAGGGCTGAATGATATTTCAGTGGAAGGTCTGGCGAAGAAAACAGGAAATCCCAGATTTGCCTATGATTCCTATAGAAGATTTATTATGATGTTTGCGGATGTTGTTATCGGTGTTTCCAAATCCAAGTTCGAGAGAAAAATGGATGAATATAAAGAAGAGGTCGGCGCGAAGCTTGATACGGACCTATCTGCTGAAGATTTAAGGAACATTGTGAAAATGTTCAAACAAATATACTTAGATGATCAGGGAAAAGAATTTCCTCAAAATCCAAGAGAGCAGCTTTTTGAAGCGGCGATGGCTGTATTTCGCAGTTGGGATAACCCCCGTGCTTTTGTTTACAGAAGAATGAATGACATTCCCTATAGTTGGGGTACGGCGGTGAATGTGCAGATGATGGTATTTGGTAACATGGGCGATACCTCGGGCACAGGTGTTGCATTTACACGAAATGCAGCGACGGGTGAGAAGGTGATGATGGGCGAATATTTGGTTAACGCGCAGGGCGAAGATGTTGTTGCTGGTGTGCGCACGCCAAACCCGATTCAGAAGTTGGCAGAAGATATGCCTGCGGTTTATGAAGAATTTATGGCGATTTCCAATAAGTTGGAAAATCACTACAGAGATATGCAGGATATGGAGTTTACGGTCGAGGATGGAAAGCTCTTCTTCTTGCAGACGAGAAATGGGAAAAGAACGGCGAATGCAGCATTGCGTATTGCTGTTGAAATGGTGGCGGAAGGCCTGATTACAAAGGATGAAGCGCTGATGAAAGTGGATCCAAGGCAGTTGGATCAAATTTTGCATCCCGCCTTTGATCCAAAGGCGTTAAAAGCGGCGGCGGCATTAGGCAAAGGATTGCCTGCATCTCCGGGTGCAGCGGCAGGGCGTGTTTACTTTACAGCAGAGGATGCAACGGTGCATGCGCAAGCGGGGGAAAGAGTTGTTTTGGTTCGTCTGGAAACCTCTCCGGAGGATATTGAGGGTATGGCGGCAGCACAGGGCATTCTGACTGTGCGCGGCGGCATGACATCTCATGCGGCAGTTGTTGCTCGTGGTATGGGTACTTGCTGTGTATCAGGTTGTGAAGAGATTCGAATGAATGAAGAAGCAAAAACCTTCGAGTTGGGCGGAATGACCATCAAGGAAGGCGATTATATTTCTCTGGATGGATCAAGCGGTAAAATTTACGGAGAAGATATTCCGACAGTTGATCCTGAAATCAGCGGCGACTTTTCGGTATTTATGGCTTGGGCAGATGAGAAAAGAGCATTGAAAGTGAGAACCAACGCCGATACACCGCATGATGCACAGGTAGCTATCGATTTTGGGGCAGAAGGCATTGGATTGACAAGAACGGAGCATATGTTCTTTGCCGGCGACAGAATTATGAAATTTAGAAAAATGATTCTTGCTGAAACCGTAGAAGAGCGGGAAGCGGCACTTGCGGGAATTGAGCCGTTCCAGAAAGAGGATTTTAAAGGTATTTATCAGGCGATGGGTGAAAGGCCTGTGACGATTCGATTGCTGGATCCTCCTTTACATGAGTTTATGCCGAATTCTGACGAGGAGTTTGAAGTTCTTGCAAAAGAAACTGGCAAGAATGTCGAAGAGTTGAAGATGAAAGCCATCAGCCTTCATGAACTGAATCCGATGATGGGGCATAGAGGCTGCCGTTTGGCGGTAAGCTATCCGGAGATTGCCCGTATGCAGACGAGAGCGATTATTGAAGCGGCATTGGAAGTTGCGGCAGAAGAGGGTATCGAGATTGTACCTGAAATTATGATTCCGTTGGTTGGCGAAATCAAAGAATTGAAATATGTAAAGAGTGTTGTTGTTGAGACGGCCGACAAAGTGATAGAAGAGAGCAATAAGAAGTTGACCTATCTTGTTGGTACGATGATTGAGATTCCCAGAGCGGCGTTAACCGCGGATGAAATAGCAACAGAGGCGGAGTTCTTTTCCTTTGGCACAAATGATTTGACTCAGATGACCTATGGTCTGTCCCGTGATGATGCCGGTAGAATTTTGGCAGACTACATTGACAGAAATATTTATGAAGTAGATCCGACGGCGAGACTGGACAGAACAGGCGTTGGCCAGTTGATGAAATTTGCTGTGGAACACGGCAGAGCAACTCGCCCGGATTTGCATTTGGGTATTTGCGGGGAGCACGGCGGTGATCCATCTTCCGTTGAGTTCTGCCATCAGATTGGATTGGATTATGTATCTTGCTCACCATTCCGTGTGCCAATTGCAAGGTTGGCGGCGGCGCAGGCGCAGTTGCAATTTCCAAGATAATAGGCTCGAAAGGCAAGAGTCTGTGATGATCTGAAAGGCACAATTGTTAAAACAGGCTAAGGCGGAGATATGATTTTGGGGCTGAATGGTATAGACTTTCAGCCCCATTTTGAAATAATGGCAGGAAGAAAATTCGATTTTTCTCGGTGTAAGAGAGTGGAGGAATGTGCGAATACTTGAAGTCAAGACGAATGACAGATGTTCGTATTTAGTGTATGGAAGGAACTTGGATCAAGATAAGTGCAAAGGCTTTTTACCATATACGTACATAGGTTTTTCGAAAAGTTCGACAAAAATATTGAAATTTGTGAAATTTTTGATTATAGTTATTATGTTACTATTGTTCAGTTGATGAAAGGGCGGATTCCATGAAAATGCAAAGAGTGAAAGGTTTGATCACAAGTGCGCTTGTCGTATCTTTGGTTGTTGGTAGTACGACAGTGGCAATGGCAAAAGTGAGCCAAGAGACCATACCCGTAAGCTATAACAATATTAAGATTGTTGTAGACAGTAAAGAATTGCAAACAAGCAGAGAGCCATTTATTTACGAAGGAACAACATACCTTCCTGTTAGAGCGGTAGCAGAAGCAGTGGGCAAAGAGGTTGCTTGGGATAGCGCAACGCAAACGGTAACTTTGAGCGGCGGTGGTACAGCTGCAGGGAATGCAAATCAAACAGCAACAACAGGAAAAGTGGGACAAGAGAATATACAGGTAAGCTATAATAATATCAAAATAGTAGTGGATGGTAAGGAATTGCAAACGAGCAGAGAGCCATTCATTTATGAGGGAACAACATACCTTCCTGTCAGAGCGGTAGCAGAGGCAGTGGGCAAGGAAGTTGCTTGGGATGGTGCAACGCAAACAGTAACTTTGAGTGGAAGCGGTGCGGCTGATAAAACTCAAAATGCAGATAGCAGAGTTGCGAGCGTGATTACCAACGACATGAGGGGCGAAATCGGTGGTTTGTATAGAACGCAATGGTTCGATCTTTCTGTAAATTCAATGGAAGTTGTAAAAGAGTACGGCGGTCAGACAGCAGATGCAGGTTATCGGTTTGTTGTATTGGAAGTTTACGAAAAGAACACATGGGATGGCGAAGAGACGATTCCTATGGGTACGTTTGATTTCTATGTAGACCATGCTTCGTTTATAGATTATATTTGGCCTGAAAGTCCTTGGACAGCGGACATGATGCCTGATGAATTCGATTTGGCACCGGGCGAAGAAGTTACATATATGGTTGTTTTTGTAGTTCCTGAAGGCTTGACAGATGCTGACTTCATTTATATAGAAATTGATGAAGCTGAGGGTGTTGGTTCTACATTTGCAATCAACCTTGCATTGAAGTAATTAAATAAAAAAAGGCATCCCGGTGGGATGCTTTTTTTATTTCTCAGGTAAGTTCTGTGCCAACAAAACCGTAACGGTGGTACCTTGATCCACTTCGCTTTTTACGGAAATGCTGCCATGATGATAGAGCGTAATATGCTTGACAATCGAAAGGCCAAGTCCCGTTCCACCGGTTTTTCTTTGCCGGGAGCTGTCCACTCGATAAAAGCGTTCGAAAATTCGGGGCAAATGTTTTTTCGGTATACCTATCCCGGTATCTTGCACGGTTATTTCGACGAATTCAGGCTTTTTAGCGGCTTCTATCAGAATTTTACCGCCGGGCTTATTGTATTTGACTGCATTTTCGACCAAATTTTTGAGCATTTCATGAATCATAGATTTGTTGGCATAGAAATCAAAGTCTCCGCCCAATACGTCGATTTTGATATTGTTTTCCATAGCGCTGTCTGAATAAGAAAGCGCAACCTGTTTCATTACGGGAAACAAAGGGAACAATTCGAAATGCTTATCTTCCGGATGTTCATCCAATTTCGACAATTTCATGATATCATCAATCATCTGAATCAGGTGCTGCACCTCGTTTTTGATTTTCCCGGTGAATATGATGATATCTTCTTCTTTGACCATTCCTGCGTGAATCATTTCGGAAAAGCCGAGAATGGTAGTCAGCGGTGTTTTCAACTCATGGGACACGTTGGCGCTGAATTCTCTTCGCAAGGATTCGGCGGTAAATTTTTCGGTTATATCCATAAGTAGAATCATAATGCCGCCGACAGTGTTATTTTCATCAAAAACAGGATTGATGAATGCGTCGATTACTTTATTGCCGTTTTCAAATTGGATATTTTGTGAGTGTCCTTCATTTGCTTCCTTGACTGCCCGAATAACAGGCGATATGCGAATCAGCTCAATTATATTTTTATCTGTATAGGATGCGGCGTTTGCCTGCAAAAGCTCTATACCGCTGGGGTTGATAGACAAAATGTTATTATAGCGGTTTAGTAGTATAAAGCCTTCTTTCATATTATAGATAATCGTGTCTATGGTTTGTGTTCGCCGTTCAAGTTCAGAGATTTGCTCCATAATTTGCTTGTTTTGTTCTTTTATTTTTTTTTCGAACGGGAGCAGTTCTTCGTATGTTTTTTCGTTATTGCCGGATAGGTTGATGCGGTTTATCGGCTCTGTTATATTGCCGGCAAGTTTTTTGGAAACGATGAAGCACAAGAAAAAGCCGATGCCAAACAGTATACCCACCATGGGAGCATAAGATATGAACACGCCGGCAACGCTATCAACGCTTTGGGATACTCGGATAATATGATTGTTATTGAGCACAGTGGCGAAATAATAAGTTTCTTTCTTCAAAGTGTCGGAGTAGCGTTTGATTTCGGCGGAGCCTTGCATAAGGGCAAGGTTTATTTCGGGCCGTTCTATATGGTTATCCATATGTTCAGGGTTTTCGTGGCTATCAAACAAAATGATGCCGAGCGAATCTATATAGGTAATGCGGCTGTCTTCCAAACTATAATTCATTTCGTTGAGAAAATTCTCGGGGTCTTCTTGTATTTCCAATATTTTAGCCAATATGTAGGCATCTTGGCGGATATGCGAAACTGCTTGTCTTGATAATATTTCGTATTGAAATGACAATAGCAAAATAACCGCTGATATCATAGCGGCTGTTGAACATAACAACATGTATCTAAAGATTCGTTTTCTCATTTAATCACCCAACTTATAACCGATGCCTCGAATGGTCTGAATATATCGTCCGGATTCGCCAAGTTTTTGACGCAGTGTGTTTATATGAACGTCAACAGTGCGGCTTTCACCTTCGAAATCATACCCCCATATTTGGTTCATAATTTTTTCTCTGCTGATGGCGATTCCGATGTTTCGCATGAGGTAGTGAAGCAGTTCATATTCTTTGTAGGTCAAATTGACCTCTTTGTCGCTCGAAGTAACGGTGTGTCTTGCGTTGTCGATGATGATTTCTTTGAAGTTCTCCGTATCGGCCGGAGATGCTTTTTCCTGCTCGATTTTCGCACGGCGGAATATGGCCTTGATTCTTGAAATCAGCTCTAATATAGAGAAAGGCTTCACGACGTAATCATCCGCACCATAGTCAAGGCCGGTTACCCGATCGTATTCGCTGCCTTTTGCGGTTAGCATAATGACCGGAATGTGTGCGTATTTGTCGAGATGGCGTAACTTTTTCAAGATAGTCAATCCGTTATCTCCGGATAGCATGATATCAAGCAGCACTAAGTCAGGGGTGGCGGTTTTGAGCGCATCAAAAAATGGCGCACCGCTTTCAAAGCCTTTACCTTGAAAGCCGGATGTATCCAAGGCGTACAAAACCAAATCTCTTATGTTTTTGTCATCTTCAACAATGAATATTGTTTTCATGTTTACTCCTTCAAAGCGCTTTTGCTCATCAGACATTATGTTTTAGTGATAATTAAAATGTGCCAAGAATGGCCAGAGGTTTTAATCGGACAATTCTTTGTTGCCTGTGAGCGAAAAAATCACCCATTCCGCAATGTTTACGGCATGGTCGCCGATGCGTTCGAAATATTTAGCAATCATAATCAAATCAAATGCCTGTTCGCAATTTTCCACATTACGTTTAATCAATTCCACAAGATCATTTCTGACCGTTATAAACAGTTCATCGACGACATCATCGTATTCTAAAATAGATTGAGCAAGTGCAATATCTTTTTTCACAAAAGCATCAATTGCGCCGTTTACCATTTTGATTGTGGCTTCGGCCATTTGTGGTATATGCACGAGTTTTTTGATGTAGGCGCTGTTTGAAAGCAGAATGGCGATTTCAGAAATGTCCGCACTTTGGTCGCCGATGCGTTCCATATCTGTTATCATTTTAAGCGCTGACGATACAATGCGCAAGTCTGATGCAACAGGATGCTGCAACAAAAGTAAATCCAGACAGAGCCGTTCAATTTCTTTTTCTTTTTCGTTTACAATTTCATCGTGTTCAATGGTCGCTTGTGCCAATTCGATATCTTGCTCCACGAGGGCTTTCACCGCCGTGTTTATGGAGGTTTCAATCAGAGCGCCCATCTCTATTAATAGAAAATTCAATCTTTTCATTTGAATCGCATAGTTTTTACGCATCATCCGAACCTCCCTGTAATATAATCTTCGGTTTTCTTTGATTTTGGCATGGAAAATAGTTTGTGGCTTTCATTATATTCTATGACTTCACCAAGCATAAAGAACACCGTGTAATCGGATATACGCATGGCTTGCTGCATATTGTGCGTTACGATTACAATAGTGTAGTTTTTTTTCAACTCCAACAGCAAGTCCTCGATGGTAGAGGTGGATATTGGGTCCAGCGCACTTGTCGGTTCGTCAAGAAGAATAACATCCGGCTGAACGGCCAAAGCTCTCGCAATACAAAGGCGTTGCTGCTGTCCGCCAGAGAGGGAAAGGGCGGATTTTTTCAATCGATCCTTGACTTCATTCCAGATGGCAGCATTGTGAAGAGATTGTTCGACAATTTCATCAAGAGCTGCCTTGGATTTTATGCCATGGGTTCTGGGTCCAAATGCAATGTTGTCGTAGATGCTCATGGGGAAGGGGTTCGGTTTTTGAAAAACCATGCCCACTTTTTTACGAAGTGAGTTGATGTCAACATCTTTTCCATAAAAAAAAAAGCACGCTTCCGGTTATTTTGCAATCTTCGACCATATCGTTCATTCGGTTCAAGGTTTTTAGGAATGTTGATTTTCCACATCCGGATGGACCGATAAAGGCGGTGATTTTGTTTTGTTCAATGCCCATACTAATATTTTTGAGGGCATGAAATTTGCTATAATATAAGTCGAGATTTGATACATTGAATTTATTCATATTTTACCCCTTACCTAGTTTCTTTGCAATAAGTGCAGACAAAGTATTTATAATCATTACAACGCCGAGTAAAATGACGGCTGTTGCGGCCGCTTCATTGACATGCAAGCCTTCACTTGAGAGGGCATACATGTGTATGGAAAGCGTTCGTCCGGCAGAGAACAGATTTTTGGGTATTTGCGCCACGGAGCTTGCGGTGTACAACAAAGCCGCGGACTCGCCTATAATTTTTCCGATGGCTAAGATGACACCTGCCAGAATACCCGGCATAGCACTGGGGAGTACGATTTTCAATACAGTTCTGATTTTGCCTGCGCCCAGACCGAAAGAACCCTCTCGATACGTATCGGGGACGGATTTTAGCGCCTCCTCGGTCGTTCGCATGATAAAGGGCATAATCATCAAGGACAGCGTGAACGCACCGGCTATCAAGGAGAATCCCCAACCCAGCCATGTGACAAAAAACAGCATGCCGAAAAGGCCGTATACAATCGAAGGGATTCCGGCCAGTGTTTCTGTCATCATGCGAACGACTTTGACTGCTCTGCTGCCTTTTTTTGCATATTCGACAAGATAAATGGCCGAGGATACGCCAATGGGTATGGCAATAGATAAAGAAAGAATGCAGATGATTAGTGTATTGACGATGGCCGGGAACATGGAAACATTTTCGCTGTTATATTCCAGGGCGAACAACGATGGCGTTATATAAGGGATGCCTCTTACCAGTATATACCCAATGATAAACAGGAGCACAGAAACGGTAATAAATGCCGCTATATAAACAATAAGCCGGAGTATAAAATCCGGAGATGATTTTTTTCGCATGTTATCCCTCGTTTCTTCTGATGATGAAAGATAGTATCAAATTTACGGAAAGTATGATAACGAAAAGTACAACGCCGCAGGCGATGAGCGCTTCTCTATGTAAGTCGGCGGCATAACCCATCTCAAGAACGATATTGGATGTAAGGGAACGTATGCCGTTGGTCAGGCCGGTAGGCATCCTCGCCTGATTTCCCGCTACCATAACCACGGACATGGTTTCGCCGATTGCTCTGCCGATTGCAAGGACGATTGCTGCCGCGATGCCGGATTTGGCCGCTGGGATGATGATGAAAAAAACACTTCTTTCATGACTTGCACCAAGAGCCAGAGCGCCTTCATAATACGTGTTCGGTACTGCCTTTAATGCGCTCTCTGTAATGCCGATTACGGTAGGCAAAATCATAATCGCAAGAAGAATAGAGGCGGTCAATATGCTATTGCCGTTTCCGCCGAATATGGATTTCACCAGAGGTATCAACACAATCATACCGAAAAATCCGTATACAATCGATGGAATCCCTGCCAGCAAATCTACGCAGGGCTTTATTATTTTATAAGCGCTTTTGTGGCAAAAACGAGCCATAAATACGGCGCTCAATATGCCGATGGGAACGCCAAGTATGATGGCGCCTGTCGTGATTAAAATACTGCCCATGATCATGGGCAGTATTCCAAACGATGGTGGGATGTCCGATGGCGACCACTCTGTACCAAATAAAAACTTGAAGATGCCGATACTGCTCATTGCAGGAATCCCGCCGGAAAAAAGAAACACGCAGATGAAAAGTACGGACACGATTGAGGTTGCCGCCGCCATTATGAAGAAGTATTTAGCGATGGCTTCTTTTATATGTTGTTTTATCATTGAATATCATTCCATTCTGTCACTTCACCGGTGTAAATTTGGCGAATTTGCTCTTTGCTTAGCGATTGGATGGGGTTATCATTGTTTACGATGATGGCAATTCCATCCATGGCGATGGTAATTGAGGTAAGCTCGGCAAGTTCGCTTTCTTTTAGTTCGCGGCTTGCCATACCGATGTCACAGGTGCCCTGTATTGTGCCCGTAATGCCGGAAGAGCTATCGGTCATTTGCAGTTCTATTTCGGCATGTGTATTTATTTCTTTATACGCTTCAACCAGTTTTTCCATAATTGGGTTTACAGAGGAAGAACCTGCGATTACCAGTTTTCCGGAAGGATTGGAGCCGGAGAATGTGTCTGCGTTTTCGTCGATGGCTATGTAACTGTTGGATATGATTTCCTGTCCTTCTTTGGAGAGGATAAAATCAATGAATTCCTGTGTTAACTCGGAAACCTCGGCCGTTGTTGCGATATTGAATGGGCGGGATATTTCGTAGGAACCATTTTTGATATTTTCGGCGGAAGCTTCGACACCGCCTACAGCAACAGCTTTAATCGTATCATTTAAGGAGCCCAGTGAGATATAACCGATGCCATATGTATCCGTGGAGATGCTTGTCATAACGATATCGGTTTTATTTGCTATGATTGCTTCTTTGGTTGTTGTGTCTTTCCTTGAGCCATCTTCGCCTCTCACCTCGATGCCGGTAAGTTCGATAAATGCGCCTCTTGTACCGGATCCATCTTCACGGCTTACTACGTTGATTGCTTTGCTTGAATCGAAGTTTGCCGGTGACGATTCGGATTCAGATGGTGTTGAACCCGAGTAGCCCGCGGGTTCGCTGTTGTTACCACAACCTGCCAATGTTGCAAGTGAGAGTGCCAATATCATTGCTGTTGAAATTATTTTCTTCATGATTTTCCTCCTAAATTGTCTATCTTTTTGGTTGTATGTCGATTTATATTGTAGTTAAGGTTTGTAAATTCTAATCGGATGGTTTTGTAAAATTTACATCAAATTTATTATGAAAGAAAAGAAAAGATGTTTAATATCCGAAAGGGAAGCTTTGTAGCGGGCGAAAGTATCGCCTTAAAGCGTATTATAAAATGATTGTAAAAAGACATGAACAGGTATAATATAAATATAGGAAGAAATGGATTTCATAACAATTCCTTTTGCACAAACGGTTTTGAATTTTGGCGAACATGTGCAAGCATGTTTTGGTGAATTGGGCGTTATATCGCCCGAATGAAGGACGATCTATGCGCCGGTGCAGAAATGGGCATACGCAAAAGTGAATTCGAGCGTGGACTTTGGTGCAGAGAGTGGGATGAAAAAGTTGCCAAATATTGATGGTATCGGTGATTGAACGGCGCGATATATGGTGATATAGGCAAGGAGTTGAGGGGACTCTCTTTTGGAAGCGGATATTGGTCTGAGGAAGACGATGCTGTCCGTTGCGCCAAAAAGCGATCGAATATGGCAGAGGTATGGCGGTCATGGAGGAGTTACGCTGTGATAAACATATAGGATGTGAGTCAGGAGGGATAGAGATGTATGCTACAACAACGTACAAATCCCCTATCGGGATGATAACCATTGCCTGCGATGATAAAGAACGTATTGTCGGGTTATGGATGGAAGGACAGAAATACTTTGGAGGAAACATTGCCGGTAAGCTGGAAGAGAAGCCGAGCAAACAAGTATTTCAGGAAGCGAAGCGGTGGCTGGAGCGATATTTCGCAGGCGAGAAGCCTGCCGTTTCGGAATTGCCGCTGGCACCCATTGGTGGAGATTTTCGCCAGATGGTCTGGAAAATTCTGAGAGAAATACCTTATGGAGAGGTTATTACATATGGAGATATTGCAAAGCAAATAGCGGTTTTGAGGAAGAAAGAGCGCATGTCAAGCCAAGCGGTAGGTGGTGCAGTGGGGCACAATCCGATTTCTATCATTATTCCCTGCCATCGGGTAGTGGGTGCGAATGGCAGTTTGACCGGTTTTGCGGGAGGCGTCGAAAAGAAAATAGCGCTATTGGAGTTAGAGGGCGCTGACATGGCGAGATTGTTTGTGCCTAAGCAGGGGACAGCGCTATAAATCAGGATGAAAAAACAAAGGAAAGACACGGAGGAATGGCTGTTAAGATGGAACGCTGTACATTAGGAAAAAATTTCAGAATGTGCGTGTGTACAGGGTTGACAGTTTACCTTTGGGGCAATAAACTATAAATAGTGAAAACGAGGAAATGAGGGCACATTTTGTTTGTGGAAAATGCTGTCATCTCAGATATAGGGAGGGAATGCAGTGGGCTATCTTGCTATTGTTTGTGCGTTGGGAATCATTTTAAGAGGAATTTCAAATCTGCTAGGAAAGCATCTATTTCTTACCCCAAGCCAAAAGATGTTGGGTCCTGTCACGCGTTGGCAGAGTAAAATTGGGCAGGTTGAAGTGACTTTGGGCTTTTCGATTGCTGCATCGATATATTGCAGTGGTATTGGGAAGTCATCTGCGGGGATGCTGTTGAATATTTTGGTACTGGTGGTGTTTTTGAAGTGGGTTATGCTGCAGAAAAACATTCAGCCGGATTAAATGCATATGGTTTACAGATATAGAGTGGGGGGCGTTTTGTTCTTAAATTGGATGAAGAGCCTCCTTGTTTATGTGGCTTATGGGTGCAGTTGAAAATTTGAAAAATATAGTTTTAATTAAATACGAAAGATTACAATGGATGCCTATGCTTAGGGAGGAAGCAGAGGCTCAAATTTTACATTACGATAAAATGATAAGGAGAGTTGTACATGAAAAAGTTATTGGTGGGGGCAATTGTTTTTACAATGGTATGGAGTGTGCCGGTTTATGCGGCAGGCGGGAGTTTGTGCGATGCACAGGAGGCTGAAGCGGAAAGAATGCTTATGGATGTGAGCAATGCGAGCGCTGTATTGTACACAAGTGCTTCCAGAGCATCATCTTCTTTGGGAGATCCATCTTTGGGCAGGGTGTTGGGCGACATTTCAATGGGAAATCATCCGTCTGCGCCATATTATGGAAGCAACGTTACGGTACCTAGGCCGACAGAAAGTGCTTATCCGCTCGTAGGAAGAATAAGTACGGATGTTGTGTTGGCAGATATCGATGGGCATTGGGCGGAGAAAGAAATCGAACGGTTCGTGAGCGCGGGTTATATAAGCGGCTATGAGGATGGAACGTTTCGTCCGAATGCGAATATAACATATGCCGAGTTCGCCAGTATTGTTGCCCGTATGCAATTACAGCCGGTTCGTTTTGAAGGCGGCACAATATCGGATAGGCTATTTAAAGACGGAAGAAGAACGAATACGTGGTATCACACGGCACTGCTTATTGCGCAGGAAGCGGGTCTGTTTGGAAACGAAAACGATATACCTGTGAATTATGGACACACGGCGAGTGAACAGGCGCAAAGGCAATATATCGCTATGTTCTTAGCAAATATGATGAAGGACGATGTGACAGGAGACAGAAGAGATTTGCCCTACGAAGACAAAAATCAGATTGACGGAACTGCTTTAGGGAGTATAAAACGTCTTACGGAAAATAGGCTTTTATCCGGATATCCGGATGGAACATTCAGACCAAGTCAAGCAATTACTCGTGCGGAGATGATTGTTCTTCTGACAAATGTATTGGACGCACATGACTGGGACATGAAGGTGATTCACAACAATCTGTATGGAAACTATTATAAATGGAACTGGAATCAAGAGATGTTGTTGTTGGATCTGGTAAATAAAGAACGTGCCGCAAGAGGTTTAAGGGCGTTGGTTTACGATATAGATGTGCATGCTTTGGCAACGATAAAGTCTATTGAAAAAACAGTGAATGGCTATTACTCTGGAGGAGGGGCGCATACAACAGCACTTTTTGGTGATCCTTCCGATATGGCGTTGCTGTTTGGTCTAAACTATGCGCTTGCCGAGAATGCAGCAATGATGAGCATTGGTGGAAACGCGGATAGATTCCATTCGATTTGGACAGACTCCGAGGCACATAGAACAAATTATCTGGCAAGCCACTACAAAGTGGCAGGGTTTGCGATTTCGTCTCAAGGGTTTGCATATGAGTTGTTTGGCATTGAGCGCACATATTGAAATTAAGATAATGATGCAGAAGAGCATACTGCCGGAGTGGGCGGTATGCTCTTTTGCTTTTGGCGTGCGGGGGAGGCGGGTTTACCAAAACGATATGATACAAGAGGGTGTATAAAAAATAAAAAAATTATATTGACAAGCGGAAGAAAAAGTATATAATAGAAAAAGTCGCCGCAGATAAAGGGCGAATTCAGCCGAGAATTTCGAGTGATGAAACGCAAGAGATTTGGCGAAAAAAGTGAAAAAC
>JGI994J12354_10003499_pt1 | contig 14613 bp, 12 predicted proteins | sample IntmicLarv3ML3BL_FD_12354 | JGI IMG/M metagenome (IMG submission 12354)
TATTGTGTATCTTCGGGATTTAAAATTTTACCGAATGAGCTTACAGCAAGCTGAATACCTAAAAATATAATTATAAACGATATAATTAAGCCTGAAATATATTCAATTCTTGCGTGCCCAAACGGGTGCTCATCATCTGCCGGCTTTTCAGACAACTTAAATCCAACCAGCATAACCACTGAAGAACCCGAATCTGTCAAATTATTGATAGCATCGGCAGTGATTGCAATACTGTTTGAAATGCTTCCGATTATAAATTTTAATGCAAATAAAAATATATTTGAAATAATCCCGATAATCCCCGCTATTTTTCCGCATTTTTGTCGTATCAAAGCGTTTTCTCCAATGTCCTCTGTATATCCTCTAACCAAAAATTTCATTATAAAATCTGCCAATATTTCAACCACCTTATATAAAATAATATGTTTTATCTGTTGTAAAAATAACACCAGAGAGATAATAATTCTCCCTGATGCTATTTTCATCTATATTCCCAAAATCAATTGGTTTTCTTCAGCACATCTAATGTATGATTGGATAGTCCAACCAAATTTTGATTTTCACAAACTGATAATGTGTATGCTATATACTTTTGATATAAATTATCGTCCATATTATCAATTTCATCTTTATAATAGTGTGTAAACATATCCGTTCCCACATAATGTAACCGCTCAAAATTAAAATGACTGTTCAGCTCATCAATTTGCTCTTTTCTGTGCAGTTCAAATATACCTGCCGGATTACTAATAGGCAAATATGTTTTTTCGTCAAGCAAGTTATTTTCGAGCAAAAATCCATACATATTTTTTATGAAGCCTGCCTGAATCATTGATGCATCAAACTGACAATATGCAATAAAGATGACCCCATTTTTCTTGGTAACACGCTTCGCCTCACTCAAGCATTTCAATTTATCCTCGAGTGTGAATAAGTGATACATTGGTCCCAAAAGCAGTGTTACATCAAATGTTTCATCAGGATAAGCAGACAAATCTAAAGCATTACCCTGTATCGCACAGATATTATCCGCAGGCAGCTTATTCTTGTGCAGAACCTCGAGATGATTTTCCATCAACTCTATTGCATCTACACAATAATTTTTGCGTGCATAATAAAGTGCATATCTGCCTGTGCCGCAACCAATTTCCAATATTCTATCGTTCTTTTTCAAATATTTTTCAATATACTTTGTGGTAACTGTAAACTCAACCATACCATGCTTTGAAGTAAGTCTTTTATCTTCTTCTATTGAAAAATAAAAATCACTCAATATTTTTTCACTGCTCAAATGAGTTACCCCTCTCGGTTATACCATGATTACTTTTTCATTTTACATGAAAAAACTCAACCAATTCACCAATCGGTCCCTTACAAAAAGCAATTCTTATAGGCATTGGCGGATTTGACGGTAAAGAAACGTCCTTTGGCTCAACTGTTATCTCATATCCTGCATTACGTACAGTTTCGACGAGCTCATCTACCATTTCAGTTGCGAAAGCCATATGGTCAATTGCACCTGTCGGAAGCGGATTAACAGCGCCCTCAGTGGACAAAATTTCCATTACAGAATTGTCTCCTGTTGAGAGCATACTAACTCTGCCTGTACCCTCTCCCCATGAACATACCTCTTCCATTCCCAAAAGCTCTCCGTAAAATTTAACTGTCTTATCGAAATTATCCGGTGACGGTCTCAGTGCGATATGGTGTACTCCTGTAATTTTCTTTTCCATTTTCATTTACTCCTTTTATTTTTAATTATAGCTGTATACAATAAGGGACACCGCAAATGCGGCATCCCTATATCATTTCAGGTTTCTGAAAATATCAGAGCTAAGAATTTATTTGCGATTAAAAATTGACATGATGTCTGTGAAAGTATCATCGTCGTCGATTACTTCAGGATCGACCTTAAATTCTGATGAACCATGACCCGAAGTTGTACCTGTCATCAAAAATGAATCGTCATCAAAGCTAAGTACACTGTTAGACGAAGATGACGTAGGAGCACCAAGCGGTTTGCTGTCGTTACCGCTGTCAAAGCCTGTTGCGATAACAGTTACGGTCATCTCGTCCTGCATATTTTCATCAAATGTAGCACCCCAAATTATGTTAGCATCTTCATGTGCTCTCTCAGTTACAATCTGTGAGGCTGTGTCGATTTCATCAAGCGCAATATCAGCAGAAGAAGTGATATTAATAACAACACCTCTTGCACCTGCAATTTTTGTTTCAAGAAGAGGGCTCGAAATAGCAGCCATAGCAGCCTGCTCTGCCTTATCCTTGCCCTTAGAATGTCCAACGCCCATGTGTGCATAACCTGCATTTGCCATAACAGACTTAACATCTTCAAAGTCCAAATTAACAATACCCGGAAGTTGAATAAGATCTGAAATACTCTGAACACCCTGACGCAAAACATCATCCGAAATTATAAAAGCATTGGCAAGGGTAATTCTTTCCTCGCTTACAAGCTTCAATCTCTCATTTGGAATAACCACCAAAGAATCCACATGCTCTCTCAAAGCAGTAATACCCTCTTCTGCCTGCTCCATGCGGCGTTTTCCCTCAAAAGCAAATGGTTTCGTAACAATACCAACTGTCAATGCACCAAGCTCTCTTGCAATTTTTGCAACAATAGGTGCCGCCCCTGTACCTGTTCCGCCGCCCATACCTGCGGTAACAAATACCATATCGGCATCTTTTAATACTTCTTTAATATCCTCATAGCTCTCTTCAGCGGCTTTAGCACCAACTACAGGATTTGAACCGGCACCTCTTCCGCTTGTTGTTTTATCTCCAAGCTGAAGCTTAATAGCCGCCTGTGAATGTAAAAGCGCCTGCTTATCTGTATTCATACACACAAGCTCTACACTGCGAACTCCCGCATTAGCAATACGATTTACAGCATTACCGCCACAGCCGCCAACACCCACAACTTTTATTATCTGCGGAGTTTCATCTAACAATTTATCAACTTCAAAAGGCATTATTTTTTCCTCCTTGGCTTTTAGAATGGCTTCAAGCAACTTAAAATTATCATAAATATACATTACAAAAATGATTGCTTTTTAACCAAAATATTCTCTCGAATATATTTTACCCATTAAATATTATATTACATAGTATAATTTATCACTTTTTGGCTGAAATATCAAGGTTTTTATTCAAAAAACCTGCATATTTTATTATTTCATTCACTATTATGAATTATCGAAAACAATATCGCTTTTATATCAGTAAAACCCAGATGATTTTTATATAACTTTTAGACTGAAATTTTGTCTGTTATCCTACAAACGGTTGATTTGGAATTCCCCCGCCTCTTGCATCATCTGTACCGTTTTCAACAGCTGAAGGGAGTTCCTCGCCATTGCCGGTAACACCGGCAATGGCATCGGCAGCACCGCCTTCGGTATTTTCAGCAGTGGAATCGGCATTCTCCGAAGCTCCATCGTTTGATACACTTTCTTCTTCGCCGCCGCTGTTCTCCGACAAGCTTTTGGCAAATTCTTGCGGTGCAGCAGAAAATTCTATTGGGTTCTCTGCGCTCTCACGAGTGAAAACAGAGCGATTTATCTCCATCAACTGAGTAAGGTTCAAGGTTCCTCTCTCAGTTTCCGAAATGCCTGAATCTCCTCCCATAGTCACATTCTTATACCCATAATCTATTTTATAAGATAAATCTTCCGGAACACCAAGTTTAAAAAGAATTCTGTTTTGATAAAACAGTTTAATGTCTCTGACATCTGTTAAATCCAGATGAGTGAAGCCTATTCCGGTAATTTCCAAAGCGTAAATCCCTGCGACAGCCTCATTATAAGCCAAGGCTTTTTCTGTTTCAGCTATTTCAAAAATTTTTCCTCTATCAGAAACAGAAAGTGTCACTCCCATAACAATTAAAGTATTTTCGGCAGGTTCCGCCCTCACATCCAAAACCTTATTTGATTTATTGGTATAGACATATCCTGCTGAAGTTTGAACCGAAACTGTGGTCTTTGCCCCTACAATCTCAATTATCACACTGCCCGGAATTTTACGTTTAATCCTAACTTCACCAATATAAGGAAGTTTAGCCTTGAGCTCGGCCTCTTTCTCTTTTGCTGGAATAAATGCGAGGGTATCTCCCTCGTTAATTCCGCAGATTGCGATAATTTCTTCATTTGTGTAAATCGATGAACCAACCACCTGCACATCGCCAACTTTAAAAAGGAGAAAAGCTGCAATAAGTATCGCCATAATTATAGTGGCTGCCAAGCCTAATACATATAGAATAAGCCTGATTCTGCTATTAATTTTTCTGTTCTTTTTTCGTTTCCTCTCAAGCGGCTGCCGGCTGTTTCCCGACACTTCCGAATTATTTCTTCTGCGTCTGCCTGTATCTCCAAAGCCCTGAGATAAGCTTTCATTCAGATAAACCACATTATCGTCTTCTTTTTTTCGCCTTGGTTTAAGGGCCGCAGATTTTTTGCTGCTTCTTTGTCTATCCTTTTTAACTGCCATACTTTTAGTTTTCCTCCTCTCTCTTTACTCAACCTTTATTTTGAAACCTCTGTTATTTTAGCTCCGAGGATTCTAAAATTTCCCGATATATCTTCATACCCTCTGTGGATATATTCTTCATTTGTAATAATTGTTTTACCGTGCGCTGCGAGTCCTGCAACAACAAGAGCCGCACCTCCGCGCAAATCCCATGAGGTTACAGGAGCACCAAGAAGCTTATCAACACCCTCAACAATTGCCACCTTACCCTCAACCTTAATATTTGCTCCCATTCGTTTTAATTCTTCTGCGTGTTTATATCTACTTTCAAATATGTTTTCCACAAATATACTCGTTCCTTTGCCGAGAACAGACATCGCCATTATCAGAGGCTGTGCATCTGTCGGAAAACCAGGATATGGCATGGTTCGTATGTGATTAACCGCCCTCAATTTTTTTGGAGCCATAATGTTCACTGCACTTCCAAGCTGTCTGACAGCACAGCCGGACTCTTCAAAAGGGGTAAGCATTGGAAGAATATGCGAATTATCAACATTTTTAAGCGTTATGTCTCCGCCTGTTACGGCAGCGGCTGCCATATATGTTGCCAATACAATTCTGTCAGGCATAACAGTGTGTTCACACCCATAGAGCTCTTTTACTCCGTCAATTATAATACAGCTTTCTCCTGCACCGTAAATTCTTCCGCCACAGCGATTTAAATATGCCGCCAGATCTGCAATTTCGGGTTCCCTTGCGGCATTCCCGATAATTGTCGTGCCGATTGAGCATACTGCCGTAAGCATTAAATTTTCGGTTGCACCAACGCTTGGGAACGCCAATGAAACATAGTTACCCTTAATTCCATTGGGTGCACTGCATTTCAAACAGCCTCCTGTTTCCTCGATATTTACACCCAGCTTTTTCAGCGAAGATATGTGTAAATCAATTGGTCTAGGGCCAAGCTCACACCCTCCTGGGAAACAGAGATTTGCTTCTCCGCAGCGTGAAATTAAAGCGCCGAGAAAAACAATGGATGACCGCATTCCCTGCATAAGATTACTCGGAATTTCACAGCATGTCATGGCATTGTCAACAATTAAATCTGTACCCTCACGCTTACAGCGGCACCCGAGATGCTCCAAAATTCTCACTGCTGTTTCAACATCTGAAAGTCTTGGGCAGTTATGCAGAACTGTCTGTCCCTTACATATAACTGCGGCGGCAATCAGCGGCAAAGTGCTGTTTTTTGCACCCTGAATTTCGATTTCGCCGCGAAGTTCGGTAGGTCCTTCAATAATAATCATAATGAACACCTCATATTCAGCATATTGCCATTATATGACCCACTGAAAATTCGGTGAATATTAATTTATTTTCTGCTTCTTCCCACTCTTGCCGCAGATTTTATCACTCTGTAAATTCGCTCGTTTGCGTTCACAATTTCCATTTTTCCCGCATTTTCACCAAGTGATCTCAGCTCATCTTCATCTGCTATAAGCTTTTCTGTCATCTCCCACAAAACTTCTCCTGTGAGATTTTTATCCTCAATTATTTTTGCCGCACCTCTGTTTACGAGAGCCATAGCATTATGATACTGATGATTTTCCGCAACATTGGGCGATGGGATAAGTATTGCTGCTTTTGCTTTTGCCTCAATTTCAGTTACCGTATTCGCTCCCGCGCGACCAATTACCAAATCTGCCGCTGAGAGGCACTGCGCCATATTATTAATATATTCTACCAGAGTTATCTGAGGATTTTCTTCTAAATTTATTCCATATTCCTTAATTTTCGGCAGGAAATCTTCATCATGCTGTCCATACCCGTGAACATGCTGAAATTTCTTCGTTTTTGCACTCTCAAACAGCATAGCTGCCACGGCTGAGTTGAGCGCACTTGCACCTAAGCTGCCGCCAAAGGACAGTATAAACGGTCTTTCATCAAGGCCCAAAGCCTTTCTGGACTCTTCTCGTTCCGCCGCCAGCACCTCACCTCTTACGGGGTTCCCCGTAACTTTACAATTCGCAGATGCGTCCAGTCTTGTTTTCGCATCTGTAAAGACAAGCATAACTGTGTTTACAGATTTCGCAAGCATTTTCGTTGTAACTCCGGGATATGCATTAGATTCATGGATAACACAGGGATAGCCAAGTTTTGCAGCCTCTCTGATAACAGGACCGCTGACATATCCGCCTGTTCCGACACATACATCAGGGTTAAAATTCTTGATTATTTTTTTTGCCTCCGCCGAAGAAGTGAATATTCTCACAACCGCTCTGACATTTTTGGCTATATTTTGCGGGGTAAGCTTTCGCTGAATCCCCGAAACCGTTATGGTTTCCATTTTATAGCCGGCTTGCGGAACAAGTCTCTCCTCCATGCCATCCTTATTGCCGACATACAGAATTTCTATATCCTCCTCCCGCTTGCACACATAATCTGCAATTGCAAGAGCAGGGTTTATATGACCTGCTGTACCGCCCCCGGTAAATAAAATTTTCATTATATAATCACCCTTTCGAAGTATCCTCTGCAAATGAACATAAATCTAAATTTCAGTGCCAAGCTTTTATATTCGAACCAACTACTCTTCCATCACTACGCTTTGTCAACGTTTGAATTCTGCGGTATTGCCAATACAAACCATTCAGCAATATTTGAGTCAGAGACTCAAAAGCAGACGAATTCGAACCTACTATGCTCCATCACTACACTTTGTCAATGTTTGAATTCCGAGATATTTGCAGCAGAACACCCATCTCCGCAAGCAATATGACGAGCGCAGTACCTCCCGAACTGAAGAAGGGCAAGCTTATTCCTGTGTTTGGAATTGTATTTGTAACCACGCAGATATTAAGAACTGCTTGAATTCCTACCTGAAAGGTTATTCCAATGCCGAGCAGCATTCCGAATTTATCCCTCGCATGAAGTGATACCATTACACCTCTCCATATGAGAAGTCCGAAAAGTATCATTATTATAAGTGCTCCTATAAGTCCCAATTCTTCACAGACAATTGCAAATATGAAATCATTCTGCGGCTCTGGCAGATAGAGATATTTTTGTCTTGACTGTCCAAGTCCAACCCCAAGAATTTGACCTGAGCCAATCGCATATAAAGACTGGCGGGTTTGATACGTATCAACACCGGGAGGCGGATTAAACGGGTCTAACCAACCCTGAACTCTTATCATTGCATATTGAAACTGCGGCGACATCAAAAGCCCTGCAATTCCTGCAACACCTGCTCCTATAAGTATTCCGAACCATTTAAATGAAGTTCCGCCGATAAACATCATTGTCATGCCTATCAGCAGAATTATAATCGTGCCGGAAATATGATTCTCCATAACAATCAGTATTGCAAGAAGTCCCAAAACCGCCATAAACGGTAAAAAACCATGTCTGAATGTTTTCATTTTATCAATTCGCTGTGATATTAAATGAGCAAATAAAACAACGAGCGCAAATTTTGCAATTTCCGAGGGCTGAAATTCAATACCCAAGTTTAGCCATCTGTTTGCACCATTTCTGACGGGTGCAATCGCCGTTCCCTTGAAGAGTAGAACAGCGACGAGCATTAAAATGACAACACCAAAAATGGGGTATGCAAGCTTATGGAAATGGTGATATTCAAAGGTTGATATTACCATCATTAATACCACACCCACAACAGCAAACATTGCCTGCCTGCTGATGAAATAGAAGCTGTCGCCGTAGCGGTAACGGGCATTTGCATAACTTGCAGAGAAAAGCATAACAAGACCAATGGCGAGCAAAACTATTATAAAACAGAACAGAGGTATATCCATTCCGCGGCCAATTGTAAAAAGACTGTATTTTATTCTTCGTCTCTTTCTCTGCTCCTGTTTAGATTCTCGAGGTTGTGTCTCTCTTGTTCTGTTATCAGAACTATCTCGTCTTGGAACTTTGTTAAGTCCCCTCGCCGTTCTGCCGGTTGCCATTTACACTTCCCCCTTTCACCTATAATTTTATATTATATCATCTATCTTGTACATTTATTGTTGATTTACCGCATAGAGCATAAATCTTTATACCCCATAGTATACGGCCGCAACAGAGATTGCACTGAAGAAAACCGTTACAAGCGAAAAAACTACGCAGATTTTAATTTCTCCCCAACCACACATCTCAAAGTGATGATGAATTGGCGCCATTTTGAAAATTCTTTTTCCCTTTGTTGCTTTGAAATAAGTTGTTTGGATAACAACCGAGAGAATTTCACAGATATATACGGCTCCAACGGGGAGCAGCAAAATTGGTAAATCGAGTGCAAAGACAAGTGCACATACAAGTCCGCCAAGAAACAGAGAGCCTGTATCTCCCATAAAAACTTTTGCGGGGTAGAAATTCCAAATCAAAAATCCCAGACAGGCACCTGCCGCCGCCAAGGCCATCATATTCACGGCAGTCATTGATAAAAGTGAAGCACACAAGGCGAAAGCAATTACCACGAAAAATGTTACCGTTGTATTCAATCCGTCAATTCCATCTGTGAAATTAACCGCATTAACAATACCAACTATCAATATTGCCGCCAAAGCATAATAGAAATATCCCAAATCTATTGTTCCCAAAAACGGGATAATTGTTTCGCTGTTGCCGCCTGCAAAATAAATAGAGAGCAAATACACTATTGCAACCGCAAACTGAAGAAAGAGCTTCTGTTTCTCAGTTAAACCAAGGTTTCTCTTTTTTACAACGCTGATATAGTCATCCATAAATCCGATAATACCAAACGCTATTGCCATTCCAACTCCTGCAAAAATCTTCACATTCATCAGCAAAACATCACCGATTCCAAGTTGGTGCATAATCGGCACAGAGATAATCATTGCCATAACAAAGCCGAGCATCAGCATCAGTCCGCCCATAGTGGGTGTTCCCTGCTTGTTTTTGTGCCATGTTGGACCAATCTCGCGTATAGTTTGCCCAAACTTTAGTCTGCGCAAAAATGGTATCATCCATTTTCCTGAAATTGCAACCACTGCAAAGGACACCAACGCAACTATTATTAATGAGATATTTTCCATTTTCATGACTATCCTTTCTTTTATACCAAACAATTTAAAAGCTTTTTATAATTGATAAAGTATTTATCCGACCAAGTCATTAACACTTGCATCTATAAAGCTGACAGTTATTACACTGCCTGTTTTTATTCTCTCACCCGGCAAAGTGCTCTGTGTTTGAGCAACACCAATTTTTGTAGCCGTTCCTCCGCTTGCAACAATTTGCAAACCGCTCTGTGAAGCAACATACTGTGTGTCTGTTAGCGAAAGCCCTGAGAAATCAGGCACCTCTGTATAGAGAATTTCTCCGTATCCGCTGGTGTATAAAATCACCTTGCCGTCCTTTGGCATTTCCTGCCCAACAAGCGGTATTTGCTCAGTTATAATTTCTGAACTGTCGTCAGCACCAACAACTGTGCTGCTTAATCCGTCAGCGTTTAGCTTCTCATAGGCCTCTGCGAGTGTTAAGCCTACCACATCCGGAGCAGATTTATTTAAGTCTGTATATTCTTCCTCTGTATATTTGCTCTCAATACCGAGATAGGGAAGAACTTCTTCCATAATTTCAGAAAATATAGGCCCTGCAACTGCATTACCTCCGGTGAGTGCGCCCATTGGCTCATCAAAATATACCAGCAAGACATATCTTGGATTTTCAATCGGAGCAAATCCGCAATATGAGGCGATATACCTCATTCCTGCCTCAGGGTTTTCATTGTATTCATCAACCTTTTCGGATGTTCCTGTTTTTCCGCTGACACGGTATCCCTGAACATAGCCGTTCATTGCCGTTCCCTCAGTTGCGTTCTTATATAAGATTTCAGCTATCTTTTTTGCAGTTTCTTCAGATACCACCTGTCTTTTATAACTTGTATCTGCCGTTTTTACTATATTACCCTCACTGTCTAAAATTCTGTCAACAACATGCGGTCTTACAAGGTTTCCGCCGTTTGCCATTGTAGCCGCGGCAGTTATCATTTGTACAGGAGTAACTTTAAAGTTCTGCCCGAAAGATTCAACCGCAAGGTCACTGATTGACATAGTTTCTTCGCTATGATAAAGAGGCCACGCCTCGCCGGGTAAATCTATTCCTGTTGTTTCCTGAAAGCCGAATGCCTTACGGTATTTTGAAAATGTACGTGTACCGAGCAGCTGTCCAATTTGAATAAAATACGGGTTACATGAATTACATAAACCGTCAATAAAAGTTTCTGAACCATGTCCCGAATGCTGCCAGCAGCTAATTGGTCTGTCAAGCCCGTCAAATATTATCGAGCCGCCGCAATAAAAAGTGGTGTCTTCACTTATTACACCCTCTTCAAGTCCCATTGCACCGACACACATTTTATAAACCGAACCCGGGATATATAAATCACTCACAGCCTTATTTCGCCACTGCTGATTTAATGCATCGCTGTATGCCTGATCCTGCTCATCTTCCGGAAGTCTGTCTATTTCCTCCTGAACGGCGGAATCATATATCGTAAATGGGTCATTTGGGTCAAAATATCCCTTTCCTGCACTCGCAAGTCCTATTATTGAGCCGGTATCTACATCCATTAAAATTCCTGTTGCACCATTGGCAACATTGTATCTTTCAATGCCCTCCTTGAGCTTTTTCTCCATTGTGCTCTGTACAACCTCGTCAATTGTTAGAACTAAATCATAGCCGTCCTCAGCATCTACCATCTGCTGATATTGAAACGGCATATCTGTACCGAGTGCATTTTTTGCATTTATCATACGCCCCGCAACACCGCTCAGCTCATCATCATATTCAAGTTCAAGTCCGCTTAGCCCCTGACCCTCTGCTCCTGTAAATCCTAAAACGGTTGAGGCAACTGTACCATATTGGTAATACCTTTTATAGTCGTCTAAAAGACGAATGCCGCTACCGATTTTATTTTCTTTTTTAAATTCCAATATTGCATCTCGAACATCAATTTCAACTCGGCGCTTCAGATATGTAAAATACGAATTTTGTCCTGTTTTCTCGTATATTGCTTCCGCATCCATATCAAGAATTTCTGCAAGTCCGTTTGAAACAGTTCGTCTCAGCTCTTCATTGTCCTTTAAAAATGCGGGTTCAAGAACAACAGTCCATACACTTGCGCTCTGAGCAAGTATTTTCGTACCGGTTGCATCATAAATTTTTCCGCGAGCTGCTGTAAGCTCTGTACTGCGCAGACTTTGATCCACTGCCTTGATTTTTAGTTCTTCTCCTCTGACAACCTGCCACCTGAAAAGATTTATAAAAACTAACCCAAATCCCAAAAAAATTAAAATAAACGTTACAACTAAGGACTTTCTCCACATGCTTTCGTTATTGCCTTTAGCCAATTTGCTCACCTCGTAAATACTTTTTAACTGCCAAAACGGAGATGTATTGAAATGAATGGTAATTCATTCAATACATCCCCATATGAAACCTACATTTTTCTGATGCGGGGAATATCGCAATAATTTTCATATATTTAACACAGCTCCCCTTATTGCCATAACTTACTGCCAATATAATATTATTCTCTGCTATGTCCTGTTATTACCTATTGATAGATTTCTCAAATTTGGTTCTTTTATTCAAACCACGATTTAATACCGCTCCAAATGTTTCCCCAAAATGAGCTGCCTGTTCCCTCACTCAACACAACACCATGGTCGTCTTGTGTGGGGTTAACAAAAGTGATTTGTGAATCTCCCACCTTAGTCATACCGAGAACCTCTTTGGCATATTTCTCAATCTCTTCCGAGCTCATTTTTTCGCTGGCCTGCATCTGCAATAAAACACCAATGCTCTTCGCTTCTTCCAGCTTAGTTGTACTCAGACTAATTTCATCAGTAAGCTCTGTTAATCTAACTTGATTATATACAACCGCTAAAAAAGTTGCAAAAACTAAAGCAAAGCTCACAGTCATAATAACCGCTTTGAGCGGCTTTATCTTTTTTCTGCTATTTTGGCGGAGCTTCTTTTCAGGCAGCTCTACTATATTTTCACGAATATTTTTCTTCGGAGCTTCTTTTTTCTTTGGCTGTACTGCCGTAGCTGTGTTATCTACACGGCTCTCAAACAGTGTGAAATCATATGCTTCTGATGAACGTGCCATAATTTTTACTTCCCTTCACTTATATTTCCTAAAGCAAACTGCCTAATTGCAGCCGCTGTTCTGTCATCAATTTAATTTTTCTCTATTACTCTTAACCTTGAGCTTCTCGCTCTTGGGTTTTCTTTAATCTCTGTTTCTGTCGGTGCCAAGCCTTTTTTATAGATTAGCTTTCCCTTTGGAATATTGCCGCAAACACATACAGGAAAATCTTTGGGGCATGTACATCCCTCGCACCATTTGTTCATTTTTTTCTTAACTATTCTGTCTTCAAGCGAGTGAAAACTTATAACCGCGAGCCTTCCACCAGGTTTTAACAATTCAAAAGCGGCATCCATGCCCTCTTTCAATCTATCGAGCTCTGCATTCACCGCAATTCTCAAAGCTTGGAAAGTTTTTCTTGCAGGATGCTTTTCACTGCGCCTTACAGCAGCAGGCACCGAATTTTTAATAATTTCTGCAAGCTCAAAGGTAGTTTCAATTGATTTAACCGCTCTCACTTCCACAATTCCTCTTGCAATTCTTCCGGCGCTCTTGTCCTCGCCAAATCTAAAAATCAAATCTGCCAATTCTTTCTGTGTGAGATTGTTCACCAAGTCTCGTGCAGATTCTCCCGATTTACTCATTCTCATATCAAGCGGAGCATCGTTGTGATAAGAAAAACCCCGTTCAGGCTCATCTAACTGATAAGATGAAACTCCTATATCCAGTAAAACTCCGTCAGCCTCGGTAATTCCATTCTCTGCTGCGAGTTTTCCCATATCGCTGAAGTTACCATGCGCAATAACAGAAGCGGCATATTTTGAAAGCTTCTCACCTGTTGCTTTAATTGCATCGGGGTCTCTGTCTATTGATAAAAGCTTTCCTGTATCAAGCTTTTCCAGTATCGCCTGCGAATGACCGCCGCCGCCCATTGTTCCATCAATATAAATTCCATTCGGCTTTATATTGAGCGATTCAATTGTTTCGTTGAACAATACAGGAATATGTATAAACTCCATATTAAAAACCTAATAGGCTCATGGCCTTTTCTATTGACTCTTCACTCTGTTCTGCGTTATACTTATTCCAACTGTCAGTACTCCAAATTTCGGCTCTTACTGCTGCGCCGATAACTGTTACATCTTTGTCGAGATTTGCGAATGCACGCAAATTTTGCGGAATTAAAATTCTGCCCTGCTTATCCACCTCAACATCTATACATGATGAGAAAAAACGCTGAATTGCTTTACCCTCTGCCATAGGCATTGCGCTCATTTTTTCTTCGAGCGCCCCCCATTGCTGTTCAGACAACACAAAAAGGCATTTATCAAGGCCCTTGCAGACGAAAAACTTCTCCCCAAGGTGCTCACGGAATTTAGAGGGTATAGTAACTCTACCCTTAGCATCCATATTATGTTGAAATTCACCTGTCAACATATGCCTTTTCCTTTCTCTGTATTTTCTGATACAAAGTGGTCAAAATTGTAATTTTAAGGAACTTTCACCCACAAATTGCAACTTTTTGACACTTTTCCCCACTTGTATATTCGTAATTATAAACTATTGACACTGTAATTGCAACTTACATTATATGATAACTCCGGTGATTTCATACCTTTATTATCAATTTTAAAGCTTATTTTCAGGGAACAAAAATTCCCTCCACTACATATAGTGGAAGGAATTTTTATTCTGTATTTGATTTTGTGAAATTTTAACGAAATTTTAAAATCAATTTTGTGAATTCTGCTGAGATGCTTTAATGTTCTGTCTGGTTTTCCTTAATTCTGAAAGACTCTCAGATAAAGCTTCGTCTGTGCGACGCATCAAATCCTCAACATAATCGTTGCTTGCTTTACGCATTTCTTTAAACTTAGTCTGTCCTTGAATAATAAGATCATTCGCCTTAGCCTGAGCTTGGCGCACTACTTCATCATTATTTACAAGTGCTTTCTGTCTCTCTTCAGCCACACGCACAATAGTTTCCGCTTCTCTGTTTGCTTCACTGATAA
>JGI994J12354_10003500_pt1 | contig 14606 bp, 10 predicted proteins | sample IntmicLarv3ML3BL_FD_12354 | JGI IMG/M metagenome (IMG submission 12354)
TAGCAATCCAGTCTCGGTATGATGATTCCTGCTCAATAAGATTATCATCTATTTTAAAAAAATCACTAGCGTTATACTGTTTATTTAAATACTCTTCTCCCAACAACGAAATAATCTTATTTTTATATGAATATATCAAATTTTGTATCTCTTTTTTTTCCAGAAAATCTATTTCACTTCTATTTGCTTCTTCAATATAGTGAAATGCTTTATAAAACATTACTTTCATCTGTGCTCTATCATAATGCTGACAAGCCATTTCATATATTTTCATACCCAAATTAATTGTACCCATAGGAAAATTTTTTTCATTGGCAAATATATTTAAAATTTCAACAGCTTTAGTGAATCTACCATTTTCATAAAAAAAATTCGCATAATTTACACTCAATTGTTGCCTAAAATTCGATAACATCGTCATTTCTTCTTTTGAAAATTTTTCGTCCCCATTTATCGCATTATTTAAAAGTTCGAATGCATTTCTAACTAAATATAAACTTTTTTGAAAATCAACCTCATGAAATTTCAAGCTTTTAATCCTATTTTTCAAGCTTTCAATCCCATTGCCAACTTCATTTTTTATTTTCAAGTTAATCCAATTACCATGTGCTGTAAATGCTACATAAAAATACCTTGCCCGAACCAATTCGTCATTTTCTAAATTATTAGCTTGCTCACAACATTCACTCACTGCTTGTTGCATTTCATTTTCATTTTGACTATCATATAAATCATCACACTTTCGTGATAATTTGATTAGAGTTTCGTCTTCATACCATTTGAATTTCATCTTCAAAATTCCCTCTTTTCCCCTAACAAAAAATTTTTCTTGCTTTTTTCAAATTATGGTGGTATTATACGAATCATAAAAATAAGTAACAAAAAAACATCCACTATTTCGTGTTGGTCGGACAACCAACACGAAACTAAAGCCGAAAGAGTACACAGAATACTCTACGACCTGTGAATGCTTAATTGCATCTATTCTAGATGCTTTAAGATAACTTGTCAAGTATTTGTCGTTCTCTTTTGCGCGGAGATGATAATACTTGGCTTATTTTTTGCCCTGAACCTTGATAATCGAATTTACTCGTGAAGTGGGATACTTATAGCAATGAGTTTGCATTTAGCAAACCTGCTGTGGGAAATACATGGAAGAACAGACTGTGTTTAGCGGTCTGCCATAGGAACGGCACTTCAGCAACAGAGTAAACCCTTTGTGTACTGCCTACTGTGAGTTACGCATTCTGCGACCTCGGCAGGAAGTACATAAAACAACAAGCTTATAGATAACACTCCCGGCTCACCCACTAAGTCAGTTGGGAGTTTTTATCATAAACCTATGCGTTCTAATCAAATATGACTAGAACGCATCAGTTTGTGATAAACTGGTGGGCGATAACGGACTTGAACCGCTGACCCCCTGCACGTCAAGCAGGTGCTCTAGCCAGCTGAGCTAATCGCCCCAATGTGGTGCTGTATTATTTTAAATGATTTTCCGAAAAAAATCAAGTATTAAATCTAAAAATATAAATTCTTTGATTTTTCCATTATTCACACACCACTTATTTCATAGTCTCTCTATCTTAAATTTCAACCTATTCTATTATCTCACCATTCACAGAAAGTGTAACCACCTGCCACGGTATCATCTTTCCGCAGTTCTCCAAGGCTCTTATAACTGCATTTTCAATACCTCCGCAGCAAGGTACTTCCATACACACCACAGTCACATTTTTAATACTGTTTTGGCTGAGAATTTCCGTAAGCTTTTCCGCATAATCCCCCTCGTCCAATTTAGGACAGCCTATTAATGTAACACAGCCTTTCATAAATTTTTCGTGAAATTTGCTATAAGCATAGGCGGCACAATCTGCTGCAATTAGAAGCTTTGCGTTGTCGAAATATGGTGCGTTGACAGGAACTAATTTAATTTGCACAGGCCACTGACTCAACTGGGAAATCACAGGTACTTCTTCATTTCTTTGCATTCTTTCACTTGACTGTGCATTATGATTTCTCGTCAGACTCTTTGCATTTGACCCAGGACAACCGCTGTGTAATTTATCTGCTTTTTTCTCATTCATACGATTTTCCACCTCCGCTTCGTTATATTCCAATGCCTCGCGTTCCTCAAATGAAATTGCACCCGTGGGGCAAGACGGCAAGCAATCTCCCAAACCATCACAATAATCGTCACGCAGTAAAACCGCCTTGTTATCCACCATGCCAATCGCACACTCATGACAAGCCTCGGCACATAACCCACAGCCATTGCACTTTTCAGAATTTATTTTAATGATTCTTCGTATCATTTTTCTTCCTCCATTTTCTTCTTGACTTTGATAATAATATAATACTATACTCATCTTAAAGTTTATGTTGGAGTTACAACAAAACTAAATAAAAATATAAAATTTGATGAGGGTAATATGAAAAATATAAAAAAATACACAAGCATTCTGCAAAAGTGTCCTCTGTTTGAGGATATTAAGCCTGCCGATATTGATATTCTGCTGGATTGTCTATCCGCAATCCCAAGAAAACATCAGAAAAATGATTTCATTTTTTCGTTAGGTGACAGCGTGCAATCAATTGGAATTATTTTGTCCGGAGGTGTATATGTTTTACAGGAGGATTATTGGGGAACACGCACAATTTTAGCCCATATCGAAGCAAGCAATCTCTTCGGAGAGTCCTTTTCCTGCGCACAGACGAAACAGCTTCCTGTAAGCGTAATCGCCTCTCAAGCCACAGAGATTTTACTTATTGATTATAAACATATTATCAATGCCTGCCCAACATTTCATGATTTCCATATTCAGCTTATCAAGAATATGATGACTATCCTTGCGCAAAAAAATATTTTCCTCACACAGAAACTCGAAATTATTTCACACCGAACCACCAGAGAAAGACTGTTAAGCTATCTATCCTCTCAGGCCATTAGGGCGGAAAAAAACAGCTTCACAATTCCATTTAACAGACAGGAACTCGCAGATTTTCTCTCTGTGGAGCGAAGCGCCATGTCAGCGGAACTGTCTCGAATGCAGGAGGACGGCTTGATTAAGACACGGCGAAGTGAATTTGAACTGCTCACATAGCAATGAAAACATAAGCATCTGTAAATAATCAAAATTAATACAAATATGTTTGCTTTGGAATATTTCTTCATTATTAAACACAAAATTTAATAGCGGCAAAACTTTTATAAAATTGTAAGAAAAATGTAGTATCTTTTTTTAGGGGCTGTGTTAAAATATTATTCATAAATTAGAGATTAAGAAATCTTTTTTATTTTTCTTGCAAGCCCCTTGTCTTTGAATGCGTTCAATATAGGTATACACATTCTCGGCAATTCTTCATCTGCCTTCGCCTACAGCGATTGTAAAAGGAGTACGAAATGGAATTACTGTCATACATGAACTATATAATTTCTGTTATATTTGCCGCTTGCTATTTTCATCAGCTTATATATGTAATAGTCAGATTAGTTAAAAAACAGAAAAAATTTAAAGCTGTCAAGCTCTCAAAATTTGTCGTACTTATCGCCGCACGAAATGAGGAAACGGTTATTGCTCAGCTAATTGAGAGCATTAAGGCTCAAAAATATCCCTCAAATATGCTGGACATTTACGTTGTTGCCGATAACTGTACAGATTCAACTGCTGAAATCGCCAGAAACGCAGGTGCAACGGTCTATGAAAGGGATAACAAGGTTCTTGTAGGCAAGGGTTATGCACTCAACTATATACTGTCAATTATCAAAACCGAAAAGGCTGATATACATTACGACGGCTACTTTGTTTTCGATGCGGATAATCTTCTTGACAGCCGCTATATAAGCGAAATGAATAAGGTTTTCACCAACGGCTACGAAGTGGTTACGGGATACCGAAATGCCAAAAATTACGGTGACAACTGGATTAGCTCCTCTTACGGATTGTGGTTTCTGCGCGAGAGCGAATATTTAAACCACCCCCGCTTTCAGATGGGCATCAGTTGTGCAATTTCAGGAACAGGCTTTCTCTTCAGCGACGAGCTTATCGAAAAGAACGGCGGCTGGAACTATTTTCTCCTAACTGAAGATTTGGAATTTACCGCTGACAGGCTTATTAAGGATCAAAAAATCGGGTATTGTCACTCGGCAATTTTATATGATGAACAACCCACAGGCTTTATTCAGTCTATCCAACAGCGCAGCCGTTGGATTAAAGGAATTATCCAAGTTGTTTCCAAATATGGCAAAGGACTCGCAAAAGGAATTGTGAAAGACGGACGCTTTGCCTGTTATGATATGCTTATGGGAATTATCCCCGTGGCGTTTTTGACAATTACCGGTTTTCTCATAAATGCCGCTCTGTTCGGCTATGGTCTTATCTTTAACAGGGAGCAGTTACCGCTTTTCTTCACTTCAATATGCACAAGTATCATTAACGCATATCTTACAATGTACGCTATCGGACTTCTCACAACGATTACAGAATGGAAGAAAATAAGCTGTAAAAACTCAAAGAAAATTATTTATACATTTTTCTTCCCCCTATTCACTTTTTCATTCGCAATTGCAATGGTAATTGCTATGTTCACCAATGTTGAATGGCATCCGATTAAGCACACCTCTGCCCTCTCAATTACCGATTTAGGCAAGACATATCGTAAATAGATAAAAAGTATACCCTTTATACAAGATAAATCTATAACAAAATTGAAATTTAATATTTATTATAAACGGCTCTTGTGGTAAAATAAGGTTGAACTTATTTTTTACTGTAAGAGCCGTTTTGTTCAACTATTTTCTGTTAAAAGAAGGGAATTCAAAAATATGGTTAATAGAGTTTTTGTGGAAAAGAAAAAAGGATTTGACATTGAAGCCAATCAAATGAAAGCAGATTTTTTTTTTTTTTTTTTACGATGTTTCGGGACTCAGTGAGAAAGATTTCAAAACTGCGGCAGTTACAATATTTTCAGAGCCGAATGTAGATAACATATATGATGAAAACTACAAGCTGGCAGATGAATATATTAGCTTTGCAATTGAATATTTGCCGGGTCAATACGACCAGAGAGCAGACTCTGCCGCACAGTGCATTCAGCTTTTAACACAGGGCGAGCGTCCTGCTGTTTTATCTGCGAAGCTTATCGGATTGAAAGGTAATGTTTCCGCCAAAGAACTTGAAACCATCAAATCGTATCTTGTAAACCCGGTTGAGGCGAGAATTGCCTCTATGGACAAACCGGAAAATCTCGATATTGCTGCTGAAATTCCGGCAGATATTGCCAGAGTTGAGGGACTTATAAGCATGAGCGAAGCCGAGATAAGCGAGTATTACGGCACTATGGGCTTTGCAATGACTCTTTCAGACCTCAAATTTTGCCGTGACTATTTTAAAAACGAAGAAAAACGTGATCCAAGCGTCACCGAGCTTCGTGTTATTGATACATATTGGAGCGACCACTGCCGCCACACCACATTTTTGACACAGCTTGACAGTATCAAAATTGAAGAGGGTGCAGTCAGCAGTGCTGTTGAGGCGGCTTTTAATCAATACCTCAAGGTTCGTGCAGAACTCTATGCAGGAAAAGACAAGCCAATTTCTTTAATGGATATGGCTGTTATCGGCGGAAAATATTTAAGCAAAAAGGGTCTTGTTCCGGACCTTGATATAAGTGACGAAATTAATGCCTGCTCAATTGAAGTGCCTGTCTCCATAGACGGAAAAACTGAGCAATGGCTTGTACAATTTAAAAATGAAACTCATAACCATCCAACTGAAATTGAGCCTTTCGGCGGTGCGGCAACATGCCTTGGCGGTGCAATCCGCGATCCGCTTTCGGGACGTGCGTATGTATATCAGGCTATGAGAGTTACAGGCAGCGGAGACCCTACCCTGCCGTTTGAGAAAACTTTGCAAGGCAAGTTGCCTTCAAGAAAAATTACAACAGGTGCGGCAGCAGGATATTCCTCCTACGGCAACCAGATTGGTCTTGCAACAGGTCAGGTAACTGAGCTTTATGATGCGGGATATGTTGCAAAACGAATGGAAATTGGTGCTGTTATCGGTGCATCTCCAAAGGCTAATGTGAAGCGTGAAGAACCGCAGGCAGACGACATAATCGTTTTGCTCGGCGGTGCCACGGGTCGTGACGGAATTGGCGGTGCCACAGGCTCCAGCAAGGCTCACACAGAAAAATCTGTTGAGGTATGCGGAGCGGAGGTTCAAAAGGGAAATCCGCCTACGGAGAGAAAAATTCAGAGATTGTTCAGAAATGCTGACGTTGCCTCACTCATTAAGAGATGTAACGACTTCGGCGCAGGCGGCGTGTGTGTTGCAATCGGCGAGCTTGCCCCGGGACTTGAGATAGATTTAAACTCAGTTTCAAAAAAATATGACGGACTCGACGGAACAGAGCTTGCCATATCCGAATCTCAAGAGAGAATGGCCGTTGTTCTCGACAAAAAAGATGTTGAAAAATTCTGCGAGCTTGCAAAGGAAGAAAATCTTAATGCAGAGGTTGTTGCGATTGTCACAGAAGAACCCAGACTTCGCATGAAGTGGCGCGATGATACAATTGTTGATTTAAGCCGCGCTTTCTTAGATACAAACGGAGTTACACAAAATGCCGATGCTGTAATCACTGCGCCCACAAACGAGAACTACCGCAGAGCAATGCCGAAAGCCTTAGAAGGCATGGACAAAGCGGCTGCATTTAAAGCAAACCTAAAGAGACTTGAAGTCTGCTCACAAAAGGGTCTCTCCGAGAGATTTGACTCAAGCATTGGTGCGGCAACTGTTCTCATGCCGTTCTCAGGAAAATATCAGCTTACTCCCGAAGATGCAATGGTTGCAAAAATCCCGCTCCTCAGCGGCGAAACAGACGACGCAACCGCTATGTCTTACGGTTATATCCCCGGCATTTCACGCTTTAGTCCATTTGTGAGTGCCGCCTATGCAGTTACAGAGAGTTTATCAAAGCTTGCGGCGGTTGGTGCAAATCCATTAAAGGCTCGCCTGACTTTCCAAGAATATTTTGAGAGACTCAATAACGACCCAACACGCTGGGGCAAGCCAACTGCGGCGCTCCTCGGCGCTCTTTCGGCACAGCTCGGCATGGAACTTCCCGCAATTGGCGGTAAGGACAGCATGTCAGGCTCATTTGAGGCTCTTGATGTACCGCCAACACTTGTAAGCTTTGCAGTTACTATGACAAAAGCATCAAAAACTATCTCTGCCGAAATGAAAAAGCCAAACTCAAAAGTTGTGGTATTCCCAATCCCCGAGGATGATAACGGACTGCCGAACTGGGAACAGCTAAAAGTATACTACACAGAAATTCTAAACTTAATTGAAAAAGGCACAATTATTTCTGCCTCTGTTGTAAAAGAAGGCGGAGTTGCCGCTGCTGTTTCAAAAATGTGTTTCGGTAACAAGCTCGGCTTTAATTTTGAGAACACTGAAGATTTATTTGCTCCGAAAGCCGCTGAAATTGTCGCTGAAATTTCGGGTAATTTAGAAACAAGGCTCGAAAATATTGTTTTGGGAACAGTTACAGACACAGGAATTATCACAGTTGACGGTGCAGAATTCCCAATTGATAAGCTGATAGAAGCATGGGGCGCAAAGCTTGAGAAAGTTTTCCCGAATTTGGCCAAAGGTGTATCTCTGAGCCATGATGTACCACTATATACAGAAAAATATACAAAGGCTCCCGCAATTAAAACTGCAAAGCCAAAGGTTTTAATTCCTGCATTCCCCGGAACAAACTGCGAGGTAGATACTGCCCGCGCATTTGAAAAGGCAGGTGCTGAGGCCGAAATTCTTATTGTAAGAAATCTCTCATCAAGTGACATTGAATATACAATTGAAAAGATGGCAAACGCCATCAAATCTTCGCAGATGATTATGCTTCCGGGAGGCTTCTCAGGCGGTGACGAGCCTGAGGGTTCAGGTAAATTTATCGCCACTACTTTCAGAAATCCCAAAATTGCCGAGGCAGTTATGGAGCTTTTGAATAACCGTGACGGCTTAATACTCGGTATTTGTAACGGATTTCCAGGCACTCATTAAGCTTGGTCTTCTTCCATACGGAAAAATNAGCGANCCAAGTGAAACTGCTCCAACTCTCACATTTAATAATATCGGCCGCCANGTTTCNAGAATGGTTTACACAAAGNTTGTTTCAACAAAATCACCGTGGCTCTCAGGAGTTAATGCAGGCGATATNCACGCTGTTCCTGTATCACACGGCGAGGGTAGATTTGTTGCAGACNATTCTGCAATGAAAGAATTGATTGCCAACGGGCAAATCGCCACGCAGTACACAGATTTTGAGGGTAATGCAAGCGGNGATATACTTTGGAATCCGAATGGTTCAATGTGCGCTGTTGAGGGNATTACAAGTGCAGACGGCAGAGTGTTCGGTAAAATGGCCCACTCAGAGCGTAAGGGCGATAATCTCTACAAGAATGTTCCGGGAGAAAAAGACCAGAAGATATTTGAGAGCGGCGTTAATTATTTCAAATAATTTTAAAGGTTTGGTTATGAAATGGAAAAAATATTAAAAAGAACATGGGCGGAAATTGACCTTGATGCTCTCCTGTTCAATTTTGAGCAGATAAAAGCTGTGACAAGTGAAAAAGCTGAGATTTGCTGTATAATTAAGGCAGATGCTTACGGACACGGTGCAATCAGAGTTGCGAAAGAGCTTGAAATGGCAGGAGCCAAGTGGTTCGCTGTATCAAACCTTGAGGAGGCTCTCCAGCTCAGAAACAACGGTATCACTTCGGATATGCTCGTTATGGGTTACACTCCTGCAAACAAAGCAAAAGTTCTGGCAGACAACAATATTTCGCAATGTGTATACTCGCTTGAATATGCAAAGGAGCTATCTGCCCATGCGCTGAATAATGGCGCAAATGTTAATATTCATATCAAAATAGACAGCGGAATGAGTCGTCTTGGTTTCTATTTTCAAGATATTAACCGTGACGACAACGCTGTTTCCGAAGTTATTGAAGCCTGCTCTCTCCCCTCGCTCACACCTGAGGGGATTTTCACTCATTTTGCCGTGTCAGATTCCGGTACAGACGGAATACAGTTCACAATGAGACAGTTTGGCTGTTTCAAGGAAATGGTTGAAATTCTCACACGAAACGGTATAGATTTCAAATATAGGCACTGTGCAAACAGTGCCGCTGTTTTAGATTATTCACTAATTCATATGGACATGGTGCGCCCCGGAATTATTCTATATGGCCTGTTCCCATCTGAAGCAATAAGCAACAAGCCAAGCCTGCGCCCTATTCTTTCGCTGAAATCTGTTGTGTCACATGTTAAATTTGTTGAGGCAGATTCTACTATGAGCTATGGCAGAATTTTCACTGCAAAAAAGCAAATGAAAATTGCAACTGTGCCGATTGGCTATGCAGACGGCTATGCCAGAATTCTCGGTGAGCGCGGCGCACAGGTATTAATTCACGGTAAGCGCTGTGATATTGTTGGCAGAATTTGCATGGATCAGCTGATGGTTGATGCAAGTGATATTACCGAGGTTAAAAGCGGCGACATTGTCACACTAATAGGAAAAGACGGCAGTGAGGAAATTTCTGCTGACGAGCTTGCAAGACTTCAAGACACGATAAACTATGAAATTGTCTGTGATATAGGCAAACGTGTTCCGAGAGTTTATATCAAAAATGGTATTGTTGAGAGCGTTTCAAATCAACTTTTGCCTCAGCATTAATTTGGAGGAATTATTATGGAAGAAAAAATTTTAGTTACCAATATTTCTGAAATTGAGCCTAACCACAAGGCAGAGCATGAGCGCTATGAATATTTCAAATATGAGGTAACCGCGCGCGATAAATTTGACCAAGCCTATTGCTGTATGTATAAAATTCCGCCGAAAAAAGCGGGTTATCCCTATCACACACATACTGAAAATACCGAGATTTTTTATATTATCAGCGGCGAGGGAATTTTAGAAACTCCAGACGGTGAGAGAAAAGTTTCTCCGGGAGATATTATCGTCTGCCCACCCTCCAAAACAGAGGCTCACAGACTGACGAATTCATCAGACAGCGAAATGCTTGTATATTTAGATGTTGACACTCAAAATTCACCTGATATATTACATTACCCCGAAACGGGAAAGACCGGGATAATAATTCAAAATGACAGCGCCCGTTTCTTTAAGGACAGCGAAGAAGTCGGATACTATGAGGGCGAAAAATAAAAATGCGGGTAAGTTTGTAATATTCTTATAAACAGACTGCACGGAGGATTTATGGATTTAATAATTATAGCCGCGCTGGCAATTTCAGCGGGAATAATACTATTTTCAAGAATGAGTTTGGGAAACTCTGGAAACAGCCCCTTTAACAAGCGGAATTTCACGCTGATTGCAATAATCATTTTCACCTGCGCCTTTGCCGTCAGGTTAATTTTTGCGTTCTCCGAGTCCTCCTTTGAGGTTGATATAAACCTCTACAAGGCGTGGGCAAGGGTTACCAACGAGGTTGGCTTTGGGCAGGTTTACAGCGAGGATTTATTCCTTGATTACCCGCCGGGATATTTATATGTTTTGGTTCTGCTTGAAAAAATCCGCTTATTTTTTAATATAGATTCAGCCTCCATGCTCTTTACAGCCATGATTAAAATGCCCTCCATTTTAGCTGACCTCTTTTGTGCGTGGGCAATTCTGCACATTGCAAAAATTAGGCTTGATGACAAAAACGCGCTATTTCTCTCCGCCGCCTATCTTCTCTGCCCCGCAGTTATCATAAACTCGGCGGCATGGGGACAGACAGACTCATTCTGCACAGCAATTTTACTTGTCTCGCTGTTTTTATTGTACAAGGAAAAATATATATCAAGTGCTGTTCTTTACGGAATTTCAATTATTTGCAAGCCGCAGATGTTGATTTTTGCACCGCTTTTCATTTTCTATATGCTAAAAAAGAAATGCTTCAAGCAGCTATTACTAGGAATTGTATCGGCACTCGCCGCAATACTGTTAATCGCAACTCCGTTCACACAAAATTTCAATTACTTATGGCTGATTGACCGTTATACCTCCACCATGAATTACTACGCATATTATTCTCTCAATGCCTACAATATTTGGGGGATTTTCAAACTGAACTGGAGAGGGTTGCCTGAACCGGGCTTTATGCTCTCTTTCCTTACTGTTCTCGGACCAATACTTGCAACCGCTTTCAGTGCAGTTATAGTATACATGTCTAAACGCAAGGACGTTATCTTTATTGTTCCCGCAGTTTTAATGTCAACTGTATATATGTTCACAATTAAAATGCATGAGAGATACCTGTTTCCGTCTCTGCTGTTCATTCTCATTGCATACATTTGGGCAAGAGACAAAAGACTGCTGTATTCCTTTACTGCAACCTCATTGATACATTTCCTTAATGTCTATGTGGTGCTTACCACCGCAATTAACCACGGTAACAGTTACGACCCGAATGCTCCCCATGTTATGATTTTATCAATTCTTCAAACCCTTGTGTATTTCTATTTCATCTATGTTGTTTTCTCCGTTTATGTTAAAGACAAAATCGTTCTTGAAAAAGTGCGGGTTGTAAACAATTCAAATACAACCGAAGAGAAAAAAATTAACAGCAAGCTTAAAGTGAAAACGATTATGCAAAAAGAGGTTGATTCCAAATTTAAGAAAGTAGATTTCATAGCTATAACCATAATCACCCTCGTTTATGCCGCTTTTGGACTTAGTGCTCTCGGCGTAAACGACACAGCACAAACCGCATGGACACCTTACCTTGGAGAATCTGTTGTATTTGAAGCCGAAGGTGAATATGATGAGCTTGTATACATCCCCATTGTTTCACCCGACAAAAACCACTATCTTTCAGTTGTGGGAAACCATATTTTAATAGAAGTTTCGAACGATGCCAAAACCTGGATAGAATCTGCCACAGTTGAGGAAACAGGCGTATATGCTTGGAGAAATGCTCCGCTTGCTTATACGGATAAATATATACGTCTTACTGCTTTAGACGAAAGCGTTTCGCTCGGTGAAATTGCTATAAGAAAAAATCAGCAAGAGGAACTCGCAGTTCTCAAAAGTCTTTATGACACAGGAAATATATTAATTGACGAACAGGAAAAAGTTCCGCAATTTAACAATTACTACAATTCAAGTTATTTTGATGAGATATATCACCCGCGCACAGCCTATGAAAACCTATTGTGGCTTGAAATATATGAAAACACACATCCGCCTCTCGGAAAGCTGATAATTTCAGTTGGTATCGCTGTTTTCGGTATGAATCCGTTTGGGTGGAGAATTATGGGCGCACTTTTTGGAATTTTAATGCTCCCTGTCCTATATCATCTCTTAAAACAGCTTTTCGGCAAAACAAGCTTCTGCGTATTCGGAACACTCCTCTTTGCCTTTGATTTCATGCACTTTGCTCAAACTCGCCTTGCTACAATTGACACCTATGCGGTTTTCTTCTTAATGCTTATGTTTGATGCAATGGTTTGCTTTATGAAAAAGGACTTGGACACTTCTCGGATAAAAAAATTACTTGTTCCGCTTGCATTTTGCGGAATTTTCACGGGTTTGGGAATTGCCGCAAAGTGGAATGTCGCTTATGGTGCATTTGGCTTGGCCGCTCTTTTCTTCATCAAACTCGGAGTTTCTCTTTATAACCAAAGAGCGAATAAGAAAAAACTTAATTTATTGATTACCAAATGTCTTGAATTGTGCCTGTGGTGTATCCTGTTTTTCTGCATAGTACCGTTTATTATATACTTTATTACATTCCTGCCAATGACCACATTGCCGCATAATGTTCACGATATATGGGGTTCATTTATGAACTATCAAACAACAATGTTTGACTATCATTCAACACTTGTTGCCGAACACCCATATTCATCTCCCTGGTACGAATGGCCGTTTATTATCAAACCGATTTGGTATTCAATAAACATTCCGACAAACAGCTTAGGTGAAATAAGCACAATTGTGGGGATGGGAAATCCTGCGCTGTGGTGGAGTGCCGTTCCTGCTTTTATAGCTGCTTTCATTTTGTTCATAAAGAAAAAAGAGCGTGCGGCACTTATCTCAATTGTCGCTTTCTTCTCTGTATATCTACCGTGGACAGTGGTTTCAAGAATTACATTTATATACCACTATTTCACCGCAATCCCTTTTTTGATTATTGCAATAGTATATGTGTTCATGAAGCTATCCGAGCATGAAAAATTCAGCAAAACTCTTGCTGTGCTTGTTGTAAGTAAAAATATTTCTGTTAAGATTAATATAATCAATATAGCCATAGTTACTTTTGTTATTATGAATATCGCCTTGTTTATAGCATATCTGCCCGTTATTTCGGGTTTCCCCACAACTTCGGAATATACCGACACGCTGGAATGGCTCTCATCTTGGAGATTTTCGTAATCACCGATATTTTTATTAAAGATAGGAATTTCACTACTATGAAAACTTTGCTGTTTTGTTTAACGGGATTTGAAACAATGGAATTTAGCCCTTTCATTGATATCTTAGGCTGGGCAAGAAATAACTATAACTGTGATGTAACAGTTGACACCTGCGGTTTTAAAAGGGAAGTGATAAGCACTTTCGGTGTTCCTATTATAACAGACAAAGTATTGGATGAAATTGATATTAATAACTATGATGCGCTTGCAATCCCCGGCGGCTTTGAGGAATATGGCTTTTACAGCGAAGCTTATGATGAAAGATTTCTCCGATTAATCCGTGAGTTTGACAGAAAACACAAACCGATTGCTACTGTTTGCGTTGGAGCCTTGCCCTTAGGAAAAAGCGGAATTTTAAAAGGCAGAACGGCGACCACATATCACTTGAATAGTGGTTATAGGCAAAAACAATTGGCTGCTTTTGGAGTGAATGTAATAAATGAGCCTGTCTTTGTTGACGATAACATCATCACATCTCATTGTCCTCAAACAGCCCCCTATGTTGGATTTGAGCTTTTGAAAAAACTTACAGATAATGAGGTTACACAAAAGGTAATGGAGGTCATGGGATATTCAAAAAATAAAAATTGAAAGTAGGAAAATCAAATGATACATAATGAATTTGACTCTGAAAGCAAAGCAATAATTAACCCTGAGAATAACTATGATAAGATCGAGGGATTTCCTAAAATTTGCATAGGCGTATTCTCAGATACAATAGTAAATCAATTTATAAACGAATTTGGTGGAGAGGTCATCGCCGAGCTTAAATACTGCTCGGGGAGCATTCCTATCTACAAAACAACTATTTATGGCACAGAAATTGCGTTCTATGTCCCCCATGTTGGCGCACCGTCTGCCGCAAGCGGAATGGAAGAAATTTTCGCCCGCGGTGCAAAATATTTTGTGTATTTCGGCTCATGCGGTGTTCTTCGCCATGATATTGCAGATGGTCACTTAATTGTTCCCAGTGTCGCAATTCGTGATGAGGGAACATCATATCACTATATCCCCGCTGCTGACGAAATTAAACTTGATAGCGACTGTATAGCAATTGTAGAAGAAGCCATGAAAAACCTGGGTCTCCCCTATGTTAAAGGAAAAACTTGGACAACA
>JGI994J12354_10003501_pt1 | contig 14606 bp, 14 predicted proteins | sample IntmicLarv3ML3BL_FD_12354 | JGI IMG/M metagenome (IMG submission 12354)
AGAATAATNTAATAAATAAAATTCCCTATAAATAGTATCTGGCTAGGCTGTTAAACGGTTAATGTTATACTTAGAAAGCATATGAATAACATATTGATGTATACTAAAAAAGGTAAAAGATTGATTCATAATGTAGGCTATTACTACTTAGAAAGTTATAGCCTACAAGTGAATAGTCATATATAACTAATGTATAATTAAACGGAGCAGTCACAAACTATATACGATACAGCAGGGAAATTTGATTAAAAATAGCAAGACTCTTAAATAGAAATACAAACTATAGTGAAGCTGCAAACCAAAATGTTTTTATAATAACATAATATACATATGAAACAAATCGTAATATAAAAAGGTTTGGTAAAAGCCGAAACCACTCCCAAAGGAGATATAAATAATTACATACAAAGTACATATACAAGCAAAGGTCAAATAAAAACTAGAACTATATATATAGACAGCACCACATATACCGCAAACTATGAATATAACGAAAGACAATTTCAGTTATCAGGTAGGGTTAAAATAAAAATTAGATACTAAAGTGAAACATGGAGAAATGGATAAAAGTGTTTAAGGATATTATACCAAATGATATATACACAGTGGAAATAAAAGGTGGTGAAGAAGTAGGATTGATTGTAACTTTAGAGAGTGACAAACATTTGGTAAAAATATAAATTATAATATTATAAAGAAAGTGAGATTAGAACAATGTCAAAACTTCCCAAAGACCCAGTAATACTTTTAAGCTATATAAATACTAAACTTAGAGATTATTATCCAAGTTTAACAGAATTTTGTCTTGCTAATAATGTGGATAAATCTAATATAGAAAAGACATTACACAAGATAGATTATAAATATGATGAAGAGCAGAACCGATTTGTTTAGGCGACTCGGTTCTTTTCAATATTTCATAGGAAATAATCTTATGAAACAAAAACCTCTGGGGAACATACTTTGTATGCAACGCAAATGTCATAAATTGTGATTATTTCAAGAGAGATTCTATTGTACAATTAAGAAAACATAATGTTGTCTTAAATTTAAAATTCTGTAAAAAATATTATGAATTTATGTATATGTGAAAATATTAATGTAGTAGTTGGGTAAAATTTATATTAAATAAATAAGAAGTTGGCTTATTTGTTTAATAGCATAATACTTGAATAAGGAGCAATTTAATTGTACAATATATAATAAACATGCGTTCGAAAAAATTAATTATAAGGATATTTCTACAGACAATATTAAAATTAATAAAAAGACTGTTATCAGGAGAAAAAAATGGATATATTTGATTACATGAGAGAAAATAAAATGGATAAAGAATCTCCGCTCGCTTCACGTTTGCGCCCAACAGATATTTCAGAAGTAGTGGGGCAGAAACATATTATTGGTGAGGATAAACTGCTTTATAGAGCTATAAAAGCGGACAAAATTAGTTCAATAATATTTTATGGACCGCCAGGTACAGGAAAGACCACACTAGCTAAAGTTATAGCTAATACCACAAGTTCAGAATTTGTACAGATGAATGCTACTATTTCAGGTAAAAAAGATATGGAGGCAGTAGTTAAAACCGCACAATCTAACCTTGGAATGTATGGCAAAAAAACTATATTATTTGTAGATGAAATTCATAGATTTAATAAAGCACAACAAGATTACTTGCTTCCATTTGTAGAAGATGGAACTGTAACATTAATAGGTGCTACTACTGAAAACCCATACTTTGAAGTAAATGGAGCATTAATTTCTCGTTCAAGGATATTTGAATTAAAGCCGCTTAGCAAAGACGATATTAAAGAGCTAATATATAGGGCAGTGTTTGATAAAGATAAAGGTATGGGGAATTATAATGCAAAAATTGATGAAGATGCGGCTGAATTTTTAGCAGATGTATCAGGCGGAGATGCAAGGGCGGCACTTAATGCAGTGGAATTAGGGATTTTAACGACTAAACCATTAAAAGACAGTATAATTTATTTGACCCTAGAAGTAGTATCAGAATGTATTCAAAAACGTCTATTAAGATATGATAAAACAGGTGATAATCATTATGATACAATTTCAGCATTTATAAAAAGTATGAGGGGGTCAGATCCTGATGCGGCAGTATATTATTTAGCAAGAATGTTGAATGCTGGTGAAGATATTAAATTTATAGCTAGAAGAATTATGATATGTGCATCAGAAGATGTAGGAAATGCAGATGTAAATGCACTTAATGTAGCTGTATCAGCATCACTTGCGGCAGAAAGAATAGGAATGCCAGAAGCCGCTATTATATTATCACAGGCAGTCACATATGTTGCTAGTGCACCTAAAAGTAACGCCGCTTGTACAGCAATATTCGAGGCTATGAAATCAGTTGAAAATACAGCAATAGTGACTATTCCCCCTCATCTTCAAGATAAACATTATTCAGGTGCTGAAAAAATAGGGCGTGGTGTCGGATATTTATATGCACATGATTTTCCTAGAAATTATGTAAAGCAGCAGTATTTACCAGAAGAACTCAAGGGAAAAGTATTTTATAAGCCTACTGAAAATGGAAATGAAAGACAAATAAAAGCACATTTAAGAAGTTTAAAGGAAGAATAAAATAATTGTTATTAATAATTATTTAGTAATAATATTGATATTACCACAGATATTTCATATAAAAATAATAAAAATCTCTTTTATTTTTCACAAAAATGCTTTAATATAATAGGATAGGACATTTTACAAAGGAGTGAGAATACATATGATTTCAAACCAAATTTTACAGACAACTATTGAAGGTTTAAAGGGTATAACTAGAATTGAATTATGTATATGTGACATCGAAGGCAAGATATTAGCATCAACCATTTTAGATGCAAAGGACTATGAAGCCGCGGTTCTTACATTTGTGGATTCTCCAGCGGACAGTCAGGTTGTTAAAGGATACCAATTTTTTAAGGTTTTTGATGATAATCAATTAGAATATGTTTTGTTAGCTAAAGGTGCCAGCGATGATGTTTACATGGTTGGAAAACTTGCAGCATTCCAGATACAGAATTTATTAGTAGCCTATAAAGAACGATTTGATAAGGATAATTTTATTAAAAATTTACTCCTTGATAATCTGCTTATGGTAGATATATATAACCGTGCTAAGAAACTGCATATAGATACTAATGTAAGGCGTGCAGTTTTTATAATAGAAACTAAAAACGAGAAAGATAATAATGCACTTGAAACAGTTAGAAGTATTTTTGCATCTAAAGCTAAAGATTTCATAACTGCGGTTGATGAAAAGAATATAATTTTAGTAAAAGAGTTAAAAGTTAATGAATCTTATGAAGCACTTGCAAAAACTGCAAAAGTAATTCTTGATATGTTAAATACTGAAGCAATGGCTAAGGTTCACGTAGCATATGGAACTATTGTTAATGAAATAAAAGGTGTTTCACGTTCATATAAAGAAGCTAAAATGGCATTAGATGTAGGTAAAATCTTTTATAGTGACAGAAATATTATGGCATATGGAAGCCTTGGAATAGGACGTTTGATTTATCAGTTGCCTATACCTTTGTGTCGCATGTTTATAAAAGAAATATTTGAAGGAAAGTCGCCAGATGACTTTGATGAAGAAGCACTTAATACTATTAACAAGTTTTTTGAGAATAATTTGAATGTTTCTGAAACCTCAAGACAGCTTTATATTCATAGAAATACATTAGTATATCGTTTGGATAAACTGCAAAAGAGTACAGGAATTGACCTTAGAGTGTTTGAAGATGCGATTACATTTAAAATTGCACTTATGGTAGTTAAGTATATGAAATATATGGAAAATCAAGAATATTAATATATTTTAATGATAATATTATAAAACAATAGTAAGATAAATAATTTATAATATAAGATTATAAATAGACAATTTTAATTAACTTGATAGGTAAGGAATAATTTATGATAGAAATAACAGATGTATATAAGACTTATGATAAAAAAGATAAGGCACTCCGTGGAATCAATTTAACTATTGAAGATGGAGAATTTGTATTTGTTGTTGGTAATAGCGGGTCGGGGAAATCTACTCTCATCAGATTGCTGATGAAAGAGATAGAACCGACCTTAGGTTCTATTAAGGTAGGAGATATAGATTTAAGCAATATTGCAATTAAACATATTCCTAAGTATAGGAGAACAATAGGAGCTGTATTTCAGGATTTTCGTCTTTTGAATGATAGAAGTGTTTATGAGAATATAGCATTTGCACAAAGAGTTATATCCACACCTCTTAGAAATATAAAAGTGGATGTCCCTAAAATGTTAAGATTAGTAGGACTTACAGGCAAGTATAATTCGTCACCTAATCAATTATCAGGCGGAGAAAAGCAAAGAGTGGCAATAGCTCGTGCCTTAATTAATAAACCAAAGATTTTGCTTGCAGATGAACCAACAGGAAATTTGGACCCTAAAAATTCTGATGAAATAATGAAACTCTTAGAAGAAATTAATGCTATGGGAACCACTGTAGTAGTAGTTACACATAGTCGTGAGATAGTTGACAGAATGAAAAAACGTGTTGTAACTATGCGATATGGCTCTATTGTGAGTGATGAGAAAAAAGGTGGTTATAATTATGAGAATTAGTACACTTATTTACTGCATTAATAGAGGTTTTAAGAACATAGGGAAAAATAGATTGTTTTCAGTGGCATCAATAGCAACTATTTCAGCATGTATTTTTTTATTTTGTTTATTTTATTCAATTATTGATAATTTTCAATACATAATAGAACGAGTTGAAACTACAGTAGGAATTACCATATTTTTTGATGAAGAGCTTACAGAAGCAGAAGTTAAAGCTATAGGAGATGAAATTGGAGCTAGTCCTAATATCATGAAAATGGTATTTATATCAGCAGATGAGGCATGGGAAAACTTTAAAGATTCTTACTTTTTTGATATGGAAAAATTGGCAGAAGGTTTTGCAGAAGATAATCCCTTAGCAGGTTCAGCCTCATATGAGATTTTTCTAAATGATATTTCATTTCAGACTGAATTTGTAGACTTGCTAAGTTCAACAAAAGGTATTAGAAGAGTTAATTATTCTTCAGCAGCGGTTTCAGGTCTATCGAACTTTAGCAGAATGGTAGGATATTTATCAGCAGTTGTAATAGGACTTTTATTAGCTGTATCTATTTTTCTCATAACTAATACTATTTCTATGGCTATAACAGTTAGAAAAGAAGAAATTAAAATTATGCGTCTTATAGGAGCAACTAATTTTATGATTAGAGCACCATTTGTAGTTGAAGGTGTAATGATAGGCATTATGGGGACGATAATACCATTAGTTTCAGTATATTTTGTTTATGAAAAAGCAGTAGAGATTATATTAGATAAGTTTGGTGCTTTGTCAGATATTATAGTATTTTTGCCTATAGTACAAATTGCATCAGTTATAGTACCAGTTTCACTTGCTTTAGGAGCAGGTATTGGACTTTTAGGAAGTTTAACAGCAACTCGTAAACATTTAAAGGTATAATAGTATTCTATTGACAGTGTGCAAATATAGTTTTAAAACAATATTTTTAGTTCTGTTTTGTCACTGTCAATTAGTGTACTCCAGTTCCTTATAGAACGAAAAAATGAAAGTTTCAAAACTCTCAGACCTCAAATAGAACTTTTGTTTCATTACAAGTCTGGATAAATTTGCACCTAGTGCGCTCTGTTTCCTCAAATAGAACTTTTGTTTTATTACAAGGCAGAAGAATGAATAATAATAGATGATACACTGATTGATGATAACACAGCAAATTGGCAAAATACTGATTTTAGATATGTTATATATTATAAAGAGATAGTAGCTTTTATTCTATAAATTGATTTATAAATATTATAGTATTTAAAAATATGAAGTTTAAATAAATTAAAGAGGTATTATAATGAAAAAATATTATAAATTAAATGTAGGCATATTTATGTTAATTGTATTTATTTTTCTTGCAGAAAGTCCGTTTATTGCATCTATGAGTGAGAAAAAAGACGCACAAGATAATGTAAGTACGATGGAAATAGAGAAGAAAAAAGTTGAAGAAACAGTTAATAGGCTGGAAAAATTAAAAGGTGATGTAGAGGCTTATATAAAGGCCTTAGATACAGAATTAGCAAATATATCGGGAGAAATTGAAGCTCTTAAAGTTAATATGGCAGATAAACAGATTGAGATTGATAATACTAAGTTAGAGTTAGAAGCTGCTAAACAGACTGAAGAAAAGCAGTATGCAGCAATGAAACTTCGTATACAATATATGTATGAAAAGGGTGATACCAGCTATATAGATTTAATTTTAACATCACAAAATGCAACAGAGTTATTAAGCAGAACAGAATATATTTCAAAAATTTCAGAATATGACAGAGAACAGTTGATTATTTATCAGACTACTAAAGATGCGATTGCTGCACATGAGGTTAAATTGCAGGCTGAATATGAAACAATGGAAGCATTAAAGACAGATAAAGAAGCTAAAGAGGCGGCAGTTCAAACTTTAATAAATAATAAAACTACAGAACTTGTAAAATATAAACATGAAATAGATGTGGCTCAAGATCAAATTGATAAGTATAAAGAAGATATAGAAAAAGAAGAAAAGAGAATTGCAGCAATAGAAGCAGAGATAAAACGTAAGGAAGAAGAAGCAAGACGGGCAGCAGAAGCGGCTGGACAAAATATAAATAAAACAGCAAATGTAAGTATGATTTGGCCTCTTCCTGCCAGCAGGCGTATAACATCTGATTATGGTATGAGAGCAGTACCAATTGCTGGCGCTGGTGCAAATCATAATGGTATAGATATTGGCGCTCCTACAGGAACACAAATTATAGCGGCAGCAGCAGGAGAGGTCGTAATATCGCAATATAGCTATTCTGCCGGAAATTATATAATGATAAATCATGGAAACGGAGTATACACGGTATATATGCACTGTTCACAGTTACTGGTATCTAAGGGGCAATATGTGGCTCAGGGAACTCCTATTGGATTAGTTGGTTCTACTGGATACTCTACTGGTCCGCATCTTCATTTTGGAGTAAGAGTTAATGGCAGTTATGTAAATCCATGGGGATATGTTAAATAAAAGGTTGAAATAATATTAGTTTAGAAATGGTAGCAGTAATATTTTAGATAAAATAAAAATTCAGAGGAGAAAATTATGGAAAATAATAAACGAAGTTTCAAAAAAGGGGTTATTATTGGGTTAATTCCGGGTATTTTATTGACTATTATTATGAGTGTTGCTTTAATAGTAAATATATTTAAGGCAGATTTTAAAGCCTTAAATTATAGACTTAATCCTATAAATACAATGGGAGAATATGAAAAAACAGATTTAGATTTTGATAAAATAAGGTACAAATTAGAATATTTGCAAAATATGGTAGATAAATATTATTTATTTGAAAAAGATCCGATATTAATTGAAGATAATATTTATAAAGGCCTTATACGAGGTTTAGATGATGCATATAGTGAATATTATTCAAAAGAAGAACTTGATGCTATGCTTGAAGCTAGTTCTGGAACATATTATGGAATAGGTGTGCAGGTTTCACAAAATATGGATACAGGAATAGTGACTATAGTAAGAGTATTTGTTGGAAGTCCCGCAGAAGCTGCTGGAATATTGCCAAATGATATTTTACATAAGGCAAATGGTGAAGATATATTTACTATGGACATAAATACCGTAGTTTCTAAAATAAAGGGAGCAGAGGGAACATATGTTAATATTGAAATATATAGACCAAGCACTGATGAATATATCGAAATGGATGTGAAACGAGGAAAGGTTGAAGTAGATACTACTTCTCATAAGATGCTTACTGATAAAGTAGGATATATTCAGCTTATGGAATTTGACGATGTTACATATTCTCAGTTTATGAAAGCATATGAAGAATTAACATTAGACGGTATGCAAGGTTTGATTGTAGATTTAAGAGGAAACCCAGGGGGACTATTAACAAGTGCAACGGATATTTTAGATGAAATTCTTCCAGAGGGCATTATATTATATACTGAAGATGCTAACGGAAAGGGAGATGAATATCGTTCTAATGATAGTAATCAGATAAATATACCTATGGTTGTGCTTATAAATGGATCATCAGCAAGTGCATCAGAGCTTTTTGCAAGCGCTGTAAAGGATTTTGAGTGGGGAACGATAGTTGGTACAACCAGTTATGGAAAAGGTATTATGCAAAGTATCATACCTATTGGTGATGGAAGTGGGGTAAAACTTACTACAGGCAGATTTTTCACTAAGAGCGGCGAAATTATACATGGCAATGGAGTAGCACCTGATGTAGAAGTTGAACTTGATGAAGGTCTTGAAACACAAATAGAAATAGCACCTGAAGATGATAATCAATTACAAAAATGTATAGAAGTAATAAATGAAAAATTGCAGTAAATAAAAATTTATAGCTAAAGTAATAGAAAAATATAATTATAATATATAAGGGTAGAATATCTTGTGAAAGTTATTCTACCCTTAACTAATTATCTGGTTTTATTTCTAAAATATCTCATATTTTTAATTAAACAAAGTATACTTAAAGTAATTCTTGTCTAAGTTCGACAGGAGTTTTAATACTTAAAAGTGCTGGTGCAACATCAAGAACACTTAAAGCACCTGCGGCTCCTTGAACTTTTAGTTTATATGCCGCACGAGCATAAGCTATGAGTATACTGGCTGTAAATTCAGGATTAGAATCTAATTTTAACGAAAATTCCATAAGCTGATTAACATCATCAGAAGTATGTCCGCTTCGAATTACAAAACCGCCATGAGGCATTTTTGAGTGATTTTTTAATAGTTCATCTTCACTTATAAAATTAACAATAGTATCATAATCAGAAAAATAATTAGGCATTTCACAAATTGAACGTTTAATCTCATCTTTGTCAGCACTATCATCAGCGACAACAAAACATTCTCTAAGGTGTTTTTGTCGAGTAGTAAGATTCGGGTTTGTACAAGTTCTTACAGCATCTACAGCACTGTCAATAGGTACAGTATACTGAATGGCATTCTTAACACCAGCTATACGGCGAATAGCATCAGAGTGACCTTGACTAACACCTTTGCCCCAGAAAGTATAACTTGAACCATCAGGTAAAATAGGTTCTGAATATGCACGAATAATACTAAAAAGACCAGGGTCCCAGCCAACAGATATGATACTGATATTTCCATTAGCAGAAGCTGACTTATTCATAGCTTCAAAATATTCAGGAATTTTGGCATGTGTGTCAAAACTGTCAATAGTAGAAAAATGTTTGGCAAGAGCAGGGCCTTGTTCTGGAAGATCTGTGGCAGAACCGCCGCACAATATTAAGATATCAATTATATCCTTAAAATCTAAAATATCTTCTATTTTATATGTATTTACACCAGATATAGTTTGTACGGTGTTTGGGTCGCGTCTGGTAAAAACACCTATTAATTTCATGTCAGGGTTTTTAGCGACAGCATGTTCAACTCCACGGCCAATATTGCCATATCCGACGATACCTATTTTTACTTCGTTCATAATTATAATCTCCTTTTATATTTTTAAAAGGTATTATATCATAATAAAAAAGCAATGAAAAGAGTTGATATAAGAAGAAAAAGCAAGACTTTGCAGTATATATTTTATGGCATTCTAAAAACTATAGACATTTATAATATAATATGATATCGTGAAGCTAAAATTTCGTCAAAATTAAATTATTTAGATATAATATCGTGAAACCTAAAAATATCAAATAAAGCTATTATGAAAGGGGCATATATATGTCAGAAGAATTAAGAACATCGTTGTTTACAGTAGCTAAAAGTGGTGTTATAAAAGCAGTAATAAGTAATCCGATAAAAGAAAGTCAATATAAAAGAATAGAGATATTAAAAAAAGCAAAAGGTTATCAAGCAGTAAAATATACTTCAAAGCAGGTATTTCATGAAAATTTTAACGAAGCAGAACTGTTAGAATTTTTAGAAAAGTTAATAGATGGGTTTTCTCAAATGAATACATGGAATAGTGAAGCAGAGTATGAATTGAAAATATCTAAAAAAGGTAAGGTTTTTTTAAAGGTTAGAAATACTTCACTAAAAAATGAACAGAAAAATTTGGATATAGATATAAAATATAATATAAATAATAATAAAAATATATCTTCTAGTGATTTTAAAAATAATACTATATATAATATGGAACATAATAGAAAAAAGAATTATATATTGGAAGAAGGAATTATTATTCCGCCGCTTATAGATATGGGGGTTTTGACTAAAAGTGGAATGGTTGTAAGAACTATGTATGATAAGTTTCGGCAAATAAACAGATTTATTGAAATTGTTGATGATACAATAAAAGGGAAAGAATTTGAGATTTTAAGAATTGTAGATTTTGGATGCGGAAAATCGTACCTTACATTTATATTATACTATTATTTGGTTCATATAAGAAAAATTAAGACTGAAATAATAGGACTTGACTTAAAAGAAGAGGTAATACTTAAGTGCAATAATGCTGCAAAACGTTATGGATATAGTGGTTTGCAATTTGAATTGGGAGATATTAATGGATATAAGACAGATAAAGAAATAGATATGGTAATAACACTTCATGCTTGTGATACAGCAACGGATTACGCATTATTTAATGCAGTAAATTGGAAAGCTAAAATTATATTGTCAGTGCCTTGCTGTCAACATGAATTAAATGGACAAATAAAAAGTGAAAATTATAAAATATTGGAAAATTACGGGATATTAAAAGAAAGATTTGCCGCTATAGCAACTGATGCAATAAGAGGCAATTTGCTTACAGCTATGGGATATAAAACACAAATTCTTGAATTTATAGATATTAGTCATACACCTAAAAACATATTAATTAGAGCAGTTAAACAGCCAATACTTTCAATTAAGAAAAAACAAGATGCACTTTTGGAAGCAGAAACTTTAATGAAAGAATTTAATTTTGAACCTACACTTTATAAACTATTATTTGATAAATAAATTAATAATAGAATGGTCAAAAAACTGCCAGCAGGAATTTTTGCTGGCAGAGAGATAATTTATATTTTTATATTATAGTCCAAGTTTTTCAATAATAGTTTCAGGGTCAGTTACATTAACAATTCTATCTACTTCTATGCCATCTTTAATAAAAATAAGAGTAGGTATAGTCATAACTTTGTATTTAGCGGCTATACTAGGGTGTTCATCTGTATTTAGCTTGCCGATAAGTGCCTTTCCCTCATATTTAGCAGCTAGGTCTTCTATAATAGGTAACATTATTCGACAAGGCGGACACCAGTCAGCGTAAAAATCTACAAGTACAGGAAGTTTAGACTTTAGAGCCTCTTGTTCAAATGTATCAGTCTTAAAAATATGAGCCATAATATTTATTCCTCCAATCATAATAAAAATATCTTTGAATTTAAAATAGTAGTGTTATATAAATCTATGTTATTATAGAAATGATAACATAGATTGATATATTTGTGAATTAGATTTTTGTATGGAAATTATCTTTTAGCTATTAGTTTACAAATTGGATTTCCAATAGATGAAAACTTTTCTTCATATTCTGTCATAATATTGCCTTCATTCATTTTTGTATCATTGTGTAAGTCAAATGTACTCTTAGAAATCGTCCAACCAGACGCTGGGATAGCTTCAAGTGAATAATCAAACAGCAGTCTGTTATCAGTCTTAAATTCAATGTGTCCGTTTGCAGCTAATATGCAGTCATAAAGTTTCATAAAGTTAGGAGAAGTTAGGCGGCGTTTAGCATGTCTGTCTTTAGGCCATGGGTCAGAAAAGTTTAAATAAATTTGTCTGATTTCATTTTGTTCGAAAACTTCAGTTAGCGTTTTTGCGTCAATGCAAAGAAAACGTAAATTAGAAGGTGCTAAATCACCAAATGTTTCAAGTTTGCTTATGGCACGTATTAATACACTGGAATACATTTCAATTCCTATATAGTTAACATGAGGATTTGATTTAGCCAATGCAGTTATAAATTGACCTTTCCCCATACCTACCTCTATGTGTATGTCATTATTGTTGTTAAAAAGTGTATTCCAAAGTCCTTTATATTGAATTGGATTTGAAATAACATATTGGCATGAGGCAAGAATTTCGTCTGAACCTGCTATATTTCGTAATCTCATTGATGTCTCCTTATATATTTATTATAAAACTTATGTTTAGTTACTTGAAAAATACTGCAAAAATGATATGATTTTTATATTCAATGTTCAATATGTGAAAAATAAATGTCATATTTCTAAAAATTTGTGAGATATGTCGGTTCACATTTTGAAGTAAAGGAGTATTATAGTAACTATAAGTCTTATATAAGTGAATGTGAAAAAATGACATATACAATTGTTCTTGATTTAAAGAAAATGCTTTTTGATTAAATAAAACATTTTGTGGGATTATACTATGACATGCAAGGAAGATTTCATTAACAGCGATTGTCGGTCATAGGAAGAGAGTTTTAAATGTGAAACTCTTATATAGTATTTTATGATAAACTAAAATGTAATGCAAGCAAAAGTATTAGGAGGTAAGGCATGAATGATATTATTAGTTGTATTTCAGAGATTGAAGCAGCGGCAGCGGCTGTTATGGCGGAGGCTGATAGAAGAAAAAAAGAATTATTATCAGTAATGAAAGACACAACAAGGGCATTTGATGAAAAGCTGGAAGAGGAAACTAAGAAAAAAATAGAAATAATGAATATAGAACTTGAAGATAAATTTAGAAAAAAAGCAGAAAAGTTAGACAAACAAAGAGAAGCCTCAATAAAAGAACTTGAAGTAATCTATGAAACAAAGCATAAAGTACTTTCAGACAAAATCTTTGAAAGATTGATAGAAAGCTAAAGGAAAGGGAAACTGTTATGGGACGTATCACAAAGTATAGCGGAATATCTGCTAAAACTCGTGCAATGTCTGGCAAGCTGTTAAGTTTAACAGACTATAAGAACCTTGCAGCTTCAGACAGCATAGCGGAGGCTATATCAAAGCTAAAAAACTATAAATCATATGTTAGTGCTTTCGAATGTGAGGGAATTGATGAAAGTCAGTTACATAGAGGTGATATTGAACGAAATCTTCACACAGCAGTATATGGAGATTTTGAAAAGCTCTATAAATTTGCAAATGGCAATCAACGAAAATTTTTGAAAATGTATTTTATGAAGTTTGAAATTTCGGTATTAAAATATTGTTTTAGAATTATTTTTGATCATCGTAAGTATCAGCTAGATGTACCTAAACTGCAAGATATATTTAAAAGACATTCAATTTTAAACTTAGAACAATTAGTACTAGCAGAAACTGTGGATGAACTTATGGAAATGCTAAAAGATACTCCATATTATGTAATTTTAAATCATTTAGTTCCAGTTAATAAGGAAATTTCGCTGTATGATTATGAAACCGCTTTGGATATGTTTTATTTTAATACAATATGGAAAGATAAATCTAAAATGAATGATAAAAATGGTGAGAAAATTATTACTAAAACTCTAGGGAGCCGTTTGGACTTGCTTAATCTCCAGTGGATATATCGTTCTAAAAAATATTATAAGATAAAACCAGAACAAATATACAGTGTACTTATTCCTATTAATTATCAAATAAAGGAAGAAGAACTTAATGAGTTTGTTACTGCCAAAGACCTTGAAGTTTTTGAGAGTTTACTTGAAAAGACAAAGTATGCCAAAATTGATTTGGGAGTACCGTTTGCAGGAGATAGAATGGATGAGTTTTATTATCATTATATGGACAAAATCCATACAAGAGCTATAAAACAAGAGCCATATGCCATGTCAATTTTAGATTCCTATATGGAGAAAAAAGAAGATGAAGTAAGAAAGATAAGTACTGTGATAGAAGGGATTCGTTATGGCTTGTCACAAGAAGAAATACTAAGTTATATAATACCATCTAAGAAAGGGGATACACTATGATAGAAAAAATGAAATTTCTTAGTATCACTGGACCTAAAGATGATATTGACCGTGTTGTAAATACATATTTGTTTAAATATGATTTTCATTTAGAAAATGCACTTACAGAATTAAAAACAGTGGGAAATTTAAAGCCATTTATTGAAACTAATCCATATAAAGAAACTTTAGGCAAAGCACATAAATTGTTGACAGGAATTAATGGTAAGAGAATAGGCGGAATTGACCTTACGGCAGAAAAAGCGGCAAATATTATTGAAACTATTGATAAAACTGTTTGTGGTATTACAGTTAAGAAAGAGCAGCTTATCGAAAAAAGGCAAAAATTTAATAGCTCACTTGAAATGATAATGCCGCTTAGAGATTTGAATTATAATATTGATAAAATTTTAGAGTTCAAATATATCAAATTTAGGTTTGGGCGTATTGCTAAAGAAAATTTTGAGAAATTTGAAAAAACAGCTTATAATAATATAGATACATTTTTCGTAAAATCACATGAGGATACTGAGTATATTTCAGGAGTATATTTTATGCCAGCGGCACTGGCGAGCAAAATAGATGCAATATATGCG
>JGI994J12354_10003502_pt1 | contig 14604 bp, 2 predicted proteins | sample IntmicLarv3ML3BL_FD_12354 | JGI IMG/M metagenome (IMG submission 12354)
GCCCCACACCCACCTCGACCTGGTGCGGCCCGGCATCATCCTCTACGGCCTGCCCCCGGCCCCCACCATGCCCCTGCCCCCTGCCTTTGTGCCCCCCCTGTGCCTGAAGGCGCGCATCAGCATGCTGAAAACCATACCCGCAGGCACCTCTGTGAGCTACGGCGCCACCTTTACCGCTCCCCGCGATACCCTTGTCGCCACCGTTCCCCTGGGCTATGCCGACGGCTATACGCGAAGGCTCTCGAACCGGGTTACCGCCACTGTCCATGGGCATCCCGTGCAGGGCATCGGCCGCATTTGCATGGATCAGTGCATGTTCGACGTGACCGACGCCGCCATTGCCGCCGGGCCGGACACGCCCAAAGGCAAGGTACGCAAAGACGACATCATTACCCTCTTCGGGCCAACAGGCGTGCGTGCCGACGACCTCGCCGCCATACTCGGCACCATCAACTATGAGGTGCTGTGCATGGTGGGCAGCCGCGTGACCCGCATCTATGTGGAATGATGGGTGGTTAATGATGAATCTTTGCTGGAGGGGCTCTGCCCCTCCAGACCTCCCCGGGGCATGATGCCCTTGCATCCCCTTTTGGACGGGCGCATAGGGCGCTTGCCCAGGCAGTTGGGAAACAGTCGCTAACGTGGACGAATGCCAAGAATATTCGGCACCACCACAGGCTTAACACCTTTGGTGTTCAGCACCCCCCTGCGGCCCGACCACACAAGGGGCAACCCCTCTTCATCCAGCACAAAGAGGCCGGAATCGCCGCTCCCTTCAACATACATGGCGGTTTCCACCTCCACACCCGGCATCAGACGCAGATATTCTGAAAAAACAACTACCTGCATTGGATATTCGGAAAAGACAAAAAGAATTTTCCCTGTACCTTCCTTGGCAATGGCCGCTATGCTGCGGACAGGGCCACCCTTTTTCCAGGGAATCTCCCCTTCGCTGGTGATGATGCGGAAATTCTGCACCCGGATGCCATAGGAATTGAACAGGCTTTCCCACTTCGGGTGCTCACGTTCAATAATGTCGGCCCTGGGCAACCCTCTGTCACCCCCGGCGCGCAACGGCTCCGCAAGGAAAAACGCCCCCAGCCTGCCGCCGATATGCTGGTTGTTCACATGGGTCAGGTTCTGCATGTGCCCGGTGCTGGTGGATTTGTCCGGCAGATACATGCTCGCGTTAATGGCTGCCCGCAGGCCCTTTTTCGCGGCCCAGTCCGCAAGGGAATAGGCTGCCCCCTCCTCGGAAGCCATGTGCAGGAAAAACTCGAATTTTTCCGGGTCTATCCGCACAATGACAAAAACATCCTTCCCCTTGACCGGCTGAAAATGCCCGTCTTTCAAGGCAAAGGCCCGGTGAATGGACAACTCCAGCCCCTCGGCCACCCTCCGCCAGACCAGGTGCGGCACCCTTTCCTGATACCCATCGGCCCGAAAAGCTGTCGCGGAAGGCGCGTTTTCTGCGGCCCCCTGCCCGGCACTCAGGGCCGTTTCCGCGGCTGCCCGGTGCGGTGAACACAGAAAGACGGAAAGAAAGAGGGCGGCAAGCAGGCACAGGGTCTTTTCAGAAAACCCCTGTGCCGGAATGCCAAAAAAACAATGATGCCCCCTCTTCAATTTGGCTCCAATATGACCTGCCTGATTGAAAGAATGGGACATCATTGTACTTGAGTGCTTCTTCGGAGGGGCCGCGAGGCCCCTCCGAAAAAGGTGTTATGGTTTATTAGCCTTCGCCGCCGGAAGTAACCTTGATCATGCTTTCAAGAACCGCTCTCGCACCTTCGTCGTTATCGTACGACTGGACACTGGCGAATTCAACGGAAATCTGCTGTGACGGCTGACCATCGCTGTTGCTGATGGTAAGGGTCGCCCCTGTTTCGCCAAGCACGGCATCCAGGGTATTGCCGTTGTTGTCCGCAAAGCTCAGGTTGATCATGCCCCCCTCTCCGGACGTTACACCTTCGCCAAGGGGGGTGTTCAGGGCCGTGCCAAAGTCAAAGAGGTCGCCAAGATCCAGCTTGTCTCCCCCCTCGCCTCCGCCTGAGGCCACCGCGAAGTTGGTAATGACATCGGTGAAATTGCCGTCTGCGGTGTCGCCTCTCCATACAAAGGTATCAGAGCCTTCGCCGCCGTCCATCGTGTCTTTGCCAAGCCCGGCGAAAAGAATGTCGTCGCCCGCGCCGCCGAACAGAACGTCCGCGCCCTCGCCACCGGAAAGGGTATCATTCCCGTCTCCACCGGAAATGGTGTCGTTTCCTGCGCCGCCATCCATCACCACCGACTTGTCGCCGTCATAGCTGAAGACGTCGTTGCCATCGGTTCCGATACCATGAACAACCTCAAAGCCGCCAGCATCAACCTCCGAGACAGCAGAGCCTATTGGCGTGTCGCCGTCATGGGAAACGGCCTGCACATCCACCGCCGCACCGTCATAGCTGGGGTCGGCAATGAAGCTGAGCGCCATCGGCTGATCTCCGGCGGCAATCTGGTAGTAGCCGTCCACAGCCACCAGGGAGGAATCAACAGGATGCAGCCCGTCCACGGCCTTCACAAGGTAGAGGTTGCTTGTGGAATCTTCGTCAAAGCTGGCGCTCAAGGTAAGGGTCAGCACGGCCCCGGCCTCGTCAAAGGCAGAGCTGACACTGAGTTCCGGTGCGCTCACCACAGCCGAAAGTTCCACATTGGCTTCAAAGTTCAACGACTTGACCGCGCCCGTGATATTCGTGACCGTTACCGAACCCTCAAGGGTCAGGGTGCCGTCATATTCCGCAGGCGGAGTGACCATAACCGTGGCAAGGTCGATGTTCGTGCCCGATATGACCACCGGGCCGTTGCCATCGGAAACATAGGTGGCCCCGTCATAGACAAGGGCCGCTCCGGCAGGCAGATTAACAGAAACCTGCGTTACCACCTCACCCTCAGCCGCGCCCTCAAGCGCGACCGGCAGCACAAAGCTGGTATCTTCGGCAAGACCTGTCTGCGGTTCCACCGTCACGGAGGCATCCACCGCATCCACACTCACCGCCATCTGCATGGGCTCGCTTGTCACCGTGATTCCGTTTTCTGTGGAGCAGGCCCTGACATTCAGAAGAACAGAACCGTCAACAACATCGGCCCCATCGGGAGCGGTAAGGGTAATGGTTTCCTTGACATTTTGCATTGTATTCGAAACATCAACCCGTACATGCCCGTCCGCCCCGGCAGCCATGCCGTTCACAAGCCAGCCTTCCGGGGCTTCCACAAGCAGGAAATGCTCTTCGCTGCCGTCCGCGTCGGTGTAGTTCACATTCAGGGTGAACTGAACCCCGGCCCCAGGGGCAATGGTGGTGACCGCCGGCATCTCGAGGCTTTCAATGACGCCGCCATCCACCACCCCTGTTACCATAACAGGAGTAAGGTCGCCCACAAGAGCGCGGGTATCGCCAATGGCATTCTCAAGGGTGGCGGAATAGTCCATTGTCACCTTGCCGGAATAGTTGTCTGCCGGAACATAGGTGACGGCCTCAAGGTTGACCCCGGTGTCCGAGGTGATGGTGAAAGAGCCATTGCCATTGTCAACAACCGTGGAACCGTCGCAGGTAATGTCGCCCGCTCCCACAGGCAGGGTGATGGTGAGGGAGGTGACCAGATCGTCGGTATCTCCGGCCACAAGGGACAGATCAAGCACCACCGCCGTATCTTCCAGGGTATCCGTGGCGTTGGAAAGCACGCCCGAGGCGTTCACCACATCAATGTACCCGGTAACAGCACCAGCGGGAACTTCCACAGTCTGTTCGCCCGCAGGCGCGGTGGGTTCATAGGTCACCACCTTCACATCGAGCGAGAATGCGCCGTCGGCAATGGAATCGTCCGCCGGAGCCTTGAGCTCGATGGTGATTTCGGCATTCGCCACCGTGCTGTCCACAGGCACCCGGAAGAACACGTCCTCGGTCTGCCCGTCAGGGGCGGCCGTGTAATTGCCGTCCGCGCCAAGCACCACCCTGTCATAGCTGCCTGTCCAGCCGGGCTGGGCCTCAACCAGAACAAAGTGCTGCTCGGAACCGTCAATATCGTCAAAGTGCGCCGTCACCGTGAAAACAACCTCGGCGGCATTGGCAAGGGAACCGTCAATCAGGAATTCCTGTTCCGTAAGAAGGGCTGCTGTTGCCACAGCTTCCACTGCCACGGTGTAGGTGCCGTCAACCTCCTTGGAAGCGCCTGACAGGGTGTCGGTGATGGTGGCCGTGAACGACAGCACAAAATCGCCGCTGTAATGATCCGCAGGCAGGAAGGTGAGGTTGGCGGTGTCAAAGTTGTCAATGGTGGCGGTGTCTGGCGTCAGAGGCACGCCATTGTACAGCAGCACCCCGTCCGTAGCCGCAGGCAGGGTAAGGGTGATGGACACCGTATCATTGGCGCCGCCATCCTGAAGAATGGAAATGGCCACCTCGCTGCCCGCCTCCACGGCGTTGGCGTTGGAGGCAACAAGATCCACATCATCCACAACCCCGGTCAGCACCTGCACATCCTGCACTTGCAGGGTCCAGTTGTTGTTGTAATCGGTTTCATGGTTGGCGCTGCTGTGCTTTGTGATATCCACAGCAAGGGTGCCCGCGTTCATGGTGAAACTGGTGTCCGAAGAAACTTGCGGCGTATTCACGGTGAACTTCACGGTGAAGTTGCCGTCCGGCAGGCCATTGTCTTTTGCAAGCTGCGACAGGTTGACCGCGTAATAGGGGCTGTTGTTCGCATCAAAGCGCACCTCAAGCTGGGCAAGGGGCACGTTGAATTCCTGGCCGTCGCCTGCAACCACGGTCACGCTGTCAAGCATGTATTCGTTGTTCTGCACCTGCTTCAGCACGGCAAAGTGTTCTTCAGACTGGTTGGTGAAGTCCGAGAACTTGGTGGTCACGGTTACCGTGGCCAATGCGCCCGATTGAACAGCCGCAAAGTCGCCGGACTGATCCGTCACTTCCACTGCAGAACCGCCGCCCTGGGCCACGGCGTCGTATTCAACATAGCGCGAGGTGGTGAGGGTTTGGGTTTCTCCTGAGTAGGTATCGGTAATGGTTGCCTGAATTGATATTCTCACATCCGAATGCGAAAACTCTGTAGCGGGAGTCCAGGTAGCGCCGTCATTGAGGAGCGACTGCAAGTTCGCACCGGAAAGTGTGTCGCCGCTCGCGATTACCGTGCCGTCCTCAAGGGTAAGGGTTCCCTCTCCAGTAAAGTTTATCTTTACCGAATCAAGCTGATCACCCATTTTGGCCGTGTAATCAACACCAATAGTAAAGGGTTCGCCCTCGGACATTTCGGTGGGCAGGCTGATGGAGACATTGGTGTTCACCGTGGAATGCTCAAGCACAACCGGGGTATCGCTGATATGCACCGCCACGTTGTTGTCCGCGGTGGCTTCAAGGTCGCCCGCGCCCATGGCTCCGTCCACAACCATTGTACCCACAACAAGTTCATTGGTGTAGATGCCGGTTTGCGCATCATACACGCCCCCGGCCTTGCCGTTGAACTGCATGGCAATGTCGTATTCCGGCCCCGTCTTGTTGGTAACATCGATCTTGTAGAAGGCCTTGCCCTCGACATGCACCTCTCCGGCACTGCTCACAGGCGTCCAGCCCGGAGTCATTTCCACCAGAATGAAGTGCTGCTCGCTGCCGTCGTTGTCTTCAAAGGTGGCCTGCACCTTGAAGTGGGCCACGGAATCGTCGCCACCGGAAACAACCGCGTCGCCTGTTATGTTGGCAACAGTGCCTGCCGCGGCATTGTCCGCTGCCGAGGTGGCGGTAACGCTGTCCAGCGGCGTGTAATCTGCTGATGCGTCAATGACCACCGTGCCGCACCATGCGTTGAGTGGGGTAGCATCGTGAATAACTTTGCCCTCTGCATCGGTGAATGTGACGCCCCCAAAAGCCAGATCGCCAGCATCGTTGGTATAGTGTTCCGTCACCGTCACTTCGTAGCGATGGTTGGCAGCATCGAGGGGCAGTTTGATAACCCAGTTGCCTTCATTTGAGAGTTTGGCTTCTCCGCCCTCTATGGCGAGGAAGGGGCCATTCGCATTGCCCGGCACCAGAATGACCGCATAATCCGCGCCTTGGTAGTGTATGGCGAATTCACCGGTTTCCAGCGGAGAGTCTTCCGCTACATGCTGTTCCCTCTGGTTGTCTTCATACAGGGGTTTGGTCTGTTCAAAGACAAAGTTTCCAGGGCCTCGCGTAAACTCGAGCTTGCCGCTCACCCCGTCGCCAAGAAGGACAGCCGTATTGTTGTGGAAGGTGGTTTCCGAGCCAAAGCCCTGAAGGTCTTTTTCAATGGACGCCGCGCCCACGTCAATGGTGTAGGGGGCATTACTGTTATAGTACACTGCCGCCGTGGGTGACTGCATGGATATTTCAACAGTGGCGTCAAAGCGGTTATCGCTTTCGTTATCGTTCAGCACCCTGTCCGCGGGAATCTTGTAATAGGTTTTGCTTTCGTACGAGCCGTCAGGCAGTTGCGCGGTGAACACTTCCATGTCGGCCGGGCCAAGGGTCACCTGCTTGCCGTCCACATCCTTGTAGCTCATTGTCCAGCCGGCTTCGGCCTCCACAATGATGAAGTGGTCTGTTTCGTCCGCATCTTCAAAACGGACAGTGGCGGTTACGGTTCTTGTTTCATTGGGCTGTGTCGAAGGGTCTGGCACAGCTTCATCCATGGTAACGCTGTCCGCCTGCTGGGCCACGGCATCGGCCACAATGTTTATGGCCGGGTTGCTGTTGCTTGCGTCTGCGCCAGATTCAAGGTTGAGAACGGAAATGTTGCCCTTAAAGGCGGGGTCTGCGGCAGAGTAGCTGTCGTTTGAAGGCACAAAGGCAATAAAGCCGCTAAAGGCGCCTGTACCGCCATCGCCAAACATGCCCTGCACATCGTTATTGGTGATCTGGGTCATGTCGTCGCTGTTAAGCACCAGGCGTTCATATCCGTCAAAGTGGGTGTCGCCGCCATTCGCCGCCACCAGAGCCATGTATTCGTTAAAGTCTGCCTCGCTGGCAAAGAGCATGAGAGAACCCAGATTTTCGCTGCTCTCTTCAAGGGAAAGCTCGAAATTGGTCACCCTGTCGTGCACGCCGCCGGGATTCACGCTGATGGGAATGGCCCTTACCTCAATGGTGTCATCCCCGGTATGGGCGTTCGGCCTGTTGTTTTCAAAGTAGCTGCCCTCGGCCTTGATGGAAGGCTGCTGCACATTGGCGTACTCTATCTTCACCTGGGCAATATTGATGGCCACGTTGTTGGACAACAGGTCTTCAACGTCGCCGCCTTCGCGGACGGCCACAGTGGATTCGCTGGTCTGAATGCCCACCTTGAGGTTCATTTCGCCGCCGGTTGTATTCACACCTATGCGAAGGTCGGCAATATCGCCCTCGCCCACACCGGGAAGCTGCCCTTTGAGGGCTTCCGCAATGGCATCCATGGAAATGGCGTGATAGGTGGTAATACCGTCCGGGCCCTGATGCTTGGCAAGGGTGAAGTCAAGGTCGGCAATCTTCACTTCGTATTCCACGCCATTCACGGTGACGTGTACAGAGGCCGGTTCAAAGCCCTTCTGGGCTTCAATGTACACCGTGTGGGTTTCGCTTCCGTCAAACGCCTCTATATCGCCATGCAGATTGATGTTGGTAAAGGTGATAAATGCCTGCTGACCGGGTATAACCTTGTCATAATACTGATCGCCACTATCCTCATTCAGCGCGCCCTGGGTATCGCCCACAAGGTTGCCGCCGTTGACATTCACGACAAATTCGGCCCTGGCTGCCACAGCGTCAATATCCGCCACAAGGTCGGAACCCACGAAGGCCGCGTTGTCGGAAGCGCCAAAGAAGCTGTCTGCGCCGCCACCGCCAGGATGAATGACATTGCCATCAACCAGGGCTTCCTTCAGCCCCTCTTCAAGGGATTCGGAACCAAAGACCTTGGTATAGCCGTTGCTCTCGATGGTAACGGAAACAGCGGCTTCAAAGGTGACATCTTCATGGCTGTGGCCTTCGCCCGGCACAAAGTGCAGGGGAAGATCCGTAAGGGGCATTCCATCGCTTGCGGAAACCACATTCATGGTAAAGGTGCCGTCCGCCCCTATGTCGGTGGTCACGGTAACAACCGAGCCATCGGCCAGGGTAAGGGTGAATTCGCCATTGTCCACCATGGGAATGAGGGTATCGCCAATCATGAACTGGCCTGTTTCAGCCGCAGTGGCATCAGAGCTTACGGGCTTGAAACTGAAGGCATAGCCGGAAATGAATTCGCCACTGGCAGGCGCATTGCCTGTGCTTGCGGTTCCTATGAATATGCGCGCGCTGGATTCGGCAAGGTCGGCAGCCGTGGCATTGGCTGTAAAGTCGCCCACCGCCGTGGTCGCACCGGGCTGGGCGGTTATGCTGCCCAGGTTTTCGGGCCGGTAGTCGCCCACATGGGCGTCTTTTGCCGCAGCCTCGTAGGCGTCAGGCGTGGTGGCATTGCCCTCGCCCACCTGAACGGTCGGCCTGGTGTCAATGGTGCCGTCCACCGTAAGGGGAATCTTCACCTGTACGCTTGCGGTGTTGTTCTTGAGGTCGAATTCAAGGTCGCTTCCCCCATCCACATTGGCGGTGCCGGTAATGGTTATGTTGGAAGAACCGGTGGCAATGGAGTCTGAAAGATCGAGATCAAGGGAGACATTGACATGGGCCGAAGAACCGCCCACATCAATGGACACGGACCCGTCCTTGTTGATGGTAACATCCAGGGTGTTGCCCTGGGCATCCGAGCAGGTGACCACTTTGCCCACCACGGAAATGGTATATTCCTTCGGGGTAGTCTCACCCTCCACAGTGACCAGAAGAGTGCCTCCGGCAACGGCAACGCCCTTGGGAAGCGCTACGGTAACAAGGTGTTGTTCCCCGCCCGAACTATCGGGGAAGCTTACATTCACATTGTCCACCTTGACGGTATCACCCGGCTTGGCCGTGGAATAGCCGTCATCGCTCTCGCCGAAATAGTGGATGGAATCGGCCCCTGCAGAAGTAATGGTGCCAATATCCGCCACCGCATCCACCACAACGGTGGAGCTTCCTTCAAAGGTGGCCGTGGAACCGGTGGCGTTTTTCACGGTGACCGAGTATTCCACCTTCACATCGGAATAATCTCTGTCTCCCCCGGTGGGTCTGTAAACAAGATTGACCGTGGTAAGGTTTTCACCCGCGCCAATGGGCAACGAAGCGCCCGGCGCGATAATATGTTCCGCACCGTTTGCGTCGGTATACACCAGATCGCCGTGGGTGTTGTCGTAGTTCAGGGTTACATTGCTGATATGTTCCTTGCCCCCGGCGTCTTTGTCCGGGTCGGATATGGAAATGGTAATGGGCGCTTTGCCGTCCAGGGTAGAGCCCGCATTGGTTGCGGAGGTATAGGTGTTTGGCCCCGAAGACTTGATGTGCTTGTCATCGTCGCCGCCTTCCGACGCCCAGCCGGTTTTCACCGTAAGCTTGCTGTCGATAAGCTCAACACCGACATTCACGGTTTCGCCATCGGTAAAGATTGCTACGTTGTTCTTTACATCGTGTTCCGTTTCATTGGTGCGAACTTCATCAACCCTGGTTCCGGTTTTGATTGTTTCCTGCACATCGCCGGAAACTTTGGAAACCTTGAGGTCAACCGAAAGGGAAACGCTTCCGTCGCTTTCATGCGCTTCGGGGGCGACCAGAACACGGAAATACTGGATGCCGCCCTGGGTTTCCACACCGGCAAGGGTGAACCCGTCAGGCAGATCGCCAAGGGACCAGTTTCCATTCGGTTGTTCAATAAGCACATAATGGTTTTCAGAACCGTCATTGTCGGTAAACAGGGTATTTACGGTCAGGGGGAAGGAATATTCGCCGCCGGAATAGGTCTGGCTGAAGGTATCAATCTCCATGCCGGCAGTGCGCCCTGCGACGGTTGTGCCATCGGCATCTTTATTGTCCTGAGTCATGGTCAGCTTGCTGGCGTCCGCATCGGCGTACACCACGGAATCAGCACCGCTCTCGCCAAGGCTGGCGGTAACATCGTCCGCAAGGTCGGCCACGGCGTCCACCACTATGGTGGAGTCGCCGGAGTAGGAACCGGTGGAACCTGCCGCGTTGGCAACATTGACGGTGTAGGTAAGGGGCACATCCTGATCGGAATTGTTCCCCGCATCCGGGCGGAAGGAAATATCAAGAGTTGTGGTGGCAGTGCCGTCAGGGGTCAGGGTATAGGTGCCGTTTGCCTCGGTTACGGTATATTCCGTGCCGCCAATGGTCACCGTGCCTTCGGTCAGGGCGTGCCAGCCCGTGCCGTCGGTGTAGCCAAGGCTGCCTTCGGTGGCCGAAGCGCCCACGGTAACGGAAATGGAGGTGATATGCTCGCCCGCGCCCGCAGGAATGGCGAACTGTATGGGGGCATCGCCATCGCCAAGGGTGCTGCCGCCATACACGGAGGCATTATAGGTCTTGCCGGGAATATGCTGGTCGTTGTCTCCGCCTTCGGAAGCCCACCCGGTTTTCACCGTGAGGCCGCCGCCGATGCGATCCACGTTCACGGTGGAAGGGGTTTCATCCAGCCGGAAAGACTGGTTGTTCATCCCGTCATATTCGCGGCCCGAGTCGTCAACCTCTCTGGTCATGGAACCGGTCTGAACAACGAAACTGTCGTCCTCACCGGCCTTGCCCTGGCCCACGGTAATGGGCAGGTCAATGGAAACCGTGCCGCCCTCGACCGTGGCAAGGTCGGTCACATTGAAGGTATAGTAGGTATCGCCATTGATGCTTTCCGTTTCATAGGAAATGGTCTGACCGCCCACGGTAATTGTACCCGAGCCATCGGGGCCAACGCCGTCCAGGCTCCATTCGCCCCCGGCAGGCACTTTCACCAGCAGGAACTGCTGTTCGGAACCGTCCGTAACATCGGTAAAGGTGGTGCTGACCGACACCGTGGTGGTGTAGGTGGCGTTTTCCGAAACAGTGAATTCATCTGTTTCCCAGCCGCCTTTCGTGGTTTCAGTAAAGGCGGATTCAAAACCCGCTCCCTGCGAAACATCGTCAACCGCTGTTTCCACAGCGCCGGAAAGATCGGCCACGGCATCCACAACCACTGTGCTTGAGCCGGAATATTCAACAACCGCGCCATCGGTATTTTCCACAGTCACTTTCAGGCCAAGGGGAATGTCGTTGTCAGCATTGCTGCTTACGGGCGGGGTAAATTTCAGTTGCAGGGCATCAAGGCTGGTAAGGTTCTGCCCCGGGTCCACGGTAATGGTGTAGCTGCCGTTGCCGTTGTCGGTAACGGTAATGCCTGCCACCTCCGTCCAGGAAAGCTCGCCTGAACCCTCGGGGAAGGTGAGTTCCGCGCTGGTAATGAATTCGCCGCCTTCCGGGGGTATGCTGCCAAGGCCGATATGAATGGGCGCGCTGCCATCTTGCGTACTGGCGGAATCAATAGCACTTTGCGATACTTCATACCCGCCGCCGAGAAGGTGCTGGTCGTCAACGCCGCCTTCGGAAGCCCAGCCCACCCGCACTTCAAGGGTGGAGTTGACCACGTTTACGGCAACATCAACAGCCACTTCGTCAATATTCACAACAATATTGTTGTCCGTATTCCATTCCCTGTCCGTGGAACCGGCCCTCGGATCGCCCTGTTCCTCGGCCATGGAACCAACACGGATGGGGAAGCGTGAATCGCCATCCACTTCCGGAAAATTATGAACAATATCAAGGCTCACGGTGCCGCCATTGGCCTCGATAACACTGTTGTCCACGTCGATTTTGTGGAAAACAACAACCTCGCCGTTGCTGAGCTCATGCTCGATGGTTCCAACGTAGGTATAGCCTGGGGGCAGGCTGTCGGGATCAATGGTAACCGGGTTCCCCATGCTGTCCACAACCGCTTCCACAAGAAGGGAATGGGCTTCGGAATCGTCTTTGTAATCGCCAAAGGTGGCCTCAACCGTTACCGTGACCTTTGCGGTGCTGGTCACGTCGTCCAGAGACTGCTCGGATTTCTGCCAGCCCCGATCTTCCCCGGCTTCCGCACCGGCAACAGAGGCGGAAACATCGGTGGTTTCGGCCACGCCATGCGCTTCGGAGTAGTCGGCCACGGCATCCACATAAATAACGGCATCCTGATGCACATGAACCACGCCATCGGGCGAACCGAAGGTCAGGTCAATGGTCACAGGAATGTCCAAATCACTGTCGTTGTCGCCCGGAACATAGTACAGGGGTTTGCCCGCCTGTTCGGTGGTCAGGTTGAAGCTGCCGTCGGGGTTGCGCGCAACGGGTTGCGCACCGGGTTCATTGGGGTCGGTGAAATAGACCTTGCCCTCAAGGTTGTCGTGAATGGTCAAGGTGATGGTGTCATTCACAACATGGCACCCCTTGTCGGGCACAATGCTCAGGTTGATGACGCCGGGATTGATGGTGTTGTCGCCTGAGCCCTGATAGGGACGGCCGTCTTCGTATACTCCCCCGAGAACGAGAACGCCGTGCTCATAGGTATTGGCGCCAAAAGAAACGCTGCCTCCCGGCGAGATGGGCTGACGCCCGTCTATCATTTCCTGATCAACAGGTATTTCCCGGTTCCAGTAAAAGGTTTGCTGGTCGCCGAGACGGTCAATGCCGTCAATCAGGTTGCCCGCATCGTCGCCATAGGAGGTGCCGCCCCCTGCGGCAGTACCCGTGCTGCCCGCAGCAGTGGTCAAATCCATGTCGGGGTTGGCGGCGGCAAGAAAGTCTTCGGCCGCGATTTCAACATCGCCCGGCAGGGAAAGGGTGGGCAGAGTGGAGTCGCCCACGGCGAAAAAGTCGGTGATTTCAACCCGGCCTCCGTCAACCTCGAAGATGAGGTTGTTGCCCTCGCGGGCAGAGGCCGCTTCGGAAGGGTCAAAGTCAAGAACAAGGGTACCGCCGGGTGAAGACTGCACGGCAACGCTCTGCCCCGATTGGGGAGCAGGAATATTGACGGTTTGTCCGGCGACACTGGCCGATATTTGGGTGTTGACAGTGGAGAGAGCCATAATTTCCCCCTTTCAGGCTTTCAATATATTGGGCGTAAAGCACGCCATTGTACGCAAATCATCTTTATTATTTCGTAAACCCATAACAAAAAAGAGTCAATGTATTGTTGAAAATCTTTGGATAACCTTGAGCATTTTTTTCCTAAGCAAAGGACGCAAAAAAAATTGTTTTGCTCAATCCATACCAACCTGGACATTCTCACCCCGCTCCCCCACAAACCCGCTATTGTACGTCTGCTGTACGGGTTCCAGGCAGGCGGATGCGGCTTTTGCCGCCGCTGTGCGGAATAACCTGAATTTGTGGGCCAATACGTTCCTTCAAAGTTCCGACATGAGAAATAACACCAATGAGCTTCCCATCCTGCGGCAGTTCCGCAAGGGTGGTCACGGCAAGATCAAGGGCTTCGTCATCCAGAGTGCCGAAGCCCTCGTCAAGAAAGAAGGAATCCACCCGCATTTTCCGGCTGGCAATATGCGACAGGCCAAGGGCCAGAGCCAGGCTGACCAGAAAACTCTCGCCCCCGGAAAGGGTCTTCACAGAGCGGGCCTCTCCTGCCTGAAAGGCGTCTATTACATCCAGTTCCAGTTCCTTGCCCTCTGCCGGGGCAAGCAGGTAGCGTTCGGTGAGCTTGCGAAGCTGGCGGTTTGCCTGGGCCACCAGCATTTCAAAGGTAAGCTGTTGGGCGAAGACCGTAAATTTTTTCCCGTTGTGCGAGCCTATCAGCCCGTGCAGGGAGCGCCAGCGGGCGCATTCCGCCTGTTGGGCCAGAAGAAGCCCCGCGAGGCGGGAATGTTCCCTGTACACCCTGGCGTTGCTCTCAAGCTGCTGCCGCACCCGCCCGGTTGCTTCCTGCGCCCCGGCCAGGGCGGCCCTTGTGCTTTCCGCATCCTTCTCAAGTTCCTCAAGGGGCCTGTCTGCCGCATATTCCGGCAGAGCCAGCCTTTGTACCTGATGTTCCCGCAGGTGCTGTTCATGTTCCCCTTGCAGGGCTGCAAGGGCGGCAGTTTCCCGCTCCAGGGTTTCCGCTGCCTCCTGCCGTTGCCGGAACCCCTGTTCATCGGACAGGGCCGAAACCACGGCCGCCTCGTCCGCAAACCCGACCCCGGCAGCCATTGCCAGAAAGCGCCCGGCCAGTTCCCCTGCCCTGGCGGCATGTTCTTCACGGCGCAGAGCGCATTCGGCCATACGCGTTTGCAGGGCGGCCTGCGCCTTCATGGCCTCAGCCTCTTCCTGCCCGGCCAGTTGTACGGCCTTTTCCTGAACATGCAGGGCAGCCTTTGCGGCTCCTTCCTCTGCATCCGCCCCCCTTTCTCCAAAAAGGGCGTTCCGCTCGGCCTTGTGGGAGGAAAATTCCCGCCCCAGTTCGCGCACACAAAGTTCCTGCCGGGCAAGGGCTGTTTCACCCGCAGCGCCGGTCAATTCCTCTCCGCGCACTTCCGCAGCAAGGGTTTCTTCGTTCCGCGCCGCTGTTTCAAGGGAGGCGCACAGGGCGTTCCATCCTTCCAGACGGGCGGACAGGCGGGCCAGAACAGCCGTGGCGGAATCTTCCTGC
>JGI994J12354_10003503_pt1 | contig 14600 bp, 15 predicted proteins | sample IntmicLarv3ML3BL_FD_12354 | JGI IMG/M metagenome (IMG submission 12354)
CCTTCACCCAGCTGGTGGACACCGCCAAGGCAGCAAGAGCATAACTTAATTACACAAAATAGAGTCGGCAACCGGACTGGTTGCCGACTTTTTCGTTTTCTTTTTCATTGGGCTTCCCCCTCGTTTTTCACTATATCATCGCAGACTCTCATCCTGTCATTACGGACTTTCATCATGCCATTGCCAGCCCGACTCGCAATCCGCACCCTTTCATTCCACCCCATAGGGGGACGCTGTCCCCATCCCCGTCATTGCCAGCCCGACCCGCAATCTCTGTGCCGCCCGCCCTGTCATTCTGAGCGCAGCGAAGAATCTTACTTTTTCTACACCTCTTTTCGCATTTCGCCCGAGGTGAGTTCATTTTTTGTGCTCAAAAAGAAACACCCTTCGCAGGTTAAGCGTACTAAAAAATAAAAAGAAAAAACATAGGAAAATCAGCAGATAGAGGAAGAACTGATTCAACAACCCTCGCAAAACTAAAAAACAAATTTCAGAAAATCAGCAATATAGAAAAACCACTAATCCAACAACCCCCGCAAAACCTAAACAAACGAAACCACAAAGCTCACAAACCCCTCCACATAAGGCCCAATCGCATACAGCGGATAAAACACCACAAGCCCCTCCGCCGTCACATAAAACAGCTCTGCGTCAAAATGCTCCCGTATCAGCGTCTCATAATCATCAAAAAACGCATGCACTCCGCTCGTCTGCATCGCCTGTGCCTCGGCCGTAATCTCCGCTAAAATCCGCCGCTTCACCCGCTTCTCGCCGGGAAAAAACGAAAACAGACTCCGCGGCATCCCCTCCGACACCTCCCATGTGTCCCCCCGCCGCACCGTGTGCCCGTGCGCGCCGCCGGTGAACTCGTAAGCATCCATGTACAAACTCAGCAGGTCGTTCTCGTCGTAGGTCACCGTGAAATCCAACACCGCCTCCCACGGCGGCCTATCCTCTCCCTGCTCCGCCAACGCTTCGCAGGCCTGCGAGCCAAGCTCCTCCTCCCAGCGCAGCCGCCATCGCTCCGCCAGAGCCTTGTAATAGCGGTTGATGCGCTCCGCCCCCGCCGCCTGACTCAGCAGCCTCGGGTAGCTCTGCCGGATGCGCAAAACCGCCCGCCCGTGGCACTTTATCACCCGCTGATACTTCACCGTCTCCACGATACTCTGCGGCCTCCGCTCCATGGCAATCACTCCTTTTCTCCCAGTCTATGCCCCGCCATCTCCCGCCGTGACAGCGCAGAGGACAACCCGCCCATGACGCAAAAGGAACTATTTCTAAAAAATGAAGGAATTATTGCAGTTTTTGAATCTTTTCCTTTACTTTCACGCAGTGAAGTGATAGAATACTACTATATTAAAGTATGAAGGAGGACTTCGCTAATGCCATCTGCGCATAAAAGTGATGCCCTGTACGAAACTGTACTGCAACTCAAGGATTTAGAGGAATGTAAGCTGTTTTTCTCCGATTTGTGTACCGTGGGAGAGCTGCGAGCCATGGAGCAGCGCTTCGATGTCGCCCTGCTGCTCGACGACGGCATGATTTACAACGACATTTTGGAGCGCACCGGTGCCTCTAGCGCCACCATCAGCCGCGTCAACCGTGCCCTCAACTACGGCTCCGGTGGCTACAAATCCCTCTTTGGCCGCATCCGCAAGAAGAAATGAGTCAGTATCACCAGCTCGCTCCCGCTTACGACGCACTCACCCGCGATGTCGATTATCCCGCCTTTGCAAACTATATCGAGTGGCAGCTCTCCCGCAAAACCGGCGGGGTGAAGCTGGTGCTTGATTTGTGTTGCGGCACAGGCACACTCACCCACCTGCTGGCCGAGCGCAGCTACGAGATGATGGGTGTGGATGCCTCCGTCGACATGCTCGCCGAGGCCAGCGGCAAGAACAGCGCAGCCCCCATCCCGCCGGTGTTTCTCTGCCAGAGCATGGAGCGCCTCGACCTCTACGGCACCATAGATGCCTGCATCTCAACGCTCGACAGCATCAATTACATCACCGACCCGGCGCTCCTGCAAGCGGGCTTCGACCGTGTCCACCTCTTCCTCGAGCCCGGCGGCCTCTTCCTCTTCGACATCAACCGCCCCGAGACCCTCCAGGCCATGGACGGCCAGCTCTATCTTGACGAAACCGAGGACACCTACTGCACCTGGCAGGGCAGCTATCAAAATGATTTGCTCCGCTTCGACATGGATTTGTTTCGCAAAGAGGGCAAGCACTGGCGGCGCTACGAGGAGCAGCATCTCCAGCGGGCTTACCCGCTCCAAACGCTGGAGCAAATGCTCCGACAGGCGGGCTTTGTCACTGTGGAGCAGTTCGGAAATCTAAAAAAAGAGGCGGCAACCGAGAGCGATTCCCGGGTTTTCTTCGCCGCATGGAAGGATACAGCATGGACACCAACAACAAGCTAACCCGCTATTTAGCCCAAAATGCCCCCGTGAAGGCCATCACCATCGAGGCCGCCGGCATCGTGCAGGAGGCGCACCGCATCCACAGCACCTCCCCCACCGCCACGGCGGCGCTCGGCCGCACCCTCATGGCCGCCAGCATGATGGGCGGCGTGCTCAAGGAGGCGGGCGCATCGGTCACGCTGCGCATCAAGGGCGACGGCCCACTGGGCACGGTTTTGGCCGTCTCGGACAACGCAGGCAACGTGCGCGGCTATGCCGAAAACCCGACGGTTGACGTGGAGCGCCATCATCCGGGCAAGCTCAATGTCGGCGCTGCCGTCGGCAAGCACGGCAGCCTCACCGTCATCAAGGATTTGAATTTGAAGGAGCCCTACGTGGGCACCGTCCCCCTCATCTCCGGCGAAATCGCCGAGGACATCACCGGCTACTTCGCCGTGAGCGAGCAGGTGCCAACCGCCTGCGCCCTCGGCGTTCTGGTCGAGCCGGACGGCTCCGTCTCCCAAGCGGCGGGGTACTTCATCTCCCTCCTCCCCGGCGCAGACGATGCCGTCATCGACAAGCTCGAGGCGGGCATACAGCGGGTCGGCGCCGTCACCGAGGCCATACAGCGCTTGGGCAGCATGGATGCCGTCGTGCGAGACATTCTCTCCGACTTCACGCTGGATTTGCTGGAGGAAATGCCGGTGGCATACCGCTGCTATTGCAGCCATGAGCGGGTTAGTCAGGCGCTGATTTCCCTTGGCGCAGAGGAGCTCGCCGCCATGCAGGATGAGCCGGAGGCGACAGAGGTCTCCTGCCAGTTCTGCGACAAGGCCTACCGCTTCGACAAGGACGACTTGGCCGCCCTCATCCGCCAGAGCCGATAAAACCTGCGCCCCTTTTCCGCCGGATAGCAGGCGGAAAAGGGGCGTTTTTTATCCCACGGAAAAATTTCCCTTGCAATTAAAAAAGCCATCCGTTACACTCTTTCATACAAGGGCAACAAATTCAAACAGACAGGATGTGGGCATATTGATTCTCAACGACGACGCAAGAGCCGTTTTTCATTCGCTGCGTGAGGGCATCAACATCATTGACACAGAGGGGCGCATTGTCTTTGGCAATCAAGCTTACTGCAATTTTCTCAACCAGGAGGTGGGCTATGACCTCGGCGTAATTGAGGGCCGCTTTCTGCGGGATTTGCGCCCAAATGCACAACTGCCGGAGGTGCTGCGAGCCGGAAAGCCCCTCATGCACCTCGCCCGCCAGGAGACAAAAGACATTTACTTTGTCAACATGTACCCCATCTATCAGCAGGGCAGCCTTGTCGGCGGCATTTCCGTGGTCACCTTTCTCGACCAAGCCTATCAAGCAAAAGAAGAGCTCGAGTCTATGGAACTGCGCAACAAGCAGGTGCTCCACCGCATCAGCAAGGCCAACGGCGCAAAGTACAACTTTCGGGATATCGTGGCCGTGAGCCCCCTCTCGCTCCAAACAAAAGAGCTGGCGGAGAAAATCGCCGACACCGACGCAACCGTCCTGCTGGAATCGGAAAGCGGCACCGGCAAGGAGCTTTACGCCCAGGCCATTCACAACCACAGCCCCCGCCGCAAGGGTATTTTCGTCGCCATCAACTGCTCAAATTTCACCCAGAACATGCTGGAATCCGAGCTCTTCGGCTACGTGGAGGGCGCTTTCACCGGTGCAAAAAAAGGCGGGAAAATCGGCTTGTTTGAGGCCGCCGCCGGTGGCTCTTTGTTCTTGGACGAGGTCTCCGAGCTGGATTTGAGCCTACAGGCAAAGCTCTTGCGCGCCCTGCAAGAGCGCAAAATCCGCCCTGTGGGCAGCATTCAAGAACTCGACATCGACGTGCGCATCATCGCCGCCTGCAACGCCAAGCTCTCCGACTACATTCAAGCGGGTAAATTTCGCAAGGATCTCTACTATCGCCTCAACACATTTCCCATCCAGATTCCGCCGCTTCGCGAGCGCATTGAGGACATCCCTACGCTAGCCTACACCATTCTCGACGAGCTCTCCCGCAAGCTGCGCCGCTCCATCACCATCACCGCCGAGGCCATCTCAACGCTCCAGGCCCACGACTGGCCGGGCAATGTGCGTGAGCTGCGCAACGTGCTGGAATTTTCCGCCTATCTTGCTCCCGGCGGCATCATTGCGCCGGAAAACCTCCCCCAGGGCATCAGCCACCACGACGACAGCCCCGATTTGACCTTGGCCGAGCGCACACAGGCATTTCAAAAGCGGGAAATCCGCAGGCTGCTCGAAATAAACGGCAGCGATTTGGCCGGAAAAAAGAAAACCGCTCGTCAATTGGGTATCTCCCTCTCCGGCCTCTACAGCAAGATTAACGACTAGACCGCCGTTTCGCAATTCCGAAATTTTGGAACTCTATTCCGAAAATTTGAAACCGCTCTTCGCNTTTGATTGCGGACGTTTCATCTTTTTTCTCCATTNGCAGTTCCAGAATTTCGGAACTATTTTCTATGCTTTATTTTATTTCCAGTTCTNCCCTATCACCTGCGCCCCAGTCGTTTCACCCTTTTTCTCACCCTNTTTCCTTTTTTGGCACGCCGCTTGCATTATATCATTCGGAAGATCTTCATAAAAAATTTGTTTGAGAAAAAGAGGAGGTTTCATCATGATAGCAGCACTTGGTTTTATTACCGTTCTCACCATGCTAATCTTGATTATGACCAAAAAAGCATCCCCCGCTGTCGCACTCATCGCAGTTCCCTTCATCACAGGCCTTATTTCCTGTGCCTTTATCGTCACAGACGCTGAGGCCGCTCCCGGCGTCGTCAACTTTGGCGCCAACGTACAAAAGCTCGGCGCAATGATTGCTGGTGCCTCCGGTATCGGCTCTGTCGCCGCCACCGGCGTCATGTTCATCTTTTCCATTTTGTTCTTCGGTGTGCTCACCGATGCAGGCACCTTCCGCCCCATCATCGGCGGCATCACCAAGCGCATGGGCTCCAACCCCGTGCTCATCGCCGTCGGCACCGCCATTTTGGCTATGATTGTCCATCTGGACGGCTCCGGCGCAGTCACCTTCCTGGTTTGCGTGCCTCCGCTGGTTCCTCTGTATGACGCTATGGGCATGCGCCGCACCACGCTGGCAACCACTGTGGCTCTCTCCGCTGGCACCATGAACATTCTCCCCTGGGGCGGCCCGACCATCCGCGCCGCAACCGCACTACAAGTTGACGTGGTCTCCGAGCTCTTCATGCCAGTCCTCCCCGCTGTTCTGGCCGGTCTCGCTCTCGTGCTGGGCTTCGCCGTTTTGCTGGGCACGCAGGAGAAAAAGCGCATCGGCGCAGTGGCGCTCAACTCCACCACATATCAAGCTGCCGAGCTCAGCGAAGCAGAAGCTGCTCTGCTGCGGCCCAAGCTGTTCGTCGTGAACGTTGCCTTGATTATTCTGGCGATTGTCGCCCTGCTGCTCTCCGGTTATGCTCCTGCTGTGGTATTCATGCTGTTCTACGTTCTCGCCACAGTCATCAACTATCCGGATGTCGCCACCACGAAATCCCGCGTGGACGCCCATGCAAAGAGCGCCATCATGATGTGCTCCGTCCTTTTCGCTGCCGGCTGCTTTGTCGGCATCATGAAGGGCACCGGCATGATTCAAGAGATGGCCGCTGCACTGGTTTCTCTCATCCCCAACTCCCTCGGCCGCTTCTTCCCGATTATCACCGGCATCATCGCCATGCCCGCCTCCCTGCTCTTTGACCCGGACTCCTTCTACTACGGCGTGCTGCCTGTTCTGGCAGAAACCGCAGAGGGCTTCGGCGTGGCGGGCGTCGAGGTCGGCAAGGCTGCCATCCTCGGCCAGATGACCACCGGCTTCCCCGTCTCCCCGCTCACACCCTCGACCTTCCTGCTGGTTGGTCTTGCCGGCGTGGACTTCGGCGAGCATCAGAAGAAAACCATTCCCCTCGCTTTCTGTGTCACCATCGCTATGCTGGTGGTTGCCATTGTCATTGGCGGCATTCACATTTAGCCCTCATTCCACGAAAAGAAAGGAAGTCTCCGTATGAAATCAATCCGAATCGGCAGTGGAGCAGGCTACGCCGGCGACCGCTTAGAGCCCGCATTGGAGCTCATTGAAAAAGGTAATCTGGACTATATCAGCTTCGAGTGCCTTGCCGAGCGCACCATTGCCATTGGCCAGCAGGCCAAGCTGAAAGACCCCACCAAGGGCTACAACGGCCTTTTGGAGCACCGCATGGAAAAAACGCTTCCCCTCGCATGGAAGCACGGCGTGAAAGTCGTCACAAACATGGGCGCAGCCAACCCCCAGGCCGCAGCCGCCAAGTGTGTGGAAATTGCGAAGAAGCATGGCCTCACCGGCATGAAAATCGCCTGTGTCACCGGCGACGACCTGCTCCCTGTGATTGAAAAATACATGGACGCCGAGGTTTGGGAGACCCACGAGCCCTTGCGCAAGCTCCCCGGCGAAATCATCTCCGCCAACGCCTACATCGGCGTAGAGGGCATTCTCGAAGCTCTTGCTGACGGCGCACACGTCGTCATCACCGGCCGCGTCGCCGACCCTGCCATCTTTATGGCACCCGCCATCCACGAGTTCGGCTGGGCGCTCGACGACTGGGATAAGCTCGCCAAGGGCACTATGATGGGGCATCTGCTGGAGTGCGGCGGTCAAGCCTCCGGCGGCTACTACGCAGAGCCCGGCAAGAAAGACGTCCCCGGCGTGGGACATCTGGGCTTCCCGCTGGTGGAAATGACTGAGGACGGCTCCTTCTTCGTCACCAAGGTGGCGGACGCCGGCGGCCTCGTCACGCCCGACACCTGCGCAGAGCAGATTTGCTACGAGATTCACGACCCGGAGAACTACCTCACCCCCGATGTCGTTGCCGACTTCAAGCAGGTCACCTTCACGCAGACGGAGAAGGACGTTGTCGCCGTCACCGGCGCAACCGGCCGCGCCAAAACCGCAACGCTCAAGTGCTCCATCGGCTATCAAGACTGCTTTATCGGCGACGGTGAAATCTCTTACGGCGGCCCGGGCTGTGTGGCCCGCGGCAAGCTCGCCATCGAGATTGTCAAGGAGCGCCTTGCGCTCATCGCCCCCGGCAAGTTCGACGAGCTCAAGTTCGACCTCATCGGCTGCAACAGCATCTATTGGAACCCCGATGTCAATTACGCCGACCCCAGCGAAGTGCGCGTGCGCATCGCCGGCCGCGCAAAGACCTCCGCCGACGCAACCCTCATCGGCAACGAGGTGGAAGCCCTCTACACCAACGGCCCCGCCGGCGGCTGCGGCGCAGTCAAGGGCGTGCGCAACATCGTATCCATGGCCTCCGTCCTCGTCGACCGCAGCGATGCGGTGGCGCAGGTAGAAGTCGTTGAAGTCTAAGGGACAGAAAGGAAGATTGCTATGAAATTATGGGATATTGCCCATTCCCGCACCGGCGACAAAGGCGACATTTCCAACGTGTCCCTCATTGCCTACGACCCGAAGGATTACACCATGCTCAAGGAAAAAGTCACGCCCGAGCGCGTGAAAGAGCACTTTAAGGGCATCGTCAAGGGCGACGTGGTACGCTACGAGCTGCCCAACATCCACGCCCTCAACTTCGTCATGTATGCCGCCCTCGGCGGCGGTGTGACGCGCACCCTGTCCATCGACATGCACGGCAAGGGCTTGAGCTCTTACCTGCTGGATATGGAAATCTGATTGCAATAAAACCGCCCTCCGCCAATCGACGGAGGGCGGTTTTTTATTTCTTCAATCCTAAAAACAAACCAAAGCCGGGCAGGGTGGCCACCGCCGGATTGCTAACCAGCCAGTATGGAAAACCATGCCCATACCTGTACCACAAATGAATTGCGCAGACAATGAACAACAGCACAAACGCCGGAGCAAAGACCAACGCCGCCCGCCTTAACAATGCTTTTCTAATGCGAACGTCATGCCAAATATTGAACAGCGCCGCAACAGAAACCCCCAGCAGCAAGTAGCTCAGCATGTTCACATACATGTGTATCCAACGAAGGTATATCACAGAGAGCGCAAGCATGCGCCACTGATAAAGAACGTAAGGCTCAAAAACCAATTCCCGCCACAGCCAAAGCCCGCAACCACCACCAGCACCGCCGTCACCTTGCTTCTCCCCCTGCGCCCTTGCGCAAAGGCATCACTTTTCGGCCCGCGCGCCAGCTCGTCGAGACTCACGCCAAAAATTGCGCCCACCACCGTCAGCGTCTCAATATCCGGCTGCGCCTTCCCGTTCTCCCAGTTGGACACGGCCTGCCGCGTGACAAACAAGCCCCCGCCAGTTCCTCCTGCGAGAGCCCCTGCGCCATGCGCAGCGACCTCATATACCTGCCCACTTCGTGCATGGCAATCACCTTCCTTCTCTCTCTATTCTACTTGAAAAGCACCCTTTTGAAAAGGCAATTTCCCCTGCAAACAGCAAAAAACCACCGCAACGAAACGTTGCGACGGTTAATTTCTCCGTATATGCCGTTCCTTGAAGCAATGAGGCTATTCCTCTTCGTCAAAAAACTCCGTTTCTTCCTCATCAAAACTCGCCGCGTCCCTCGCCTGCTCCATCATATCCCGTGCCGCCTGGCCGAGGATTTTGCTCGCCCGGCGATAAAACACCATCGCCATAATCGCCGACACCAGCACCATCACTTCGCTCATCATGGCCAGTATCTCGATCGACGGCCTACGCACGGTGACCTGCTGTGCCAGCGTGCCAATGAGCGACACCAACATCACATTGCCCCCGTTAGGAAATACAGGGGCGGCCAGCCCGCGCACCAGCTCATCCGTAGCCATACAAATCAGTCCGATTTCAAAAATCCAGAGTGCCTTCACTGCCACATCCACAATCGTACCGATTGTCAAGTCGGTGTTCATCACCGCAAAAACTGTCAGCCCCGTGCGCAGCAGCATCACAAACAGGGCAATCATGTAGTTTCTATGGCTGCCGTACATGAACAGCAGCGCACAAATGCTCACGCAGATGACCGCCAACCCCAGCAGCGGAAACAAGATACCCGCCATGGTCAAAGCTCCCGATATAAACAGCAAATGCAACCCTCTGGACGTCCTTGTCAGCTTCATCTGGTCCATTTTGCCTCCTCCTTAAAATGCTGCACTCAAGCAGCCGCTTCCAGCGCCTTGCTGGATTTGTACAGCAACATCATGTAAAAAACAGCCGCTACAATTGAAACCAGACCTGCGATAAGCAGCAACGGGAGAATAAATGCGCCCAGAATTGCCCCACCCACAGATGCAAGCTGCAGTTTCCATACGAGAGCACCGTTGGGAGACTGAGGCACATCGAACTCCAGATTAATCTCGTCAATTGTTATACAAACCATATAGGTCGACACGAAAGACGCAATAGCGCCAATGGTTCCGAGAATGCCAAGAAATGGAATGTTCGACAGCAAATTCAGTACCAGACCGCAGGCCGCAGCTATAATTGCCGTCTTAAACTTCGGGTGGCAGCCAGACAGCGTAAAAAGAGCGTAAACAGATACGATTGACGCAGCAAGGGCACCAAGTACACCAAGCACAGGGACTATAACGCTAATGCTGAGAATGCTTGAAATGAACAGCAGGTTCAGGCCCTTTGACACAACAGGTAGATTAGATTTATCCATGATTTCCTCCTTTTATTGAAAACCGATTTGATTTGAACAAAAAGGGGGCGAGAAAAGCTCTCGACCCCTTTTAGCATTGTTACGTTTTACTTAGTTGGTTGCGATGACAACGCCGGAGCCCACGGTGCGGCCGCCTTCGCGAATGGCGAAGCGGAGGCCGTGCTCGATGGCGATGGGGGTGATGAGCTCAACTTCCATGTCGATGTTATCGCCGGGCATACACATCTCAACGCCTGCGGGCAGGCTAATCACGCCGGTCACGTCGGTGGTACGGAAATAGAACTGCGGACGATAGTTGTTGAAAAACGGCGTATGACGGCCGCCCTCGTCCTTAGACAGAACGTAAACCTGACCGGTGAACTTGGTCAGAGGCTTGATGCTGTTGGGCTTAGCCAGAACCTGGCCGCGCTCAATGGAGGTCTTGTCAACACCGCGCAGCAGAGCGCCGATGTTGTCGCCGGCCTCGGCGTAGTCCAGCAGCTTGCGGAACATTTCGATGCCGGTGATGGTGGTCTCTCTGGACTCCTCAGCCAGACCAACGATCTGAACCTTGTCGCCCATGTTGATTTGACCGCGCTCCACGCGACCGGTGGCGACGGTGCCGCGGCCGGTGATGGTGAACACGTCCTCGACGGGCATCAAGAAGGGCAGGTCAGCCATGCGCTCAGGAGTGGGGATATAGCTGTCAACAGCATCCATCAAATCCTTGATGCACTTGTACTCCGGAGCGTCCACATCGGTGCCACCCTCAAGAGCCTGCAGAGCAGAGCCCTTGATTACGGGCAGATCGTCGCCGGGGAACTCGTACTTGGAGAGCAGCTCACGCACTTCCATCTCGACGAGCTCGAGCAGCTCTTCGTCGTCGAGCTGATCAACCTTGTTGAGGAACACAACGATTGCGGGCACGCCTACCTGGCGGGCGAGCAGGATGTGCTCACGGGTCTGAGCCATGGGGCCGTCGGAAGCGGCGATAACCAGAATCGCACCATCCATCTGCGCCGCACCGGTGATCATGTTCTTAATATAGTCGGCATGTCCCGGGCAGTCAACGTGAGCATAGTGACGGTTGTCAGTCTCATACTCAACGTGTGCGGTGTTGATGGTGATGCCGCGCTCGCGCTCCTCGGGAGCCTTGTCGATGTTGGCATAATCTTCGAACTTCGCAAAGCCCTTCAGAGACAGATACTTGGTGATAGCCGCTGTCAAAGTGGTCTTGCCGTGGTCAACGTGACCAACTGTGCCGATGTTAACGTGAGGTTTATTACGCTCAAACTTTGCCTTTGCCATAACGTTTCATCCTCCTTAAGAATGACTTTTATTTTCATTTTAATAAATTTTTGTTTTTCAAGCACGGATAGAGATATTTTATCCCATTATCACGAGAAAATCAAGTGCGAATTAATCGTTTTTACCGTTTTTCGCCATGATTTTTTCCGCAATGCTCTTCGGAATCTCCACGTAGTGGGACGGTTCCATGGAATATTGGCCGCGGCCCTGTGTTCTGGAGCGCATATCAGTGGCGTAACCGAACATCTCAGAGAGCGGCACAAAGGAGTGAATCCGCTGCGCACCGCTGATGGCCTCCATGCCTTGAATCTGTCCGCGGCGGCTGTTTAGGTCGCCGATGACATCGCCCATGTAATCCTCGGGGACAGTGACGTCCACCTTCATAATGGGCTCAAGCAGAATAGGCTGCGCCTTGCGGCAGGCCTCTTTGAACGCCATCGAACCGGCGATCTTAAAGGCCATTTCAGAGGAGTCAACCTCGTGATAGGAGCCATCATACAGCGTGACCTTGATATCAACGACGGGATAGCCGGCCATTACGCCCGCTTCCATTGCGCCCTTGATACCCGCATCAACCGCCGGGATATACTCCTTGGGAATCGAGCCGCCCACAATCTTGTTTTCAAACTCATAGCCCTTGCCGGATTCGTTCGGCTCGACACGAATTTTAACATGACCGTACTGGCCCTTACCGCCGGACTGACGGGCATACTTGGTGTCCTGCTCCACCTTGCCCTTGATGGTTTCCTTGTAGGCAACCTGCGGGGCACCGACGTTGGCTTCCACTTTGAACTCGCGCAGCAGACGGTCTACGATAATCTCCAAATGGAGCTCGCCCATACCGGCGATGATGGTTTGACCCGTCTCTTCGTCGGTGTAGGTTTTGAAGGTGGGATCCTCCTCCGCCAGCTTCACCAGCGCCAGACCCATCTTCTCTTGACCGGCTTTGGTCTTAGGCTCGATGGCAACGCGGATAACAGGCTCGGGGAACTCCATGCTCTCCAAAATAATGGGCTTCTTCTCGTCGCAGAGCGTGTCGCCCGTGGTGGTGTTTTTCAAACCAACCGCAGCGGCGATATCGCCCGCATAGACCTCTTCGATGTCCTCCCGGTGATTGGCGTGCATCTGCAAGATGCGGCCGATGCGCTCCTTACTGCCCTTGGTGCTGTTGAGCACGGAAGAGCCGGAGGTCAGATGACCGGAGTACACGCGGAAAAACGACAGACGGCCCACATAGGGGTCGGTCGCAATCTTAAAGGCCAGTGCGCTAAACGGCTCCTCGTCGCTGCTGTGGCGCTCATCCTCGGCCTCGGTGCTGGGGTTCACGCCCTTGATGGCGGGCACATCCAGCGGCGAGGGCATATAGTCCACCACGGCGTCGAGCAGCTTTTGCACGCCCTTGTTGCGATAGGAGGTGCCGCAGGTCACGGGAATCATCTTCACTGCGCAGGTGGCCTTACGAATGGCCGCCTTAACCTGCTCAATGGGAATCTCCTGTCCCTCCAAATAAGCCTCCATGATTTCGTCGTCGAAATCGGACACGGCATCCATCAGCTTCTCCCGATATTCCTCAGCCAAAGCGGCCATATCCTCGGGAATCTCCTCCATACGGATGTCCTTGCCAACATCATCATAATAGATATAGGCCTTCATCTCCACCAGGTCAATCATACCCTTAAAGGTATCCTCGCTGCCGATGGGCAGTGAAATGGGCACTGCGTTGCACTTGAGACGGTCAATGACCATGTCAACCACGTTGTAGAAATCAGCGCCCATAATGTCCATCTTGTTGACGTAGATCATGCGGGGCACGTGATAGTGATCCGCCTGACGCCAAACCGTCTCGGACTGGGGCTCCACGCCGCCCTTGGCGCACATGACGGTCACAGAGCCGTCCAGCACGCGCAGCGAGCGCTCTACCTCAACGGTAAAGTCCACGTGACCCGGGGTGTCAATGATGTTAATGCGGTTTTCTTTCCAGAAACAAGTCGTTGCAGCCGAGGTAATGGTAATGCCTCGCTCCTGCTCCTGCGCCATCCAGTCCATGGTGGCCGTACCCTCATGGGTTTCACCAATTTTGTAGTTGACACCGGTGTAATAGAGAATACGCTCCGTGGTGGTGGTCTTTCCGGCATCAATGTGTGCCATGATGCCGATGTTTCTGGTGTTTTCAAGAGATACTTTTCTAGCCATAAATCAACGTTGCTCCTTTACCAGCGGTAGTGCGCAAATGCACGGTTGGACTCTGCCATCTTGTGGGTGTCCTCACGCTTTTTCACTGCACTGCCGACGCTGTTGGACGCATCCATGATTTCGCCGGAAAGGCGCTCGCGCATGGTTTTCTCACTGCGCTTTCTGGAATAGCTGGTCAGCCAACGCAGACCGAGCGTCTGACGGCGCTCGGGACGAACCTCGATGGGCACCTGATAGGTTGCGCCGCCAACGCGGCGGGCCTTCACCTCGAGAGACGGCATGATGTTTTCCATCGCTGTCTCAAAGGTCTCCAGCGGATCATTGCCTGTTTTTTCCTTAATAATATCAAAAGCACCGTAGACAACCTTCTGGGCTACACCCTTCTTGCCGTCGAGCATGATGCTGTTGATGAGCTTGGTAACCAAAACGGAATTATAAAGCGGATCGGGTAATACCTCTCGCTTGGGGACATTTCCTCTTCTGGGCACTTCGCTTCCCTCCTTCACATAAAAATGAGTATCATCGGTACTGTGCCTTGCTACTAAATTTGGTTACTATTCGGAAATCACAGGGATTTGTATATAGTAACGCTTTGAGCAAAGCGGTTGGGTCTTTTTTCAGCCGGGCGACGTGTTACTTCGTCTTGGGCTTCTTCGCACCGTACTTCGACCGGGACTGCTTTCTGTTTGCAACGCCCTGGGTATCCAGTGTGCCGCGAATGATGTGGTAGCGCACGCCGGGGAGATCCTTGACACGGCCGCCGCGAATCATAACTACAGAGTGCTCCTGCAAGTTGTGGCCCACGCCCGGAATATAAGCAGTCACTTCGTATCCATTGGTCAAACGCACACGGGCGATTTTCCGCAGGGCGGAGTTCGGCTTCTTCGGGGTCGAGGTACGAACAGCAGTGCAGACGCCGCGCTTCTGGGGAGAAGGCTGGTCGGTCTCACGGTTGCGCAGTGTGTTCAGACCCTTCTGCATAGCAGGAGAAGTAGACTTATAGGTCACTTTCTCGCGGCCCTTACGCACCAGCTGGTTAAATGTCGGCATGATTTTC
>JGI994J12354_10003504_pt1 | contig 14597 bp, 14 predicted proteins | sample IntmicLarv3ML3BL_FD_12354 | JGI IMG/M metagenome (IMG submission 12354)
TTCAAACCTCTTACAAACCCCACTTTTTATTACATCTGATCTTTGATGTCCATGTCAACGGTCAGCTCACGACGTTAACCTTCGTTTGCCTCCACGGAAAATGGTTTATGTCGGAAGGTAATCTTTGGTCATGGCTTTGCATGACCGTTGGGTGCAGGAGAGGAAACACGAGCACTACTACAAATTGGCCAAGAAGCTTAACTACAGGTCGAGGGCATCATTCAAGTTGATGCAGATAGACGATCGTTTCGGAGTTTTCAGAGAAGGGGATTCCGTTGTGGATCTGGGAGCATCTCCAGGAGGATGGCTTCAGGTAGCCCAGCAACGTGTGGGAGAGAGGGGACAGGTTATAGGGGTGGATCTGAGACCAATTAGGTCGATCGAGGGAGTTACCACTATCGTTGGTGACATCACCGACGATAGGACGATAATAGAATTACTTGAAAAATTCGAGGGTAAGGCGGACGTTGTTCTTTCTGATATGGCACCGAACATTGCAGGCAGTTATTCTACAGATCACGCAAGGTCTGTTGATCTCTGCATGTATGCAATCGATGTATGTGATCGTCTTTTGAAAAAAGAAGGAAAACTTGTGGTCAAGGTGTTCATGGGAGATCTGATGGATTCTTTGCTTGATGAGTTACGATCGAGATTTAGATCGGTCAAGATACATTCTCCGGCGGCATCCCGTGAGACTTCCTCTGAAGTTTACATAATATCAAAGGGATTCTTTGCATCACGCAATATAAAGTTGGAAAAACTGGAGCCGGAAGAAAAAGAGCCAGAGTTCAAAAAGAAAGGTTCCAACATCTGAAGTTCAATCCCAAAAACGTTTGTTTTTCGCATAAAGGATCTCAGCATTCATGATGTCTCTGAGGAAATCATCTTCGTCAACGTGCATGCTTCTGAGTATCCTTGATGCACCGTCGGGTCCGATACCTCTTCCCGCAAGAACGATGGATGCCCTCTTTCCACCGTATTCGTTGACAAGGTTCGCATTTCTGGATACTCTCAACGCATCCTTTTTTTCTTGCTCCGTCCGTTCTTTCATTTTTACGGCCTTAATGCTTTCACGTTCGTAACTTTTCAGCAGTGCGATCATGTTCCCGCTGCATTTCGGACAGATCAATCGGGATGGAGTATCCGCAACTTTGATCCTCCATTGGGTGGAACAATTCAGACAAGACCCATGTAAGACCTCATCTTCCAACCGTTTTTTTAACGCCATCAGGATGGAATGGTCTGCACGGACAGGTTGCATAAGTTCCTTGGATCTTACAACTCCCTCCAATCCTATGGGGGATATACCACACATCTCCAGTTTGATGGTTTCGGATGCTATCATTGACATGACCAACTCGGTGTTCTTTATGTCAAGGTCTTCCCAGAGTACCATATTCACGGCTTCTTTGTACGCGGGAGTTCCGTTGTGAAGCTCGAAAAGCCGATTGAAGTTCATGAAACGATGGTCTGCTCCCTTTTCGATTATTCCGAATTTTTTTGCGACATGAACGAATCTCCATTTCAGATAAGTGGAATTCAAAATGGTTATGCGGGCAAGTGCCTCTATTGTACCGGGTTTTATCGATCGGAATGTGTCTTCCATCATTCTTTTATCCAGGTTTCTGGGAAGTTCGAGTATTATTCGATAGGGGTCCGTGGAAACCCCGATGCTTTCTCCCAGTCTCGCGGTCAATAATGCAGAGTATATTTTTCCGATGGTCTCGTTGACCTTGCTTCCGAAGCAACAGTTCACTATGGCTAAACGGTCTCCGACTTCAAGTGTAACGGTCTCATCTGTCGGCATAGGCCATCTTTCCTGTTGAGCAGTCAGATATTCCTTTACGCGATCAACACAATTCTTGTTGCCTGGGTATTTTTCAAAATTCATTTTTCGGCGCATTCGGCCTACTTCCATTCCGACCTCAAACGGTACAGGAATATCCGATCCCGCCCAGGAAGGAACGGACCCTACATCTCTTGCTTCTTCGACAAGAAGTTCATCTTCTCTCATCTCGATGATCCTCCACGTTCTTCCTTTTGCAATGAACATTGCATAAGGTTCGGCGAAGGATGCGACAAAACTTTCGTCTAAAGTACCGATTATTCCTCTGGTGCTGATGTCACGGATCAGGTATGTTCTTTCGTCGGGTATCATTGAGATGTTGTCGTAGAAGTACTGCATCCCTTTTCTGGATCGCCTGAAACCGTTCTCGTCCTCGAAGATCATGTGGATCGATCTCAGTTGGTCCAGAACGGCATCCATTTCCTCTTTGAGTAAAGTTTTGAAAGAACTGCTTTTTCTGAATATCCTGTACGCGGTCTCGCGGTCCATACGTCCGCTCATCGTCATTGCTATCAGCTGATTGGCAAGGACAGTCAATGGATTCGGTCTGCCTTTGAAATATTCCAATTCTTTCGCATCGCTTCTTCTGGCAACGACCATGGCCTCCGAAACTTCATCCGGCGCGGTCGCAAGGATCATAGATCTTATCACTTCACCTATCTTGTGACCCGCACGCCCGGCGCGTTGTATCATTCTGGAGACCTCTCTCGGAGAGTTGTATTGTATGACAAGGTCCGCAGACCCGATATCGATCCCCAATTCGAGGGACGATGTGCAAATGACGGCCTTCAGGTCTCCGTTCTTGAATCTGTCCTCTATCTCCATGCGATTCTCTTTCGAGAGGGAACCATGGTGGACATCGATAGAGAAGTCCTCGTCCCAAAGACGATATCTTGCGGCAAGCCATTCCGCTGTTTCTCTTGTATTCACGAAAAGAAGTGTTGACCTTCCGCGTTCCATTTGTTCTCTGGCTCTTTTCATCACCGCAAGGATATCGGGATCGCTTTGCAGTCTGTCCTGAAGCACCGAATCGTTCTCATCGGGTAACGGACATTCGACAACAATATCGAATTCACGGTGTGTATCGTGCTTACAGAGAACTACATCTCTTCCTACGCCGGACAAGAAGTCCTTTACGTCTTTTACATCCCCGACGGTCGCAGATAGCCCTATCCTTTGGAATTCTCCGCTCAGTTCGGTAAGTCTCTCAAGGGCCACACTGAGCTGTGCACCTCTTTCCGTGCTGGAAAGTTCGTGTATCTCATCAACAACGACCCATTCGACATTCTTCATATGTTCTCTGAGACGTTTTCCCGTGAACATGACCTGCAATGTTTCGGGCGTTGTGATCAGTATCTCCGGAGCTTTCTGGGATTGTTTGTTCCTTTCCGCCTGAGTGGTATCCCCGTGTCTCACTCCGACGGATATTCCAAGTGTGTTTCCGTAATCCTCCATTCTTTTCAGCATGTCCCTGTTCAATGCTCTGAGCGGCGTGATATAGATACAACGTATGCCTTTTTTTCCTTTGGTCTTGTAGATGGAATCGAAGATAGGAAGCATCGCGGCTTCCGTTTTTCCTATGCCGGTGGGAGCGACGAGAAGTACATTCTTTCCGGAGATTATTCTAGGTATGACATCCCTCTGCGGATCGGTGGGGTCCATGATCCCCTTTTCTTTGAGAGCAAAAATAAGTTCGGGACTCAGAATATTAAATGACATTTCGTAAAATCATGAAGATGCCGGGGGAATCCCCCGGCGGTTTGTTCATTTCTTTTTCTTCTTGAGGGCCTTGAGGTTCTCTTTGACCGCCGCACGTATCTCCACGGCTTGGTCCTCACCATCGATGATATCCTTCACAAAGAATGAAAGTACGACCCATCCGTCCTCTTCAAGAGCGGCTTTCACATCTTTGTCGACAGAACCCCTTTCAAGGATGTAGACACCCACCTTTGATTTCACAAAGGCGATCTGAACGGCATGTATGCCGTATTCTTTCCTGCATCTCAATCCTTTGTTCCACGCTGCCCTTCTGACCAGCGCTTCGGGTGAATTGTCGGTCCAGATGTCATCCATTGATTCGTCGTCATCGTCATTACTGATAACCTCAACCTTGGGTTCCGGTTTCTGTTCGGGAACAGCCTCGACCTTTTTCTCGATCACAGGTGCTTCCGTTTTCTTTTCGACAGCCTCGACCTTAGGTTCCGGTTTCTGTTCGGGAACAGCCTCGACTTTCTTTTCTGTGACCGCCGTCGCCTCGACCTTTTTCTCGGCCGCAGGCGTCTCTACCTTTTCTTCCACCGGTGCAGTGACCTGCAGCAAGATCTCGGAGAGATCCATGATCTTGATCTTGGAGTTGATCTGTTTGGCACCCTGTGTCAGGTTCACGACGCAGAACGGACAGCAGGTGACAAGTATCTCCGCTCCCGTCTCTTCCGCATCTCTGACCCTTTCTGCAGCGATGTTCACGGCAAATTCATTGTACTGGCTCTTGTATCCTCCGCCGGCACCGCAGCATCTGGAGTTCTCTCTTGTGCGGTCCATCTCGACGAGAGTGATACCTTTGATCTTCTTGAGCACATTCCGCGGAGCGTCGAACACACCCATGTGTCTGCCCATGTGGCAGGGATCGTGATACGTGACCTTTGCTTTGAATTCGTTATTGAGAGGGAGTCTCTTTTCATTGATCAATTTCTCGGCATACTGGGCGAAGTGGTAGACGTTCTGTCCGGTCTTCGCGTAGAATTTCCCGAAGTCGGAGGACACTGTCTTGTAACAACCGGAACAGGTCATGACCATATCCTTCGCACCGACGGCGTCAGCTCCTTCGACGACCTTTTCCGCACATTGAAGCGATTCTATGTGTGTTCCGGTCCTGAGCAGAGGTGATGAACAGCACCATTCGTTCTCTCCGAGGATGTTCATTTTGACCCCGGCCCTGTCGAGCACACGAACACCGATCTGAGGGACCTTCTGCTGCCTGTATGATCCGGTGCATCCCGCGAAGAATATGACTTCGGGGACCTCGGATCTCTCGACATCCGCAGGCCACCAATCTCCTCTCTTTGAGTGAGGTTCGCCGTACGGGTTGTGGCATTCCGCTACCTTTTTGGCCATACCTTTGTGTGCGCTCATGGGACCTTCGCCTTGGTCAACTATCCATTTCCTTACGGTTTCCCAGAATTCCACCAGAGGGATGTTGGCGTGACAAACGACCTCGCAGTTCCCGCATCCGGTACATTTGTACATAGCATCCACGAAATAGGGGTTGAGCGAGACCTCTCTTTTCAAGAGCTTGTCCACACCGCCCGCATTGCTGAGCTGGTTAAGGTAATATATCTTACCTCTGGGAGTGACAGACTCCCAAGGTGTTTGCTGATGAGCTTCACAAACGCTTATGCAGTAACCGCACTGAAGACAAGCGGTAAGCTCCTTTTGGATACGGGCCATTTTCATTTATCATCTACCTCCGTTTTTTAAAAAGAGCTCTCATAGAAGGCTCTTGACACAATGAAAGAAAAACGCAAGCACCTATATTAAGGCTTTCAATTTTTCTATGTGCCACGGTGTGAAATATGTTACATTTTTGACGAATCCGGAGACAAGATAATCATGCACACAACAGGATCTTATCGAAATATGGTTGTAAAAACCGTATATTATTGTTTAAATCCTCAAAAATGATATGTTTTAAACATGAAACGGTTCTGTTTTTCAAACATCAATACATGCAAAATATAATTACAATGACAAAACTTTCTAATAAAATGTTTTTTGCCAGCACATTATACAAAATACAAATAGTACTGGGTTGATATAGCATACAATGCCACTGAAGAAAAGGGATGTCTACATTGAAAAATTGAGGGTACTCAGAGACAAACCATTCATCAAAGTGATATCGGGAGTCCGAAGGTGCGGCAAATCGTCATTGTTGAAACTTCTGGAAGAGGATCTTGCGGCCGAAGGTGTTCCTAGGGCGAACGTGATCAAAATAGATATGGATTCCAGGGATACGAGGAACGCCATCCGTTGTTCCGACGATCTCTGCAACAGAGTGAAAGAAAGACTGAATTCGGGAAAGAATTACGTTCTGATCGACGAGATACAGAATATAAGGGATTGGGAAGAAGCCTTGATAATGATGTTCACGGATCTCGACGCGGACCTGTATGTAACATGTTCGAGCGCAATCCTACTGTCCCCGGACGCCGGTATAAAACTCGTGGGAAGGTTTGTCGAGGTTCGGGTAACGCCCCTTTCTTTCAGGGAATATGTGGATTTCACGGAAAGCCGGAACAAGGATATGAACAAAACATTCATCAATTATCTAAAGTTCGGAGGATTTCCCGCAGTGGCTCTTCTGGAAGAGGATCCGGAGCTTTCTGCGACAGTGTTGAACGGGATATACAATACGATCCTGGATCTGGATGTCGGGATGAGGAATGAGATCAGGGACAGTGTGATGCTGAAGGACCTTGCCGAATACGTTATTGCCAACACCGGTACGGCGATCTCTTCGAAAGGTATGTCCGATCATCTTTCAAGCAACGGCAGGAAGAACAGCCGCGTCACAATAGAAAACTATCTTTTGATGATGGAGCGTGCGTTCCTGCTGTACAAAGTGAGAAGATACGACATACGAGGGGAGGTCAGACTGAAAACGCTCGGAAAGTATTACGTCGTGGATGCGGGAATGAGGAACCTTTTCGTCAACGGATGGGACAACAACCTCGGAAAGGTTCTGGAGAACATAGTGTATCTGGAACTGTTGAGAAGAGGGTTCATAGTATCGGTGGGGAAGACGCGAACGCACGAGATCGATTTCATCGCCGACAAAGGAAACGAGAGGTTGTACATCCAGGTATCGCAGACCCTTTCGGACAAGATAGTAAGAGAAAGGGAATTAAAGCCTTTGACAGAAACGGGAGACGAATTTCCCAAAATGATCTTGACCCTGGATCCGCAGACCATCGACAACTTTAACGGCATCAAAAATGTGAATCTCATCGAATGGTTGCTCGAGAGGTGAGATCCATTCAAAACGACACGATCCAACAGACACAGATCATTTTTGCGTTTGGGGACTGACTAAACGTATGATATAATTTGAAGGTGATAACTTGCTGATGAAAGACTCCCTTGAGCTCAAGGTCGCAATGTTGGAGCGGCAGACCGATGTAGGTTACGGCAGAGCTAGAATGGATACGATTTCCCGGAGGAGTTTGGGGTTGGACCTCGGAGACATCATCGAGATAACCGGGAAGAGAACGGCCGTGGCCAAGGTATTCAAGGGAGATCAGGAAGACGACGGACTCAACGTGATCCGGATAGACGGACCGACCAGAACGAGTGTTGGGGTCAGTGTGAACGAGACCGTCAAGGTCAAAAAGAGTTTTCCGAAAGTGGCCGAGAAGATAGTTCTTACTCCCAACATACCCGACGGGAAAAGGATAAAGTTCGAGGACGGCGCCGATATGATATTCAGGAAAAGCCTTCTCGAGCGACCGCTGATAAAAGGAACGGACATAATGATCCCGAACATCGCTCTTATGGGTAACCGTTCCACATTCACGGTGAACAATACGGTCCCTTCGGGCCCGGTCACGGTCGGACCCAACACGGAGATAATCCTGAAGGACGAACCGGTGAGAACGGATGCGGCCGTAAGGACAGGGAAAACAACGTACGATGATATAGGCGGACTTGACGATGAATTGAAAAGGATCATGGAAATGATCGAACTCCCGTTGAAACATCCGGAACTTTTCGACAGAATGGGAATATCGGCACCGAAAGGTGTCCTTCTGTACGGACCACCGGGAACGGGAAAGACATTGATCGCGGAGGCCGTCGCCAACGAGGCCGGAGCATCGTTCTATGCCGTCCGCGGTCCGGAGATTATGGGAAGGTACTACGGACAAAGCGAAGAAAGTCTCAGAAAATTATTCGAAGAGGCGAAGAACAACGCGCCGAGCATAATCTTCTTGGACGAGATCGACTCGATAGCACCGAAAAGGGATTCCGCGAACGGGGAGGTTGAAAGAAGGATCGTTGCCCAGTTGCTCACACTCATGGACGGTATGGGAGGAAGGGGCGACGTGATAGTCATCGGAGCGACGAACAGAGAGGATTCGATCGATGCCGCACTCAGAAGGCCGGGAAGATTTGACCGGGAGATAGAGGTCGGCGTTCCGAACCGCGGCGGAAGGAAAGACATCCTTGAGGTGCACACAAGGGATATGCCGTTGGGTGACGACGTGAACATTGATGAACTTGCAATGATGACACAGGGATTCGTCGGAGCGGACCTTGCATCCCTTGCGAGGGAATCGGCAATGAAGTGTCTGAGCAGGAACATCTCGAAATTGGATCTGGATAAACCAATACCCGCATCCGTGCTTGAGACAATGAAAGTCTCAATGGACGATTTCATCGATGCGCTGGGAGACATAGAGCCAAGCGGCATGAGGGAAGTTTACGTCGAGATACCCAAGGTTACATGGGACGACATCGGAGGATTGGAGCCCATAAGGAAAGAGATGGAAGAAGTGTTCATCCCGACAGAGGATCAGAAATCCTTTGAAAGATTGGGAATAGAACCCGGGAAGGGAGTATTGCTGTACGGACCTCCGGGAACAGGTAAGACGCTGATCGCAAAGGCTGTAGCGAACGAATCCGGCGCGAATTTCATATCGATAAGCGGTCCGGAGATAGCCAGTAAATGGATGGGAGAGACGGAACAGGCGATAAGGAAGATATTCAAGAAGGCCAAACAGATGTCCCCCTGCATAATATTCTTCGACGAGATAGATTCCATAGCTCCGAGACGCGGGAACGGGGATTCCCAGGCTTGGGAAAGAGTGGTGGCTCAACTTTTGACCGCAATGGACGGGGTGGAAAGTATGAGCAGGGTCATGATAATGGCGGCAACGAATCGTCCCGATATGCTGGATCCGGCACTGCTCAGGCCGGGTAGAATAGACAGAATGATATTGGTCGGAAAACCGGACGCGGATGCGCGTCTGAGTATATTGAAAGTGCACACGAGGAAGATGCCGTTGAAAGATGTGGATATCAACGCACTTGCTGCACTGACCGACGGATTCGTGGGTGCCGATATTGCCGCACTGTGCAGGGAGGCAGGGCTTACTGCATACCGCAAGGATAATTCCGCCACACATGTTCGTCAAGAGGATTTCATATACGCGTTGGAACAATTCAGACCATCCGTCGACGAAGCGACATTTGAAAACTACGAAGCGATGGGCAAAGAGATACGAAAAAGACGTACTGGGTGGGATGACACACCTTTCTACGGGTGATCACATGACGGAAAAATTGTTTTTCAAGGAATTTGTGGGAAAGGAAGTTGAGACTATAACCGGAAAAAAGGTCGGAATATTGGAGGATATCGTTATCGACACCGATGACGGTTCGATAAGGTATTTGATAATCTCTACCGCGGGAAATGTGACAGGGTTCCCTCACAAAATAGATGAGAAAGGAAGGGCCGTGGTCGAGACCGATAGGGTAAGGATAGAGGGTAACAGGATGATCATCAACTGAGCCGTTTTACCATGTATGGGTCTTTCAATTCATAGCCTTGGGATTCATAGTATTTTCGAACACCTATCCCGCTTGTGACCCTCATGAATTCTTTCCTGTCGGAGCGTGCGATACGTTCTGTTTCCGCCAACAGTTCCTTTCCGAATCCTCTGTGCTGCCAATCTTCCCCTTCTTTGCCGATTGCCGCGATCTTTCCGAAGACCTTCAACTCTCTTATCGTGGCAGTATTTCCGTTATCAGTGCGCAATCTTGCATATCCTATCAGAGAATCCTCGTATTCGAGGGAAATGAATCTTTCAGTACCGTTGCTTGCCTCATATTCCAGGATCTTCATTGCAACGCAGTTCGGGTCGGAGAACACTGTGTCGGTGTGACCGACCTCTCTGCACCTGATGCATCTGCATTTTGTTCCCCTGGATTCCATATCTCTTTCCACGAGTTGCCGGATATTGCTGTTCAGTATACCCGCGGTTATCTGCGGCGCGGGGATATCTCGTTGTATCCTCTGGATCCTAACGTATTCGGGGACCAGTTCCTTCATATCGGACAGAAGGCTGACGGCGGTATCGACGTCATACGGAGTATATTCCCCGTTCTCCCACATTTCGCATAGTTTTGTTCCCGAAATAACGAGGGCAGGGTAAAATTTCAGCATGTCTGGACGGAAGGACGGGTCATCGAATATCTTCTTGAAGCATTCGAGATCATTCTTTGGAGTCGATCCCGGCAGACCCGGCATAAGGTGATAGCATACTTTCAATCCATGATCCTTGCAAGCCCTGGTAGCCACCTTCACGGCATCGATCCCGTGTCCTCTGTCCACTCCCTGAAGTATCTCGTCGTCCAATATCTGTACGCCCAACTCTACGCGCGTGGCTCCCAGGCGCATAGCCAGATCTATCTGTTCGTTGGTGAACACATCGGGTCGGGTCTCCACCGTCAAACCGATGCAACGGTGTTCCGCGGTCTCGTTCTTTTCCTTTGCGTCGTCGAGACTCGATGAATCGGCGAGGTTCATGGCATCAAGGCATCTGCGGACAAACCATTCCTGATACTCCGTATCTCTGGAGGTGAAGGTCCCGCCCATGATAATCAGATCGATCTTGTCTGTCTTATGGCCAATCGCGGTAAGCTGCTCTATCCTGTCCTTTACCTGTTTATACGGATCGAACTCGTTCCTTTCTCCTCTTCTCGCGGCAGGCTCTTTTCCCGTGTAGGATTGGGGAGAACCGTTATCGACCCCTCCGGGACAATACGAACATTTGCCGTGAGGACAAGGATGGGGTGAGGTCATGACCGCCACGACGGCAACGCCACTCATGGTCCTCATCGGTTTTTTTATCAGGAACGGTTCCAGTAAACGTCGGTCTTCAGGAGACACTTTTTCGAGGATCTTGGAATTCGGAGGAACATCAGCCAGACCGAATTCCGAACAGAGAGCGACCTTTACTTTCTGAAGCTGCTCGCGGCTTGTTATTTCGCCGTTCTTCACACCCGCGATCATCTGGGAGCAGAATCCGTCGATATCCGGCTTCATCTGGGTCATTCGTTCTCCGCTCTCATGAGTGATTGGAAGTGAGAAACGGTTCGTTTGTAATTATCCATGGCCATGTTCACGTTGGCTTCGGTGAAACTCCAGGCTTTAGAAAGATCCCCATATCTTATACGGTATCCTTTTCTGGACATTCCATCGAATTCCACATCAACACTTTCCAAAAGATCCATTGATTTCAGTTTGTTGATATGACGGTAGATCGTGGGTTTTGTGGTTTCCAGAAGAGCCGCCAATTCTTCAACGGCCCAAGCCTTATTTGTGTTCTTCATGAAGAATTCCATGAAAAGTCTGTACGGTACACTGTCCCTGACCCCGACCGCGGATGTTTTCGGATCATAACCTTTCGGGATGTATCCTATCTGCACAAGGAGTGTCTCTGCCACAACATGGATGTCGGTAACGGCGTTCATAGGGGTGTTGCTTACAACTTGGAGTTCAAACAAAATTACATCTCCGCAATTGACAAAAAAGTTAAGCTGATATTTTAACTTTTTCAGATAAAACCTTTTATGACATCCAAGGCTTTGAGCACACTGCCCAGAGGCATGACCGGAGATACGGGTATCTTTATGACCTTCTCCACAGTAAGTGCGATGATGGGTGCACAGACAATACCGACCGCACCGTCCCTTTCGGCACGCACGGCCGCTATTATCGCATCTTCGACGTTGGAAATTGTATACTCTTTTATGTTAAGGATCCGTCCGTCCGTCTCTATGGTCTTCGGAAGGGATTCCATGAACGTGGACGAGGCGATGACGGCAACGAAATTGGTGTTGTCCGCTCCGTATATGATCTTCAGCGCCCTCACTATCTGCCGAATGGTTCTCAGATTCGGCTCTCTTCTTTCTTCGAGTATCTTGTACATTGTGCTCTGGGAGATCCCGGAGACGGAGCAGAACTCGCTCAGGGTCATCTCCAGTTCTTCATCAAGGATATTCCGGAAGGCTTTCTGGAATCCTCCCTCTTCCCTCAGCATGCTTGCGATAAGGTCGTCGACGGTCATTTGACCACCTTTGAATAATTCGCGGCGTTCTCACCCGCAATAGCTCCCTGTCCGACGGCTTTTGCGATTTGCCAGGGTTTTCCCGTCAGGTCACCGCAGGCGTAGATCCCTTTGACGGATGTTTCGCATGACCGATCGACGAGAATGGTATCGTCCATTTCGGGCATCAATCCCAGATCTATGGCAAGATCCACGGATGACCTGCCGCCCAATTCAATGAACACTCCGTTCACCGTGATCTCCCGCCTGTCTTTGAGTACTACCGACGTGACGTCTTTTATGCCTTCGATCTTGGAAGGGAACGAGGCAACGATCTCTGCTCCGGCATCTTTCGCTTTCGTTATAAGCGTCGGATCGGCATCCGTATTGTCGGTGATCCAATAGACCTTTGAAGCATACTGGGTCATGAGGGTGGCCGAGATCGCGGCTTCGGATTCGTTACCGATCACCGCTATGGGTACACCTTTGAAAAAGTTGCAATCGCAGGATGCACAATAGCTCACGCCTTTCCCCAAAAATTCTTTTTCCCCGGGGATGTTGAGTTTCATTCGTTGGATGCCCGTTGCCAATACGATGGATCTTGCGGTGATCTCTTTTCCGGATTCCGTGGAAATGATAAAGGAGCCGTTATTCTCATGCGCTGCCAATACATTCTGTTCGATAATTTCGCAGCCGAAGGATCTTGCCTGTTCGAGACCTATCCTCAACAGATCCGATCCGTGCGCAGTGCCTTCGATGCCGAAATAGTTCTCGACGTGGGCGTTGGCAAGCGCACTGTTCGCTTTCTTTCCGATGATCACGGTCTTTGCCTTTTTCCTCGCCGAATGGATGGCGGCTTGAATGCCGGCGGGACCGGAACCGATTATCGCAACGTCAACGATCATTTCAGATGTCCTGAAGATAATCGATAATATCCTGTTTTCCTCTGAGTCCGACCAGGGCCTCAACAAATATTTTTTCCTTGAATATGAGAAGTGTGGGGATAGCGCGTATGCCGAATCTTATCGATATTCCTTGGTTCTCATCAACATTGAGTTTTGCTACACCCACGGTATCTCCGATCTCCGCAGAGAGTTCTTCCATCACCGGGATCATCCTTCTGCAGGGTCCGCACCAAGGCGCCCAACAGTCGATGACCACTACTTTATTCTCATCAATGAATGTATCAAATGTGCTTTCTGTAAGTTCTGTTACCACGATACCACGGGCTCAGGCATCATTATAAACGGTTAAATAAGTTTAGAGCCAACGTGGTGTTTGGTCATGAATGAAAACATCAGCAAAATAAAGGGTCTTGAGATATACACCCCGAAGGGGATATTCGTGGGGATCGTGGATGAGGTCATATTGAATATTTCCGAGATGAGAGTGGAAGGACTGTTCGTGTCGGATGCTAATCCTTATCTTGTGGATGAGGAAGTTTCCATAAGCATACCGTTCAGATGGGTTCAGAGCATCGGCGATGTGATAATACTCAATCGGTTCCCGGAAGAAAGAATAAAGCCCGGTTCAGCGTGATATTCCCTTCAGCTTAGGGTATTCGCCGATTATGTCCGGTATTACGTCCAGGTCCATTCCGTAGAGTTTTGACAGTTCCCAATGCAGTTTCTCCATGCGGTCAGCCCCGGATACGGCACCGTGGGAACGTAATTTATCTGACGAATGATGGTGGCTCACGACGCGGTTCCCGCTTACGAGGTTGTCTGCGTGGGCAACGATCTTTTCTTCCAGACTTCTTGGGATGTAATCATCGACCGGCAGATTGTATTCTCTGATGTCGTTGTCGTCCAATCCGGCGCCGGTATGTTTCTTCACGATATCCTGAAGTTCCTTGGATAATCCTAGTTCTTTGACCATTTGGGCTCCGACCATGGCATGCATGATCGTGTTATCTGCGGATCTCCCGATGTCGTGAAGCAGGGCTCCGGCTATGACCAGACGGTCGTCGGCACCTTTGATGCCGTTCAGCATCTCTTCGGCAACGGCCCTTACGGTGCAACAGTGCACGATCACTCTGTGACTGCAGCCGACTTTCTGCAGCAATCTGATGCATTCGGTCTCGTCAGGTATCCCGTTCAACAACTGTTTTCCCCCGCTCGTTAGGTATCACGGTCATCTGACCGTTTCGATCCGCATACAGGCTCTTGCCCCCCGTATATCTGTCAAGGAATATAGCCAGTGCGGCTATTTCGGAATGAGGCTGATTTCCCACCGAGATGTTCAGATCAGCGTTCTTGTAAGCGTCGAACGGAACTTTTTCGGCACCGACCACGATCATCATGTCCGTGTCCGTGGGGACAAGAGACAGTGCGTTATCGATATTTTGACCATACATGGTCAGGTGGACCACGGTTCCCTGAAAGTTTTTCAGCTCTTTTTTCCATTCAACACCGGTCCTTACGGAAAAATTCCCGCCGAACCGTTCAACAACGCTTTTGATATTCTCTTCCAGGACTGGATCCGCGGTATCGATCAAAATTCCCGTTGCACCCAATGCTCTGGCCGAAAGCGCGACATGTGTGGTGACCCTCTTATCCCGTTGAGGGCGGTGACCTATTCTGAGGATCCAAATCTCCGGCATCTTACTCTTCTCTGATCGGTTCTATCCTGTGTCCCCTGTAATC
>JGI994J12354_10003505_pt1 | contig 14597 bp, 12 predicted proteins | sample IntmicLarv3ML3BL_FD_12354 | JGI IMG/M metagenome (IMG submission 12354)
AGCGTTGACGCGAATATTACTAGGGGCAAGTTCTTTGCCAAGTGCCTTAGTCAGGCTATTAAGACCGCCCTTAGTAGCAGAATAAGCCACTTCACAAGAGGCGCCATGTTCGCCCCAGATAGAAGAAATATTGACGATCGAACCAGAACCTTGCGATAACATCAATGGGGTTGCCATTTTGCAACATAAGAAAGTCGATGTAAGGTTGGTGCTAAGAAGCGTGTTCCACTCACCTATAGTCATATCTTGCAAAAGTCCGACGTGAGAGATACCAGCATTATTGACTAGGATGTCCAAACGCCCGTACTTGAGTTTGATTTCTGCAAAAAGAGCATTAACATATTCATTATCGCCAATATTGCCAACGGAGGGAAGACAATCAATCGCGTAAGTGTCACTTAATTCACTAGCTAAGTCAAGCAATTCATTTTCAGAAGAATTACAAGTTATGACAAGAGAATAGCCACATTTGGCAAAAGCATATGCACAGGCTTTACCAATCCCTCTTGAAGCGCCAGTGATTAAAACTATTTTAGTATTCATAAGTATATTCCGCCTTTTCCTTTATAACTAAATAGTATCATATTTCCTTATTAAATGAAATAACTTGTATGTTGTACAGCTTGTTGTTTTCACGTAGATGTAGTACAATTATCGTGAAGTATTGGCAATCAAGGAGAACCATAAGATGAAGAAAAAACTATTTTTTATTTTTAATCCCAAAGCGGGAAAAGCACAAATTAAGAATAGGCTTTTAGAGATTGTTGATATGTTTACAAAATGCGGGTACGACGTAATTGCCTATCCAACCCAACACGAACAAGATGCCTATGAACAAGTCAAAGCGAGAGCGGACGAGATGGATGTGATTGTTTGTTGTGGTGGTGATGGGACATTGAGCGAAGTGGTGTCTGGCTTGATGAGGGCTAAGGTTCGACCACCGCTAGGCTACATTCCAGCGGGCAGTACCAACGATTTTGCAAATAGTTTGGTAATCCCTAAAAATTTTGCGAAAGCAACAGCAGCGATTGCAGAAGGACGACCATATCCTTGCGATATTGGTAAGTTTAACGACGACACCTTCGCATATATCGCAGCCTTTGGTGCGTTCACAAATGTAGCATACGAAACAGAGCAGACGTGGAAGAATGCTTTAGGGCACATCGCTTATGTACTAGAAGGTGCGCGAAGAATCTTTGATATAAAGTCCTATTCTTTGGAGATAAGAGCAAACGAACAGGTTTATCAAGATGAGTATATCTACGGGATGATTACCAATTCCAAGTCGGTTGGTGGGTTCAAGAACTTGACTGGCAAACATGTGGAGTTAGATGACGGACTATTCGAAGTAATCCTTATCAAGAACCCTAAGAATCCACTAGAACTTAATGAAATTATCGCTTCGCTAGTAAGCGGTGATGATAGAAGTGAGTTAATTGAATCTTTTAAAGCAGCAAGAATCGAAGTTAAGAGCAAACAAAGCCTGCCATGGACGCTCGATGGAGAGTTCGGCGGCGAACATAAAGAGGTAACCATTATCAATGAAAAGCATGCTATTGAGATTATTCTAAATCCCAAAAGCGAAAAAGAAGCAATACCAATGAAAAGCATCAATGAATAATATAGCGACAATGAAGGGGCAAGATTATGAGTGAATTTATAAATGTATCAGAAATTTTCGGAAAGAATGTCTTTAATGATGCAATCATGAGAGAGCGGTTGCCAAAAGATATCTATAAGGAATTGAAAGAAACCATTGACGTTGGCAAGGAGTTAGACCCAGCCATCGCTGATGCTATTGCACACGAGATGAAAGAGTGGGCCATTGAAAAAGGAGCGACTCATTATACTCACTGGTTTCAACCACTAACAGGGATAACTGCAGAAAAACATGACTCATTTATTTCCGTACCAGATAAAGATGGAAGAGTAATGATGAACTTTTCAGGCAAAGAATTGATTAAAGGTGAACCTGATGCGTCATCGTTTCCATCAGGAGGATTACGAGCGACTTTTGAAGCGNGAGGATATACGGCATGGGATTGTACTTCGCCAGCATTTGTAAGACAGGATGCGGCGGGAGCAACTCTTTGTATTCCGACAGCTTTTTGTGCATATACAGGTGAGTCATTAGACCAAAAGACTCCGCTTCTACGTTCAATGGAAGCAATCAACAAGCAAGCCCTACGAATGTTACGCTTGTTCGGCAATAAAACATCTAAAAGTGTGACACCAGCAGTGGGTATTGAGCAAGAGTACTTTTTGGTAGATGCCAAGACATTTAGGCAAAGAAAAGACTTAATCTATACAGGTAGAACCCTTTTCGGTGCGATGCCACCAAAAGGGCAAGAATTAGACGACCATTACTTCGGGACGATTAAACAACGCGTTGCGGCATACATGCGAGAGGTCAACGAAGAACTATGGAAGTTAGGAGTTGCAGCTAAGACGCAACACAACGAAGTAGCGCCAGCGCAACACGAACTAGCGCCTCTTTATACGCAAGCTAATGTGGCAGTTGACCACAACCAAATAATTATGCAAACGCTTAAAAAGGTGGCCGGCCGACACGGACTAAAGTGTTTACTGCATGAGAAGCCATTTGCCGGAGTCAACGGTTCCGGTAAGCACAACAACTGGTCCTTGATGACTGATGATGGTATCAATATGATGGAACCAGGGAAGACACCACATGAGAACATTCAATTTTTGATGATTCTAATGTGTGTATTAAGAGCGGTAGATATTCACGCTGACTTGCTACGTGAATCAGCAGCAGATGTTGGCAACGACCATCGTCTAGGAGCCGATGAAGCACCACCAGCAATCATCTCAATATTCCTAGGAGAACAGCTAGGTGATGTTCTTGAGCAGCTGATAGATACAGGAACGGCTACGCATAGCAAAAAGGCTGAGAAACTAAAGACGGGAGTTAAGACCTTGCCAGATTTGGCGAAGGATGCAACTGATCGTAATCGGACGTCACCATTTGCTTTCACCGGCAACAAATTCGAGTTTAGAATGGTAGGGTCTAGTGATTCAGTAGGTTCGCCGAATACTATCCTAAACACCATTATCGCCGAGAGTTTCAAGGATGCAAGTGATATCCTAGAAAAGGCTGATGACTTTGACATGGCAGTCCATGATTTGATTAAAGAATATGCAAGAAAGCATGAACGAATTGTCTTTAGTGGTAATGGTTATTCCGAAGAATGGGTCGAAGAAGCTAAGCGACGAGGACTATCGAATATTAAATCAATGGTGGATGCAATCGCTGTTTTGACAACAGAGAAAACAGTTAAACTATGTGAAGAATTCAAAGTGTTCACAAGAGCAGAGTTGGAGTCACGGGTTGAAATTAAATACGAGGCTTATGCAAAAGCAATTAATATTGAAGCAAGAGCAGCGATTGATATTGCTAGCAAGCAAATTATTCCAGCAGTAATCAAATACGCTAAGTCTTTGGCAGATTCAATCAATGCCATCAGACAAGCAGCAGATGTTGATGTTAGTGTTGAAACTAAGATGTTAAAAGAAACGACTGAATTACTNAAAGAAACAAAGGCAGCATTAGAAGAACTTTGCAAAGTGGANAATGTTGCAGTTGCAATGAAAGCTGGCGAAGCACAAGCAAGATATTATCATGACAAAGTTATGGTAGCNATGGAAGCCTTGCGCGCACCAGTGGACAAATTAGAAATGCTAGTCGATAAAGATATGTGGCCAATGCCATCTTACGGTGACCTCATCTTCGAGGTATAACTAGATCATTCAACGAAAACGGGGATATTTCATCATTGGAATATCCCCTTAATAAAGGAGATAAGACATGGACGAATTGAAATTTTTAAAAGAGCAAAAGGTTGATGCAGGGATGATTGAAGCGATTCAAAAGTTTCGCGAGGAGAATCCAGTAGACGAAGCGGTAAAGTATCGAATAGTCAAACCCTTGATGCCATTTTATGGCAAGGACATCCTAGAGATGGCGATTGCCGGATTATTAAAAGGTGAAAACTTGTTACTATCGGGTGCCAAAGCGACAGGGAAAAATGTATTGGCGGAGAATTTAGCCTATGTTTTTAACCGCCCATCATATAACATTTCCTTCCATGTCAACACTAATAGTGGCGACTTAATAGGGACAGACACGTTCGTTGACAATCAAGTGCAGTTGCGCAAAGGGAGCATCTACCGCTGTGCTCAGTACGGTGGTTTTGGAGTATTAGACGAAGTTAATATGGCAAAGAATGACGCAGTGTCAATTCTACATGCAACATTAGATTATCGCCGCAGTATTGATGTACCTGGTTACGACAAGATTGACCTTGATAGTGCGACGAGATTTATCGGGACGATGAATTATGGATATGCCGGAACCAAAGAGCTAAACGAAGCCTTGGTATCACGCTTCTTAGTAATAGACATGCCATCTCAAAACGAAGAAACCTTGGAGCGGATTTTCGCGGCGACATTTAAAAACGGTAAGAAGGCAGCGATGAAGCAATTTATCGGACTATTCCTAGACTTGCAATTAAAAGCGGAAAATGGTGAGATTTCGACAAAGGCACTAGATTTGCGTGGATTACTTGCGGCTCTTAAAACAGTAGAGGCTGGACTTTCACCTATCAAAGCGGTGGAGATGGGTATCGTCAACAAATGCTTTGACGGTTTTGAAAAAGAAATAGTCAACGATGTAGTAGCAACACGGATACCAAAAGAGTGGAAGCGACAAGATATTTTCACCGCAATTTAATCAAGGTGGATGAAGCTAGTAGGATATGCTAGGAGAAATAAATGGAAGAACATCAACTAGAAATAGAAAACAGAATCAAGAATCTCGTCTGGACGGTTTGTGGGGATTACACATTAGAAGCCAAACCAGATGTCGAAGGGTTTTTAAAATCAAAGGATATTGCCCTGTATGATGCGATAAAGCAAGGTGCGTTTGCCAAGTATTTCAACAAAGAAGCACTAAGCCTTTATTTGGTGAAAAAGTTGTTTGTGCACGGCGATGAGAACGCGTTATTGAATATCACCCAATTATGTACAGGTGAAGCGGTAGAAGAGCGCATCAGCAAAGAACGATTAGGGGTGGCAAACATTCAAAGACAGGCATGTGAAGACATCTTAGATGTGGACTTTGATAAGCTAATAAAATCGCCAATCGGACAATTAAAGATTGCCATCCTAAAGGAAAAGATACAAGGCGAATACCTAGTCAGCAAAGAAATGCGCAAGAAGATGAATAGTTTGTACGAGTTGCAAGTGGCTACGGATACTGATACCATAATTCGTCAAATTGATAAACTGTATAACGAGTGGATAGAACCCAAATACGAACAAAATTATGGAACGCTAGAAGATATTTTGGCAATTACGTTAGAAGAACTAACAGAATATAGCTGGAAAGATTTCCTGTCCGAAGATATGTACGAAGATGCCCTGGAAAATTATCTGGATAAAATCAGTGAAGACATGACAGCTTCGCAAGTTATCGACGATAATAAAGTAGAGATTAAAGAAGAACCAAAGCAGACAAAGATAAAGATTATCGATGAGGAAGCTCTTAAAAAGGTGTATTCTTATGTTGAACGCAATTTTGGCAAAACCTATCTTACACCAATTCAGGAAAAGCAGATTAACTTTCAGCTGTGTAAAGGAGTTCATAGCGATACTGGGCTATTCTTTACTGATGGCATTTTGCGAAATCCTGTTCAGCGAAATTACCAGTACGAATATGCTAAGAAGCAAAGAGATAAAAACCGATACAAATATTATGACAATCATCGTCTCGTAAAGCAAAACATTGCACTGTTGACAGACATCTTTCAAAAGGCAATGGTTATGCGCGATGAAGTGACCAACGTGATTAGTGACCGTGGTGTCTTGATTCCAAATCGTTTGTGGCGCGTGGGAAGAAGCAAAGATGCCAAGCTGTTTTACAAAGAAGACAAGAACAGCGTTCAAGATTTCGTAGTAGATATCTTGATAGATGCTAGTGGGTCGCAAAGACCTCGTCAAGAGGAATTAGTACTACAAGCTTATATCTTGATGGAGGCTTTAAGTAATGTCAACATCCCCTACCGCGTGATGAGCTTTTGTACTTTTTGGGACCATACAATTTTGCAGCGTTATCGAGAGTACGATGACGAAAGAAGTGCCAACGAACGCATCTTCGAATTCACAACGTCCTCTAATAACCGTGATGGTCTAGCGATTAGAGCGGCAGCAGCAGGGCTAATGGCGCGAGAAGAAGAGAAAAAGGTCATGCTAATCTTGAGCGATGGCAAGCCTTATGATGTAATTCTAAACCGTCCTGGAGCGAGAAATCCCAAAGGATATCAAGGAGAATATGCCATCAACGATACAGGTTTGGAAGTGCGCCGTTTGAGACAAGCGGGGGTACTGGTCTTAGGTGTTTTTGCAGGTGAAGAAGCAGAGCTTGAAGCGGAAAAGAAAATATTTGGCAAAGACTTCGCATACATTAGAAGCATCTCTAATTTTTCCAAGATAGCGGGACGATATTTGAAGAAGCAATTTGAAGAAAACTGACAAGTTGACGGTAAAATGGCATCAAAACCACTTAAAAAAGCAAAAAAATTGGTAAAAAAGGCGAAAAAAATTAAGAAAATGTTAAAAATGTTACGTTTCTGCTTTCCTTTTATCAGTTTTTGTATTAAAATATAAAACAAGGGATTTTAAACAATATAAGTAGCGAGCGCAATTAGCAAAGCACCGAAAGAAGGTAGATGTATGATTTCTAATCAAATACTACAAAGCACTATTGAAGGATTGAAAACGATATCCCAAGTAGAATTGTGTATCATGAATGTTGAAGGAAAGGTATTGGTATCAACGTTTACAGAGCCAGTAGCGGATGACAACGAGGTCTTGAGTTTTGTGGAATCACAAGCAGACAGTCAAGCGATTAAGAACCGTGAATTTTTCAAAGTATACGATGAGAATCAGCTAGAGTATGTACTGGTTGTCGGCGGCGACAGCAAAGACATGCATACAGTAGGTAGATTGGTAGCTTTTCAAATCGAGAATTTACTAGTAGCTTACAAAGAGCGATTCGATAAAGATAATTTTATCAAGAACCTTTTGCTTGACAATCTACTATTAGTAGATATTTATAACCGAGCAAAGAAGCTTAATATTGAAGTTAATGCAAAACGTGTTGTATTCATCTTAGAAGCGAGTTCAAGCAAGACGATTAACTTGCTCGAATGTGTAAAGAGTGCCTTTCATGGTAAAAGTGGTGATTTTATTACTGCTGTCGATGAGAAGAACATTATTATCGTCAAAGAACTATTGCCAACTGACGGATATGAAGAGATGAACAAAATCGCCGAATCAGTTATTAGTGCGTTAGGAAAGACGGTAGATGGTGAAAAGCATATTGCTTACGGTACGATAGTCAAAGAACTCAAAGAAGTATCAAGGTCTTACAAAGAAGCACGTATGGCACTTGATGTAGGCAAGATATTCTTTGTTGAGCGCGATGTGATTGCATATAGTTCACTAGGTATCGGGCGTTTAATTTACCAATTACCGATTCCACTTTGCAAGATGTTCATTAAAGAAATTTTTGCAGACAAATCGCCAGATGATTTCGATGAAGAGACGCTAACTACGATTAATAAATTTTTCGAAAATAGTTTAAATGTATCAGAAACTTCCAGACAACTATATATTCACAGAAACACTTTAGTATATCGTCTGGACAAACTACAAAAAAGCACTGGTTTAGACTTGCGTGTATTTGAAGATGCAATCACATTTAAGATAGCACTGATGGTAGTACGATACATGCAATATATGGAAACATTAGAATATTAAGCTAAAGTAATTAGCGAACACGAGCATGAGCGAAGCATGAATTTCCAAGTAGGAACAAGCTACATGCAAAAGGAGGAAAATATGATTACGTTGACAGGCGTAAGTAAGTCTTACGGCAAAGGGCAACCAGCCATTGACAAATTAGACTTACACATCGATAAGGGGGAATTTGTTTTCATCGTTGGGAACAGTGGATCGGGGAAATCCACATTAATCAAGATGTTACTAAAAGAGCTTGAACCAACACAGGGAACAGTCAAAGTAAACGGTCAAATATTAAACATTATGAAGCGCAGAAAGATACCTAAGTTTAGAAGGGGTATTGGAGTTGTGTATCAAGATTTCCGTCTGCTAAAAGACCGTAACGTATACGAAAACGTAGCTTTTGCGCAACGTGTAATTGAACGTCCACACCGGACCATCAAAAAGCGTGTTCCAGAAGTTTTAACAACAGTGGGATTGGCTGAAAAGTACAAATCATTACCAAAAGAATTATCAGGTGGAGAACAACAAAGAGTGGCACTTGCTAGAGCTTTGGTAAACCGCCCAGAGATTTTATTGGCCGATGAGCCAACTGGTAATCTAGATCCAACGACTTCTAATGAGATAATGAAATTGTTAGAAGAAATCAACGAGCGCGGAACCACAGTTCTTGTTGTAACACATAATCGCGAAATCGTAAACGAGATGAAAAAGCGGGTAATCACACTGCGGAAAGGCGTCCTCGCAAGCGACGAAGAAGAAGGTGAGTACAATGAGGCTTAGTACGATTGGTTATAGCACGAAACAAGGCTTTAAAAATATCACTAGAAACTGGATGTTTTCATTGGCATCAATCGCGACGATTGCAGCTTGTGTATTCCTATTTGGGATATTCTTTTCACTAGTTATAAACTTCCAGTACATTGTTAGAAATGTAGAGGAAAATGTTGCAATCACAGTATTTTTCGAAAAAGATTCAGACCAAGCAACGATAGATGCGATTGGTGAACAGATTAAGATACGTCCAGAAGTAAGTGAAGTCAAATACATTTCGGCAGAGGAAGCGTGGAATACCTTTAAAGAAAATTATTTCGAAGGTTCAGAAGAAGCATCAGAAGGGTTTAAAGATGACAACCCGTTAGCGAATGCATCAAGTTATGAAGTATTTGTTGACAAAATTGAAAAGCAAGCTGAACTGGTTACCTATATTGAGGGATTGCCAGGTGTTAAGACGGTTAATCACTCGCAAAATGCCGCTAGTACATTGATGAACTTCAACACAGTATTAAGTTATGTAGCAATAGCAATTATCTTAATCTTGTTGTTGGTGGCAATTTTCCTAATTAGCAATACCATTTCCGTCGGAATCGCCGTTAGACGCGAAGAGATTGGAATCATGAAACTGATTGGTGCAACCAACGGATTTGTTCGAGCACCATTTATCATCGAAGGTCTATTGATTGGTCTAATCGGTGCAGTATTACCGCTAGTTGCCCTATACTTTATGTACAACAAAGTAGTGGAATACATCTTAACTAGATTTAGTATGTTGACGGATATTATTAAGTTCATGGATGTCAATCAAGTATTTGAGATTTTGGTTCCAGTGGGACTTTTACTGGGAATGGGAATTGGTTTCTTCGGAAGTATCTTCACCATTCGTAAGCACTTGAAAGTTTAAGTAAATATTGTAAATAGAGCAAAAGATATAAAGGCTTCAAAAGATATATAATCTTTTGGAGCCTTATTGCCACTTTAGAGGTGAATGTAGATGAACAACAAACAATTTTTAATCGGGTTAGTGCTAGGGACATTGCTCACACTAATAGTCATAAGAGGGTATGATTTTATGGCGGAAGAAGGAGTATTTGACAGCAAGAGCAATTCTGTTAGTGAAATTCCCCCTAGTAGTAAGGAAGCTAACAAAAAAGTCGGTGAAATCGAAGATTTAATTAACCAACGTTTTTTGAAGGATGTTGATAAGAATGATTTGACCGAAGCCATGTACGCTGGGGTAGTCGATGGTTTGGACGACCCATATTCTTACTACTTCACCGAAGAAGAATATAGGCAAACGATGGAATCACTAAGTGGACATTACCAAGGTATTGGTGTTATATTAGTAATGGAAAAGGAAAATTCCGACGCAGTGGTAGGACATATCTATGAAGATAGTCCGGCTGAGAAGGCGGGAATCAAAATAGGTGACGTTGTTGTATCGGTCGACGGAGAAGAGACGACAGGTAAGACACTGGCTGATATCGGGACATCAATTAGAGAAAGTGAAGAAAAGATTGTTGACTTAGTCTTGCGGCGAGCAGGCGAAGATGAATTGCTCGAAATTTCAGTCGAAAAGGACGATATAGAGATGTCAACGGTTGCCCATGAGATGTTAGAAGATAGCATCGGTTATATTTCTATTTTTCAGTTTACACAAGCGACGCCAGAGCAGTTTGGTGAGGCTTACGAGAAACTTCAAAGCGAAGGTATGGAGCGATTGCTAGTTGATCTGCGTGACAACCCGGGTGGTTCATTGCAAGGGGTAAGTGATACGCTTAGCGTGTTCATGCCAAAGGGCTTGTTGGTGTACTCAGAGAATCGTCAAGGCGAACGTATTGAATTCAATAGCGATGGAGACAACCCTATCGAGATTCCGATGGTAGTACTAATCAATGGTAATAGTGCTAGCGCATCAGAGATATTTGCTGGTGCAGTCAAAGACCATGAAATTGCCAAGCTAGTTGGGACGACAACATTTGGCAAAGGTCTGGTACAAAGCATTTTTGAACTAGATGACGGAAGTGCGGTAAAATTAACAACATCAGCATACTTTACGCCAAATGGTATCGACATCAATGGTAAGGGTATTGTTCCAGATGTAGAGGTGGAAAATCAAGAACCAAAAGCAGATGAGACAAGTCAAGAAGAAATGACCGACGAACAATTTGACAAAGCACTAGAAACACTAAAAGCTATAACAAAATAATCAAAGAGGAAAGGGAGATGAGAGAATGCAAAAATTCACAATAACAACGGAGAACACCGCAGATTTACCGGAGAATTATTACACCGAGAATGAAATCGAGTACATGTATTTGCCATGTACGATGGGAGATAAGGTGTATAACAAAGAAAATGAACTTTCAAGTGAAGACTTTTATAAGATAATGAGAGACGGCGCAATGCCGACTACGTCACAAGTTAATTCAGAAGATGCGAAAGCAGTTTGGGTGCCGATGATTGAGGCGGGCAAAGAAATTTTGCACTTATCATTTTCGTCAGGACTAAGTGGAACATACAATAGTTGCCGTATCGCCGCTGAAGAACTAAAGGAAGAATATCCAGATTGCAAGTTGATTGTTATCGATAGCGTTTGTGCATCGCTTGGGCAAGGGATGTTCGTTGACAAAGCAGTGCAGATGCGTACAGCGGGCAAAAGCATTGACGAAGTGGCAAACTTTCTAGAGGAAAAGAAATTAGAGTTTTGCCATGTCTTTACAGTGGATGATTTGAATCATCTACATCGCGGTGGGCGAGTATCTAAAGTAGCAGCAGTTATCGGAACAATGATTAATCTAAAGCCAATTCTTCATGTTGATGATGATGGAAAGCTAATTCCTATCGGCAAAGTAAGAGGTAGGAAGAAGTCATTATTAGAATTAATGTCACTGATGAAAGCAAAAATTGACGGATATGAAGGCGAAGTAGGCAAAGTATTTATTAGTCATGGAGACTCGTTAGAAGATGCAGAGTTCCTAGCTAAGAATATTGAAGAGAAATTAGGACGTGAAGTGTCTATTATAAATCCAATCGGGGCAACGATTGGAGCACATGCAGGACCAGGAACAATAGCCTTGTTCTTTATGGGAGCACCAAGATAGCGACATCTAAAAGGGATAGCAAAGCTATCCTTTTTAATTTGATTTTAATAAATCAATGATAAGATTATGAAAAAAAGGAGACACTTATGCGAATATTGGTAGTGGAAGATGAGCCGGATTTGAACAGACTGCTCGTTAAGAGATTGACTGGCGAAAAGTATAGTGTAGATAGTTGCTTTGATGGTGAGGAAGTTTTTGACTATACAGGTATGGTAGAATACGATGCCATTGTTTTAGACATCATGTTGCCTAAGATGGATGGAATTAGTGTTTTGAAAAAACTTAGAAACAGCGGTAACCAAACACCAGTAATCTTGTTGACAGCAAAGAGCAGTATCGAAGAGCGCGTTAGTGGGCTAAACGTCGGAGCGGATGATTATCTGACCAAGCCGTTTGCTTTTGAAGAATTATCGGCAAGAATCCGAGTGATGATTAGACAACGTTCGAACCATGTGAAAGGTAACACATTTCAGATGGCAGATTTGACTGTAAATCGCGACACCCATCAAGTAGAAAGAGGTGGTAAAGCGATTGACCTCTCGGCAAAAGAGTTCGCAATTTTGGAATATATGATTCATAATCCAGGGATGGTATTATCGCGCGAACGAATCGAGGAGCATATTTGGAATTATGATTACGAGGGCGGTTCCAACATCGTTGACGTTTATATCAGGTATCTAAGAAAGAAAATAGACGATGGACATTCGCAAAAGCTGATTCACACAATCAGAGGAGTAGGTTACGTCCTGAGGGAGAAATAATGAGAAAAGTATCAATTAAAATGCGCCTAACACTGTGGTATACCCTTTTTATGGTGTTGGTTTTCCTAATTGCTTTTGGCGTTCTTTACTATTCGAGTAAAGGGACAACCCAGACAACTACAAAAAGTCAATTAAGAAACACAGTCAACGAAGCGCTTGATGAAATTGAATATGACGATGGCGAGCTAGAATTCGATGACAGCATTGGATTTTTCTATCATGGTGTTTATTTGACGGCATATAGCGATGGCGACGAAAATATTATATATGGGCAGCCGCCATCTAAATTAGGGATTGAGGCACCTTTACAACTAGACACGTTTCAGACGCAGACCATCGGTGATGAACAATGGTACATCTATGACAACGCAGTAATAGTAAAAGGGTACGATAAGGTGTGGATGCGAGGCGTGACTTCGTTTTCAGAAGCGCAAACAGCGATGAACAATATTTTGATGTGGTCAATCGCTATCTTTCCGATTATCATCTTGACGGTTGCAATCTTGGGATTTTTGCTAATTAAGAAGACATTGTCTCCAATCAACAAAATGATAGGGGTAGCCAGTGAGATTAACAAAGGGCAAGACCTTTCTAAAAGGATTAACCTTGGTAATACAAAAGGCGATGAAATCCATCAGCTATCAAATATTTTTGATAATATGTTTGAGCGGTTACAGACATCATTTGAAAATGAAAAGCAGTTTATCTTCGACGCATCACACGAACTCAAAACACCAATAGCAGTAATAATCTCACAATGTGAATATATGCTATCGAAGGACACCTTGTCAGAAGAGGAACGTGAAGAAACAAAAGTAGTCCTAAAGCAGGCTAAGAAGATGTCACGGCTAACGGCGCAGCTACTATTACTATCAAAAGCGGAATATGAATTGCAATTAGAGAAGATAAATATCAGCGAGTTGGCGCAAATAGTGGTGGAGGAACAGCAGACTTTGGCTGAGACTAAGGATATCAAGATTGAGACGCAGATAGAACCAAATATCTATATAGAAGCTGATGAAACGATGATGATGCGACTCTTCATCAATCTTATCTCTAATGCCATCACCTATGGCAGGAAAGACGGAAAGATTGATGTCTTGCTTAGAAGAGAGGGCAACTCCTTGTACGCGGAGGTAAGGGATAATGGAATCGGCATAAGCCAAGAAAACCTGCCTAAGATTTGGAATCGTTTCTATCAAGTTGACAGAGCGCGAACAGCTAAGGACGATTCGAGTATGGGGCTTGGACTTTCTATGGTGAAATGGATTATCGAAAAGCACAAAGGTGAGATTAAGGTAGAAAGCACTTTGGGAGAGGGAAGTAGATTTTATTTTAATCTGAAGTTAATTTAGCTTTAATGTTCATTTAATAAACCTGAGGTAATATGTGTTTATAAAACAGATAACCGAAGGGAGTAATTATTATGAGCAAGAAAAAGAAAGTAATCATTGGAGTAGGTGCAGGAACAGTAGCATTACTAGCTATCATAGCAGGAGTATTATGGACAGTATTTGGTGGTGGCGGACCAGTCATTGGTGAAGATGAAGCAAAAAGAATTGCTTTTGAACATGCCGCAGTTGCAGAAGCAGATGCTAAGATGTTTAACATCAATATGGGCTATGAAAATTTCAAAAAAGTTTACGAGATTGAGTTCCACGCAGATAGTGCTGACTACGACTACGACATCGACGCTAGAACAGGAAACATCGAAGACTTTGACGTTGACGGTCTAAGAGTTTCACAGGCAACACAAGAAACCCAGCCACAAGTTCAAACAGAGGCTGGACCCGCACAAGAAGAAACAGCAACAAACACGGAACAAAGCCAAGCAGAAAGTGCTGCGACACAAAATGTAGAAGCGCAGATTAGCGAAGATACAGCAGCTAAGACAATCTTGGAAAGAGTGCCAGGTGCGACAGAGTCAGAGTTGTGGATTAGAACTGACACAGAAGATGGTCGCTTGGTATATGAAGGCAAAGTGATTTATGATAACAAAGAATATGAATTCGAGATGGACGCCAACGATGGAGAGATGATTGCGTGGGATGAAGAAAGAGCAGAAGCAGACGATGTGCCAAACTGGCCAAACTTTGCAGAATCACAGAATAATCAATAGAATAATATTAAT
>JGI994J12354_10003506_pt1 | contig 14596 bp, 6 predicted proteins | sample IntmicLarv3ML3BL_FD_12354 | JGI IMG/M metagenome (IMG submission 12354)
CGGTCTCGGTTTCCAAAAAGGTCATAAAGGGAAGAAATTCCTCCCGCCGCTCGACGACCAGCGCCTTTAGCGCCTCATACCGCGCTCTTACGTCCTCTGTCATAAAAGAGTCCCGCCTTTCGCATGTTCTTTTAAAAAATACATTCTATACTACTGATTTTACAGGAAAAATGTTCCGTCTACAAGACCTGCACCGCGCCGAAGGGCCGAACCGAATATGCCCTGCAGGCTCCTTCACCGAAAAGCTTGTCCATTTCCGATTGGTATAAAGGCAGCAAATCCTTTGGCACAAACGCCTGAATCGTCCCCGCAAAGCCGCCGCCGTGAATCCGCCAGGCACCTCTGCTTAAAAGCAGCTTCTCCGAAAGAGCCAGTGCCAAAAGAAGGGGTTGCTCCGCCGGGCAGTCATACACCGCGCAGTTTTGCAAATACAACGCCGAGGAAACACCCGACGCCCGAACCGCCGAAAGAAACGCAGCAAAATCACCGCCGCGAAGAGCAGCAAGTGCCTCCTTCACCCGGCTGCAATCGGAAAAGAAATGCACCGCCCGAAGCAAAGCCCTGTCAGAAACCTGCCCCCGTAAGACCGGCAGCTTCTTATAAAAATCCGCCTCAGTCAGAAAGCCCAAGTGAGACACACCGCAAAGAGCCGCCACATCCCTCATCTCCTCACCGATGGCCGCGTACAAGGGGGTCAAATTTTCATGACCGCCGCCTGCCGCTGTTAAGCACAGCGAAAAGCCCTGCCTATCCAGGTCAAGGGTTGCACCTTCAACAATCGGATTTGCGGCATCCAAAAAGTCAATGGACACACAAGCACCGCTTGCCGATGCAAGCTGGTCCATCAGGCCGCAGGGCTTGCCAAAATACACATTCTCGGCAAACTGCCCAATCTGCGCCTGCAGAACAGGAGGCACGGTATCCTTATTATAAAGCACGCTGATAATCTTGCAAATAAGCACCTCAAAGGCCGCCGAAGAGGAAAGCCCCGAACCGGTGGGAATGGTGGTGCAAACATACGCATTAAAGCCGCCGACTGTAAACCCGCGGGCAGAAAGCCCCTTTGCAACACCCCGAATGAGTGCCGCGGAGGTATGCTGCTCCCCGGCCTGCACCGACAAATCGGACAGGTCAACAAGTGCAGAGGGCATACCCTCCGATTGCAGCGCAATCCTCCCGTCGTCCCGCGCTGAAACCACCGCGACAACATCCGCGTCAATAGCCGCCGCCAGCACCAGCCCGCAGTTGTGGTCGGTGTGGTTGCCCGCAATCTCCGTGCGTCCGGGTGCCGAAAAAATCGAAACCGGCACAGCATCCCCATAGAGAGCGGAAAAACGGCGCAGCGCGTCCCTATACCGTGCTTTTTCTTCTGCAGCACGGCCCTGGTATAAAGAAGCAAAAAGGGAAGAAACCGCCTGGCCGGAAAGCGCAAGCTCCGCCTCATGAATGGAAACCATAAAGGGGTACCTCCTAAGTGAAAGTGAATAAGTGGTCATGGCAAAAGAATTTCTCGTATTCTCGTCATTCCGGCCATGCGCTTTCGTCATTCCGGCCACCGCGCCGGAATCCCCGGTTGCACAAAAATGAGATTGCGGGGCGAACCCGCAATGACGATTGCCGCCGGCAACCGCCTATAACAGTGTACAAAGCGCAAGCTCGCTCATAGCGTCAAAGGATTCCTGCCGTTCGGCAGAAGAAGTTTGCTCCCCGGAAAGGAGATGGTCGGACACCGTGCAAATACTCAATGCCTCCGCATGAAACCGCTGCGCAAGGCAAAAGAGCGCGTAACTCTCCATATCAACCGCCGCAACACCATACCGCGAAAGCAGTGCCGTAATCTCCGGCGTCTTATCGTTGTAAAACAAATCTGATGTAAAAATCCCGCAAACATGGGGGGTGAAATTCAACTTCTTCGCAGCGTCCGCCGCCGCCGAAAGAAGCGCAAAAGACGGCACCGCCGCATAAGAAAGCCCGGGAAACCAAGCCGCCGCTACACCGCTGTCGGTAGCCGCACCGTTTGGCAGAACCAGTGCCCGAAGAGGCAGCTCGTCAGAGAAGCTTCCGCAGGTACCCACCCGAATCAGCCTCCTACAGCCGTAAAACTCCAGCAGCTCCGTAACATATATCGAATGAGACGGAATACCCATACCTGTACCCATAACCGACACCGGCTCCCCGCGAAACGTACCTGTATACGCAAGCATGCCGCGCACCGAATTCACAAGCACCGCATCCGTAAAAAACCGTGCGGCAATCGACTTCGCCCGCAAAGGGTCGCCGGGCAGCAAAATACGCTCCGCAATGGCACCCTTCTCCGCTTCAATGTGAATGGACATGGTAAAACCGCCTCCCCTTCTCGGCTCACAATAATAAAAAAAGAATCTACAGCCCCTGTCGCGAGCCTTGACAAAGCGGCCTTATATCGAAGCAGCCGTTCCTGTTAGAACAGCCCTGTTTTACAGTTCATTACATTGTATCACTTTTCGGCAGTTATTTCAAGCAATTTTTTCGTATTTTGTTCTCTTTTTCCGTTGGGCAGAACGAAAAACGAAAGCCGAGGGAACGGCGCGCCTGGTAGTCGCGCCCTACACATTAAAGATAAATACAGCGCAACAAACCAAAACTACCGCCCCCGCACAACGCGGCCGAGCGCGGTAGTCGAAAAAATCAAGCCTTCGAATCGGCACCAAACAGGCACCGCACAAATCTGCCGCCCACAGCATCACAACAAACGACCCCCGCTAAGCGCCCTTTTGGACACTTTTTGGCGCTGTAAAAAGTGTCGCCCCCGGCAGGGCGTCCCTGCCAAACGTCCCCCGTCCGAGAGGACGAAAAAATAATCCGCTCCGCGCAGCATGACAAAACGAAGGACGAGGGAGCGGACGGCGAAACGCCGCCCCTACGACAAAGGCAAACACGGCGCAACAAACCAAAACTACCGCCCCCGCACAGCGCGGCCGAGCGCGGTAGTCGAAAAGAACAGACCTTCGAATTGGCATCAACCGGTCACCGCACAAATCTGCCGCCCACAGCATCACAACAAACGACCCCCGCTAAGCGCCCTTTTGGACACTTTTTGGCGCTTTAAAAAGTGTCGCCCCCGGCAGGGCGTCCCTGCCAAGCGTCCCCGTCCGAAAGGACGAAAAAATAATCCGCTCCGCGCAGCATGACAAGACGAAAGCCGAGGGAGCGGACGGCGAAACGCCGCCCCTACGACAAAGGCAAACACAGCGCAACAAACCAAAACTACCGCCCACGCACAGCGCGGCCGAGCGCGGTAGTCGAAAAAATCAAGCCTTCGAATCGGCACCAAACAGGTCACCTGTTACACCATTAGGCATAGCACAAAAACCTACAACCCCCGCAGGGCGCCCTTTTCGGTTCCTTTTTGGCGCTGTAAAAAGGAACCCCCGGCCGGGGAGGCCGCCCCCGTCCCCCGGTGGGGACAATTGCAAATGGCAAATAAAGGACACAGAAAACCTAATTCTGCAAATACATCACGGTTCAGGGAAACACAAAAACCAAAATTACACGAAAAAGAATTGCAAATTGCACCCATATGATATATAATAAAAAAATACCAACAACTGAGCGTTTGAAAGGAAGGAATCAACATGAAAAAAACACTTGCTATCCTATTGTGCCTGCTCTTGGCCCTGTCGCCCTTAACCGTACTTGGGCTGTCCGGAGCAAAAGATGTCAGTGCCGCCTATCGGGGCATTAAAATTAAAATTGAAGGAAAACTGCAGTACATCACCGATGCCAACGGCGTTCCTGTGGAACCCTTTATTATTGACGGAACCACTTACCTGCCCATTCGCGCCATCGGCCATGCGCTGGGCTATGATGTGGGCTGGGACGGCCCAACCAATACAGCAAGCCTGCGCAAGAAATCCGGCCAGCTTACCATTCTGGAGGGTCAGCCTTCCCTTCCCTCCGGCACCACCACAAAAACCATTCAGATTAACTACCGCGACATTAAAATCATGGTAAACGGACTGGAAGTAATCCCCACAGACGTAAACGGCGTTTATGTGGAGCCCTTCCTCTATAACGGAACAACCTTTTTGCCGGTTCGCGCTGTGTCACAGGCCATCGGCTATAGCATCGGCTGGGACGCTGCAACCTCCACCGTAAGTCTGACAGAGCAGCCCCAAGGCACCCTCACCCTTGAACAGAGCTCCCTCAGCGTCGGCATTGGCGAAACATGCAGCATGGGCGCCAGCGTAACCCCTGCGGAAATCCCCATTACCTATAGTACCGGCGACGCGGCTATCGCAACGGTAACCCCCGCCGGCATCATTACAGGCCGTTCAACCGGCTACGTAGTTATCACAGCGTCCATCCCCGGACAATCAAGGGATTGCATTGTAAACGTAACCGCAACAAGTTCGGCCATTGCTTTAAACCGTACAGACCTGACCCTGGGACTGAATGAAACCTTTACCCTAACAGCCGCCGCACCCGGACAAACGGTCACCTGGGCAAGCGCAAATCCCACCATTGCCACAGTCAATACCCAAGGGCTGGTCACCGCAGTACGCGTTGGCACAACCAGCATTACAGCAACCACAAACACAGGGAAAACCGCCGCCTGTACGGTCACAGTTAACCAGACGGGCAGTACATCCTCCATCCGCCTAAGTTACAGCTATGCACTGATGGAAATAGACGACGCCCTAAATCTATCGGCCTCCGGAACAAGCGGAACAATCACATGGTCAAGCTCCGACAGCAGCATCGCAACCGTTAACAGCAGCGGCCGCGTTACCGCAAAGAGAGCCGGAACCGTCCGCATTTATGCAAGAACCTCCGCAAGCAATATTGACTTCTGTGAAATAAAGGTCTACAACTCAAGAGGTGTCATGATTATGGAAGACAACCTTCTTTTGCAGGTAGACGATGAGTATGACATGGACTATGAGAACTCCGCCTCCGGCAATCTTGTCTGGTCAAGCTCCGCAAGCAACATTGTAAGCGTTGACAATTACGGCACGGTAGAAGCCCTGCGCACCGGTACCGCAACCATCACCATGCGGGACAGCTACGGAAACTCTGACAGCAAAAAAGTCACCGTTGTCGCCTCAAAAGGCATTGCCGTAACCCACTCCGCCGTAACCATTGAAGAGGGCGAATACTTCCCGCTGAAAGCAACGACCCTCCCCGCCGCACAAAGCATTACCTGGTCTTCCCGCCGCACGTCCAGCAGTTCAAGCTCCTCCGCCAACAGCTATGCCACAGTAAGCGCCAACGGCGTTGTTTACGGGCAGTCTGAGGGCACAGCCTATATTTTTGCAGAGGATGCTAATGGCAACTATGACTATTGTGTTGTTACCATTACCGACGGGTATTCCACAGGCGATGGCGAGCTTGAGCTTAGCACAACCTCCCGCACCATCAACGGGAACAGTTCGACAACCTTCACCTTGTACGCGGAATACGAAAACGGCGAAGCCGTCACCTGGTCGTCAAGTGACTCGTCCATTGCACGGGTATCCGCATCCTCCGGCACCGTGTCAACCATAGACAGCTACACAAAAAGAAGCTCCATTACCGTCACAGGTGTCGCAAACGGAACGGCACGCATTCGCGCCACGCTCCGCGACGGTACCTATGAAGAATGCGTCGTAACCGTCACCAATATCGGAACCGCCTCAAGCCTAAGCCTTTCATCAAGCAGCAGAACCTTACCGATAACCCAAAACTTCACTCTGACCGCAAGTGTATCCCCTTCAAACTCCAGCGTCTCCTGGAGCAACAGCAATTCAAACATCATAACCCTTTCCGCCACAAGCGGCACAAGCATCACTGTTACCGGTAAAGCGGCCGGCACGGCCACCATCACCGCAACGTCCAATGGGATATCACGCACCTGTACTGTCACCGTGACAAGTTTCACCATATCCGAAGGCTCAAAAGCGCTGACCGTCGGGCAACCCGCCTTTACCCTAAGTTCCACAGTCGCCCCCTCAGGCACAGCCGTCAGCTGGAGCAACAGTGCCTCCAACGTAGTAACACTTTCAAGCACCTCCGGCGCCTCTGTTCAAATAACAGCAAAGGCAGCAGGTACCGCAACCATCACCGCAACGGCAGGCGGCATTACCCGCACCTGCGTTGTTACCGTTTCAGCCGCCCCACCGGTAATCCCGGTTATCACGCTGCCCACCGGAAGCAAAACCCTCGTCGAGGGCGAAACCTTCCCGATCGGCGCAACCGTGACACCCTCAGGCACAACATTAACCTACACAAGTAACACGCCGGGCGTCGCAACGGTCAGCACAAACGGCACAATTACCGCAGTCAGCGAAGGTACTGCAGAAATCACCGTATCAGCAACAGGCGCAACTTCACAGAAATTCAATGTTACTGTTGAAAGAAAAGTGCCCACAGGCCTTGAGATTGACTTGACCAGTGTTTTTCTGGATGTCAATCCGGCCGCGAATATGTTGACGGCGAAGATTAACGCCACAATTACACCGTCCACGGGCTTCACTGTCACCTTTGTTTCAGATGACCCGGCAGTTGCCGACGTAGACTCCACAGGACGGATTCTGGCAATAAGTGCCGGCACGGCGACTATTACCATCAGCATCCCGGGCTTCCCGGAATTAGACAAAACCTGCGCGGTCAAGGTCGTTGACACCACCCTGCCGCCCGCACCCTAAAGAATTAAACGCATAAAGCGAGGGGAGCCGAACAACATGAAGTTCGGCTCCCCTCGCTCGTTCTTTGTCTTCTGCCCTTGCGGAGAGGGGCTTTATTCCCCCGGCAACGGGGACAAGGCGGCCTCCCCGTCCGGGGGTTCCTTTTTATCTTGCCAATGTCATACCCTAAAGGGCACGCGAGCCTCCCGAACGGCTCAGCCGCGCTGTGCGGGGGCGGCAGTTTTGCGTTGTTGCGCTGTATTTGTCTTTCCGTAGGGGCGGCTATTAGTCGCCCGTGTTCTCGTCCTTCGTCATCGTGGCCGTGTTTTTTTCGTCCTCGCGGACAGGGACGTTTGGCAGGGACGCCCTGCGGGGGCGACACTTTTTAACGCGCCAAAAAGTGTCCAAAAGGGCGCTTAGCGGGAGCTGTGGGGTTATGTGCTGTGCTTAGATATTTGTGCGGGGGCTTGTTGGTGCCAATTCGAAGGCCTGTTCCTTTCGACTACCGCGCTCAGCCGCGCTGTGCGGGGGCGGTAGGGTTGATTTTTACGCTGCGCTTTTGTTTGGTTGTAGGGGCGATGTTTCGTCGCCCGCAATGACGGGGACACACCGCATGCGGCGGACGGGGGACAATGCCGAAGCCCCAGACGCAAAGGCAGACGCAGCGCGCCCCGACACCCCTACCGCCCCCGCACAGCGCGGCTGAGCGCGGTAGTCGGAGCGAACAGGCCTTCGAATCGGCACCAAAGAGCCGCCGCACATACGTTTAAGCATAGCACATAACCCCACGCCCCCGTAAGCGCCCTTTTCGGTTCCTTTTTGGCGCTGAAAAAAGGAACCCCCGTCCGGGGAGGACACCTTCGTCCCCCTTCCGAGAAGGGAAAAATCCCCGTCCCCCCGCAGGGGAAGACGACGAAAAGACGAAAGGGATTGCCTTTTCCTCTAAAACCATGTATAATAAACAAAATAGTTCCCCTACATGAAAGAAAGGCGAGTCAATGTTATGAATAAAAAACTCTGCAAATCTATACTTATCTGCCTGGTTATTCTGCTGGTGCTGGGCGCGCTGGCATTGATGCTGCTGCTCGGCCCGGAAAAAAGCAGCGAAGAAAACGGCCCGCCCGTCAGCGAAAATGTCATCACCGGCTTTGCACGTGATGAGGTGGAAAGCCTGTCCCTTGAAAACCGCAAGGAGGGCTATTATTACCGCATTACGCAAACACCCGGCGAATCGGAAACAGTCCTCACCGTAGACGGCGAAAACCCGGAAGCCTTTGAACGAACGGAGCTGACTGCGCTTCTTGCCCGCGCGGGGAAGCTGCAGGGCGACACCCTGATTGCGGAGCATCCGGAAAACCTTGCGGAGTACGGTCTCGACCCTGCCGCGATGACACTGACAATTGTCTTAAAGGACGGCAGTGAGATTATCCTTAAGATTGGCGATGAGGCACCCACAAACCGCCGAACATATATTATGGACGAGCAAACGGGCATTGTCTATGCCATTCCCACATTAAATCTGGAGCCGCTTTTCAGGACAAAAAGTGACCTGCGGGTGAAAACCATCTTCACAGGTGTTGGCGAAAAAGCCGAAGGTGTACAAGGCATTACACTGACAACCCCCGCAAAAAAGACCTTCCTGCAGCTGCACCGCAAAACCGAGGCAGAGCAGGCCGCCGACCGCGTACACCTGAATGCATCCTTTATTATCACCGCGCCATACTACCGCCAGGCAAATGACACATCCCTGCACGAAAGCCTCTTCCCAAAGCTTCTGACCTTAGAGGTAAAGGACTTTATTGAGGAAGGGCAGGAGAACCTTGCGCGCTACGGCCTGGACAAACCGTATACCATCGAGCTTGAAACCGTATACGGCAAGACGACCCTCTATCTGGCGGAAACCGGCGGGCAGCTTTACGGCACCGCGCCGCACATCCAATCGGTGTTTACACTTACCGGCGGCCTGTCTGTCTTTGAGATAAACCCGTCCGCCCTGATGGTTTCGAGCCTGTGGCTGACCCAAATCGCAACGGTAGAGAGCATCGGCTTCACCATAAAAGGCGAAAGTCACCTCTTTACCATCAAACAAAACGAAGACGGCAGCTTTGCGGGCAACCTGGACGGCGCGCCCCTGTCCGATAGCAATACAAAGCGCTTTTTCATGTACTTCTTCAGCTTTACCATTGAGGGCAACACCGAAGGGACGCCGAAGGAGACTTCACCCGACTATCAGTTTGTGCTTACAAAAACCAACGGCGACGCCGTCACAATGGATTTTGTTAAGATAAACGGCCGCCAATATGCCGCCGTACAAAACGGCGAATCCCATTATTACGTCAATATCAGGGAGATTGAAACCTTCATTGACGTCCTGAAAAAGGTGCAGGCGGGAGAGGAACTCCCTGCACTGGCCTAAACAGTAAAAAACATAAGAAAAGCAGCACGGAAACAAAATCCGTGCTGCTTTTTTTACTCCAGTGCCTCAAAGAGAAATTCCGAAAAGCTCGGCTCCGATTCCGCCGGCTTGGAAGCAATCACCGGCGTCACATTTCGGTAAACCGCACCAACCTCCGGCGCAATGCCGTAAATTTCAAAAAGCTGACTTAACGTCACGCAGGTATAACCCCGGTTTGTAAGCTCCTGCAAAATGTCGTCCATAGCCCGCGCCGTGGGCATATGCATATCGTGAAACAAAATAATGTCACCGGGCGAAATCTGCTCAAGTGCCTTTTTGTAAATCACGCTTGGATCCTGCTGCCGCCAATCGGTTGTGTCCACCGACCAAAGAATCATGGGCAGCCCAACCTGCGTTGGCAGCGCCTTTGTCCGCGCACCAAAGGGCGGACGGAAGAATGTCGGATAAATACCCGATGCCAGAAAAACCGCCTCATCCGTTTTCGAAAGCTCTTCGGCAATTTCCGCTTCCGACTTCTTGCGCAAATCCACATGGTTAAATGTGTGATTGCCGATTTCATGCCCCTCTGCAACCGTACGCCGCAGGGTTTCCGCATAGGGCTCCACCCGCGAACCCATCACAAAAAAGGTTCCGTGCGCACCGTATTTCTGCAGCGCGTCAAGAATCAGCGAGGTGCTCTTCGGTGCCGGCCCGTCATCGAAGGTCAGGGCAATATACTTGCCCTCAGGAACCGCCTGCACATCCGTTTTCTCCGCAACAACCGGCGGATAGGCGTCCGCCTTTTTCACCCGTCGGGAGGGGGAAACAAGCTGCAAAAAACTCGGCAAAAAAAAGTCCCCCTGTGCCTCATAGGACAGAAAATCCTCTCCCAAAAGGATGCCGTTTTCAAGCACTGTTATGGGAAGCTGCGGGTCTGCCGGCTTCCGCAAAATGTCGTAAGCAGAAAGCTTTCGCCCTTCAAAAAAGGTGAAGGTGTCCCCGCTTGAAAAAGAAATGCAATACAGATCCAAAAAGTCATGATGCGCCGTATATGTCAATAAAAACTCCGTTTCCGGCGAAGAAAGAAAGTTGAAAACCGCTGTCTCCGCATAGCTCTTTACAAGCTGCGCCGCCTCAAAATCGGCAAGCACGGGATAGAAAGCCGAAAGACTGCGCCCCTCTGAAAACCGCGTAATCGTCTCCATAGGCAGACACACGGAAAAAACCTCCTGCTCCTTATCTTTCGTATGGGCAGCAACAAAAAACAGCCCGGCCGCCACAAGCATAAAAAGCAAGCCTCGTTTCAATTTTCTCCTCCTGTTTCCTTGATTACACGGAAGCCGCTCCGCTAAGAAATGCATTCATAAACCCGTCAAGGTCGCCGTCCATCACCGCCGCAACATTGCCGTTTTCGAAGCCGGTGCGGTGATCCTTCACAAGGGTATAGGGCATGAATACATATGAACGAATCTGGGACCCCCATTCAATCAGCTTTTGAACACCCTTGATATCCTCAATTTTTTCAAGATGCTCCCGCTCCTTGATTTCAAGCAGCTTTGCCTTCAGCATACGCATGGCAACCTCGCGGTTTTGATGCTGGGAGCGTTCATTTTGACAGGCAACCACAATGCCCGAGGGAATATGCGTAATGCGGATGGCCGACTCGGTCTTGTTTACATGCTGGCCGCCGGCACCGCCCGAACGGTAGGTGTCAACCTTCAGGTCGTCAGGCGCAATCTGGATAGTAGTATCCCCTTCCTCCAGCTGCGGCATGACTTCCACAGCGGCAAAAGAGGTGTGCCGCCGCCCGGAGCTGTCAAAAGGCGAAATGCGCACCAACCGGTGAACGCCGTTCTCCCCCCGCAAAAACCCGTAAGCGTTGCGCCCCTCAATAGACAGCATGGCCGACTTCAACCCTGCACCGTCACCGTCCAAGGAGTCCAAAAGCTTCACCTGATACCCATGCTTCTCACCCCAGCGGGAATACATGCGCACCAGCATTTCTGCCCAATCCTGAGCCTCCGTACCGCCTGCTCCCGCATGGAAGGAAATAATAGCACTTGCGGAATCATACGTCCCCGAAAGAAGTGTTGTAAGGCGGCAGGACTGTATCGCGTCCGCTAACTGAGTATATTCAGCCTCAACCTCCGGTAGAACTGACAAATCCTCCTCTTCGTTGGCAAGAGCGCAGAGCAGCAGCAGCTCCTGCTGTTTTTCTTCCATGGCGGAAAAACGCCCGATGGTGTCCTGCAAGCCTTTTATCTCTGCAAGCACCTTTTGCGAATTGGCAAGGTCTGTCCAAAATTCAGGGTCCTGCGAAGTAGCCTCCAAAGCCGCCGCCTCACCGCGAATCCGTTCAATATCAAGGGTTTTCGACAGTGCCGAAATTTCACTCTCCAACCCCGAAAGCTTCAAAATCATCTCGTCAAATTGTATCATGCAGCCGCTCACTTTCTTTTTTGTTACGCTGTTGTTATGAATAACTAAGTATACCAAGATTCCAAAAGAATTGCAAGGCGGATTTTTCACTTCCCCAGAAACGAAGTGAACGCCCCGTCCGCCGCGCAGGTTGTGTAGGGAATGGTTATTAACCATTCCGCGCCCTCGTCCTTCGTCTTGTCATTCTGAGCGAAGCGGATTCTTTTTTCGTCCTCGCGGACGGGGGACGTTTGGCAGGGCGCCCTGCCGGGGGCGACACTTTTTACAGCGCCAAAAAGTGTCCAAAAGGGCGCTTAGCGGGGGGCATCTGTTGTGCTGCTGTGGACGGTGGATTTGTGCAGTGCCTGTTTGGTGCCAATTCAAAGGTCTGCTGCTAAAACGTCCGCGCTCGGCCGCGCTGTGCGGGGACGGTAGTTTTGATGTGTTGCGCAGGAGTTGGCTTTGCCGTCCCCCGTCCGTCGCGGACGGCGACCCGCAATCCCCGAACAGTTGCACCCAACAGGGGATTATTTTATTATCCCGCGATGACGAAGAACGAGAACACGGGCGACTAATAGTCGCCCCTACAACCAAACAAAAGTGCAGCGCAAAAATCAACCCTACCGCCCCCGCACAGCGCGGCCGAGCGCGGACGTTTTAGCAGCAATCCTTCGAATTGGCACCAAACAGGCACCGCACAAATATCTAAACACAGCACATAAACCTGCGACCCCCGTAGGGCGCCCTTTTCGGTTCCTTTTTGGCGCTGAAAAAAGGAACCCCCGGCCGGGGAGGCCGCCCTTCGTCCCCCTTCCGTGAAGGGGAAATCCCCCGTCCCCAAACGAGAGAACGACAAAGCCCTACCGTCTATGCCGAAGATTTTGAGCAGACAAAAAAATCCCCCGCCCAAAAAAGGACGAGGGACGAAAAAACCTACAAAAGCCGCAGCAGCAAGGTGCAAAACTCCGCCCGCGTAATGGTGTCCGCCGGACGGAAACTGCCGTCAGGGTCACCCACCATTAGCCCGGCAGCAAACACCGCCGAAATGCTGCCCTTTGCATAGCCGCTTGCAGAGGAGAGGTCGGAAACTTCTTCGGACAACTCGCCTGCAGGAAGCTGCAGCATCCGTGTGAGAAGCACGGCCATTTCCTGCCGCGTAATTTTGTCAAGGGGCGCAAAAACCTGCTCGCTGCGCCCGGTGAAAAGCCCGGATTCCGTGCAAGCACCCACAAAAGATGCATACCAAGCACTTGCAGGGACATCCGCAAAGGCTGCCTCAGCAGGCGGCAGGTGCAGCAGCCGCACAAAAACCTTTGCCGCCTCTGCCCGCGTCAGATTACCCTTAGGGTTAAAGTTATTGTCCGTGTCGCCGTCGAAGAGAAACAACGCCCGTGCCCGCGCAGCATCACAATAAGAAGGTACAAGCGCCTGGTCTGCAAAAGGCGGTTTGACAAGCTTCACGGAGGTAAAGACTTGCGTCCGCTCTACAGCGGCAAGAGCCAAAAGTGCCTGCTCTGTAGCAATGGGGTCGGTTCCCCCGCCTTTACTATGCGCGAAGCCGTCGGCGGTCTGATACCCCTGCAAGGCGGTTATCAGTATTGGCGGAACCTCTTTTCCCGCAGCAACCATACATAAAATCACCTGGGAAATGCTTTCTGAAGTTTCCGTGCCGTCAAAGAGAAATTGCCCCGAAGCACTCTGTGCACCCTGCAAATAAAGCCACGCCTTGCCGGTAACTGCTGCATCCGCCGTCCCGCGGCGGCAAAGGGCAAGAAGCGCAATCGCCGTTACATCCGGGTTGGATGCCATCCCCTTGGACAACGCAAATCCGCCGTCCGCGTTCTGGTTATCCAAAATCGCCGTTTGCAAGGTGTCAAGCAGCGGCTGCACACCATACGCATCCACCTGCAACAGCGCAAGCATCCCGTACGCCGAAGCGTTTGTGCCCTGGGCGGGAATATCCTCAAAGTTCACAAGCGCCGAAACCAAATCCGTTCCGTCCATATCATAGGGATTCAAAGAACACAAATAAGACGCAATAATCAGCCGCGACAAATCCGTAGATTTATAAAAATCATTTTCATAAGAGCGGAAATTTTCAAGAAGCTGCGTCTGCATGCGTTCAAGGGGGGCCTTGCCTGCAAGCGCAAGTGCCATAATGGAAAAGTCACTCAGCTCCGATTCATTGGCAAGAGCGGCATACACAGGGGCAAGGTCAATGGGCTGCGCGTCTGCGGCTGTCCCCGTCCCCTCACCTGTATTGGAAATAAATCCGCCTGTCGGCTCGCCCAGGTCTTCTCCCAAATCCGTCGTATACTGCCAGCGAACTTCTTCGCCGCCCTGCAGAATCTGCGAATCGGCTGCCGCCTTGTAATAAACACCGTCAATGGCATACATCCAGCCCGATGCCGGCCCCTTCGCAAACTCGCGCAGCCCCCCGATTTCATACACATAAGACACGCCGCCGCTTGCGCGAACCTTCACCGAATCGCCCAATGCCCGTACAAGAACTGTAATGGGCGTATCCCCGGCTTCCAACGCAATTGTGCCGGTAAAAAGCTCCGTAGTATCGGTTTTTACATATAAAGCTATATTCCGGGAAACAGGTGTGCCGCCATTTCCCGACGCAAGGGTTACAGAAACCTGCCCGATCACCGTCGGTGCAACGGCAATGCCGCCTTCAAGCTTTGTAACAAGATACTCCTGGCTGCCGCTTTTCACATCGGCAAGGGGGACTACGATGCTGCCGTCCGCACCGCTTTGATACTTCTTGCCGAATATGGAAAGCTCCGCACCGGCCAACGGCTCATGAACCATGCCGCTTGTACCCCAGTCGAAATACGACGTTTCAATCAGCACAGATACAGGTCCATTCACTGCGGAAAGACTGCCAAAGGTCACAATTGTGTCAAGGCCGATATGTGAAACCTCCAGCACATCGCCGTCTTCAAGCAGCATATCCGAAAGCCCTGAAAGGGCATCCGCACCGTTTAAAACCAACCCAAAATAGTCGTTCATGCCCGCCGTCTCCCCGGCAACCTCGCTTAGGTACTTGCCAAAGGAGCTGTCTGTAAAGGTATAGGAGACCCCCGCCGCGGAAAGTAGCGTGACGAAGGCTTTTTCGCCGGTTACAGGCTCG
>JGI994J12354_10003507_pt1 | contig 14590 bp, 7 predicted proteins | sample IntmicLarv3ML3BL_FD_12354 | JGI IMG/M metagenome (IMG submission 12354)
GTAGCTGTTACAGCTTCATTGTGTTCGTACACTACGTTCGGCAACTTATTGGCTACAGGCGTCGGAAGCACTGTGATGGCAAATGTCATCGGCAGTCCCGGACATGCTGCGCTTTGGCCTGAGTTGTCTTGAGCAGTGAACGTCGGAGTTACCCTGATGTACTCTGTAGTATCCTTAGCCGAAGCATTAACTAACTTATCCAATGCAATTCTATCGGTTCCGAATGCCGGAATACCCAAACTAGAGTTAACAGGGACACCTGACGCATCTACAACTTCCCAATACAATTTCACATTGCTGAATTCAGTTGTGAAGTTAACCGCCAAAGGCGAGTTGTTGCACAAGAAGAGGTCTTCAACCTGATCGACCGTAGCTTGAGCCAAGCGAGTTAACGTGAAGCGAACCGGCGCACCCTCTCTGTTAGCCCACACCGGGGTAACTTCGTAAGTACCTGAGCCTATTGTTTGTGCAGTAGGAGCAGTTGAAATATTCCACTCGCGTGACGATTCACCTACAGGCACCCAAAGAGCTTCGTTGTGAGTTAACGATGCCGGTGCAATCGGATCAAGGATGTTGATTCCCGATACCAATTTCCATTTGAATGACAGGTCGCCCGGTTGGATGTTTTTTCCAGCCAAATCAAAGAGAGGTATTGTATATCCGGCCGTAAGAAGAATGTTTTTGAACGGTTTGTCATAACATACTGTTTGATCGTTAACAGGCATAACATTCAGGTCAGGATCTTTCACTGTTTGTGCTTTTACAGTAATCGAGAACGACTTAGCTGTCAAAGAAGACGAAAGACAGTCGGGGTATTCAACCCAAGCTTCGTACTGAGCAACGCTGCTATAGCCATCCGATTTCATGTTGGTTGCTATAAAGGCCGGTATAATGTCTATGCCGTTATCCATTAACATTCCTATCTCATCGCCCGAAACCTTTTTCCAAACAATCTTAGCTCCTTCAGGAAGTGAGGGGGCAGTAAGTTTGAATTCAGGAACATGAGTGCCATTCACATAAGTCAAATCAGAGATATTGATCGTGCCGTTATCGAATGTTTTGTAGAAGGTCAACGTAAAGAGGGCAGATTTGCCTTCGTTGTTGTTCCATCTCGGAGTTACGCGATAACGACCCTTTCCTGATACCTGATCGGCAATAGCAGGAAGTTGGGGTTGCCACATAGCCGCCGTTCCGGCAACTTCACGTTCAATGTAGCCTGAACCTAGGTCCAATACATCTGTTCCGTCTACAAATTCAATGATATACTCAACCATACCAACACCGGCAAACGGTTGCCCATCAGTGCGATACGCAAATAGCTCAATGTTGTCAAAGTCACTGCCGTTGCAACTGATATCGCTATTTACCGGTTTCATTACCAGGTCAAGATCGTCAATAGTGTTCGCTTCTACCTTGATTTGGAATTGGCCTACATTCGATGTACATCCTTTATAAGTAATATCCAAGCTGTAAGTCGCAATCAACGTCAACGGCACACTTGTCGCATCTAACGTGTTGGTAGCCGTAAAGGCGGGAACAACGTTTTGACCTCCGGCAACGCTTCCGATACTGGTAATATTACCATATAATGGAACATTAACATTAACGCCACCTTCGCCTTCTACCGAAACCAAAGTCCAGTTTACGATAGCGCCTTCAGGTATATTGCCTGTAAGTACGATAGCGTCAACCATGTCGCCGTTTTGGTAAGTAAGCACTTGACCATTCATGTGAAGGTTTTGAACCAACAGTTCGGGTTGTACGGTCAAAGTAAAGAGAGCCGACAAGCCGCTTCCTGAGTTGTAATACGGAGTTACACGGTAAGTACCGGTTCCAACAGCACCTGCAAGCTTAGCGGGAGTCCATGCACTGCCACCTACTGTGGGTTGAGTTGCCAAATCAATAACTTGGGTTCCGCTTACAAATTCTACTACATATTCAACTTTTGCAGCTTCCGTAGCATCAAACACCGGGTTGGCGTTGTCTTTTTCCGCTGTAAGGTTGATAGCGGAAAATGCGTCCTCGAAGCATATTGTCTGACCGGCTACCGGGTTAGCTACCAGGTTAGGATCGTCAATCTTCTTCGGTTCTACGTTGATTGTAAACTTACCTACGGTTAATGAATTACATTCCTCATACTTGAGGCTGAATTCGTACTCAGCCTTAACCGTAGTGGCAGAACCCATAACCGGGCTGTATGCGCGGAATTGAGGTATTACATTTACACCGGTTATAGCCGAACCAATATTGCTATTAGTCGGATCAAGCAACGACCAAACTACTTTGGCTCCGGCAGGAATATTTCCGGTAAAATCTATTTCATTGATCATGTCGCCATTCTGAACAACCATAGTTTGAGAGTATTGTGATACGTCTGATACTAACAGTTGCGGACGAACAGTTACGTTGAATGTAGTTGATTTACCTTCGAAGCTGTTGTAGACCGGAGTTACGCGGTATGTACCGGTTCCCGATACCTTCGGATTAGCTTGCGGCAATGTCCACGGGTTGCTACCTGTAACAACGTTAACAGGAGGATCGGCAGGATCAAGGGGCGCCAACGTTAATACGGGCGCGCCGCTTACAAATTCTATTCTGTACGATACTTTAGTAGCGTCAAAGAGTAACGGATCTTCATTGCTCTTCTGAGCAGTAAAAGTCAAAGAGCCAAGAGCTTCTTCATAACACTTGGTGATGTCTATCACTTCGTTAACCAACAGGTTCATATCACCAATTTTCTTCGGTGTAACAACCATAGTGAAAGTTCCCAAGTCCGAACTAGTATGACCCGAATCGCAATCGTCATACTCAATATAGAACGAGTATTGTACTATTACCGGGGTGTCGTCTTCGTTAGTATTGACAGCTGTAAAGGCCGGGATTACATTGCGGAGAGTCCACGATGTGGGATCTGTAGCGATTGCCGAAACATACTCACCTGTACCTATATCGTCACCACCACTGATACCTGTAATTGCCCATACCACGTTAGCACCTGCGGGTAAGCTGCCGCCGTTCAATACGATTGCTGCTACCTGTTCGCCGTTTTGGTAAGTCAATGTCTTGCCTTTCAAATCCATATCGTCTATCGACAATTGGGGTTGAACGGTAAACGTAACTACTGACGGAATACCAAGGCCGTTGTTCCATATCGGAGTGATAGAGTAAACTCCTGTACCCGATATGCCTGAAGCTGTAACATCCCAGATAAGATCTCCTTTTGCCGGAACAGCAGAAAGATCTACTACTTGAGCACCGCTAACATACTCAACCAAATAGCTTACCTCGTCCGTATCAAGAGTTTCTGTAGCATGAACAGGGGCTAAAATAACAGCCGTAAAGCCTGGAGCAGCAGCGGCAACATTGAAACAGATAGTTTCATTATCCAGCTGATTCAATGACAATCCAAGGTCTTCAACCGTAAGTGGGTAAACAGTAATATCAAATGATCCTGTAAGAGGAGAGGTTAAAGTACATCCAACATACGATATTGTATATTCAATAGTCGCTGTATTAACACCGCCTTCTTTGTATGTAGCAACAAAGCCAGGAATTTCACCACCGCCTGAAGTCGCTGACAAGCCAATTGTAGAAGTAAACACTGAAGTATCTTCTATCCATTCAATGACATAACCTTCGGGCAACGGATTCGATAACAGATTTATTGCCGAAACCGGCTGTCCATTACCATAAACCAGATCACCTACTTTAACATAATCGGCAACATCAATCATTACCGGATCGGTAAGGATGATGTTGGTCAATTTGGCCGAACAAGAAGTACCGTCTGCTTCTACTAACAGGTTATAAATACCTGCAGGAATATCAATAAGGTCTTTATCAGTAGTGCTTATCGTTGCACCGGCATCATCTGTCCATGTGTAGGTATAAGTTCCGTTACCTCCCGAAACAGCAACTACGATACGTCCGTCGTTTCCGGCAGGACAAGTAGGGTCTACTTTCTCAATCAAGTCAATCTTGACCAGGTTATAGTCTGCTTCCAAAGTTATTGTCAAAACCACAGGTGCTACTGCATCACAGTCAGGATCGCTTACTGTTACAATATAAGTGCCCGCTGCCAAGTCGTCTCCGGCATTGCCATCTGTGATAGCAGCGTCATGAGCCCACACATAAGTATAGTTTCCTGTACCACCTGTTGCCGATATTACGATTTCACCGTTATTGTTAGCACAATCCGGATTCAATTTAGTGTCTACCTGTACATTCAAAGCAGGATATTCAGCTGACGCCAAAATAAAACTTTTTGTTATGGGCTCTACCTGAGTACAACGCGCATCGTTAATTGTTACAGTATACTCTCCTGCTGTCAAAGCAGTCAGATTTGCTGTTGTTTCACCATTTGACCACAAATAGGTGTAAAACCCACTACCACCGGTCATAAAACCGGCAGTGTTCAACGTAATTGCACCACTATTAGGAAGTGCGCACGTAGGATGTGCCAACGTTGCATCCATAATCTTGATCGGAAGCAAAGTAATCGCTGCTTCCGTTACAGTTACAGATGAAGTAAGTATAACCGTTAAAGTGTTATCAGTTACCGTAACAGGATAAGTTCCGGCAGAAAAGCCAACGAATTGCAGCCATCCGTCACTGCTCAACTGCTCCGATTGTCCACCTACCGTAATCGCATAAGGGAAGTTCACTCCACCCAATAACGTCACCGTAATAACACCCGCGTTCGGAGCCGCACATGTCGGTTGAGTTGTAACAACAGGTGATGCTGACTGTGCCTGCAGGGAAGTAAATCCCACACCGGCAAGCAGCAGCGCAAATAAGAATAATAACTGTTTTATCTTTTTCATTTTAAATAAAAGTTAGAGTTAGTACTCGGGGTTTTTTCTCTCTCATGTTTTCTTTTTCCATAAGCGTTAAATTTTAATTGTTTGACTTAATTGATTAATTTTAAACTACTTAATATTCCTTGTTCTATTATTTATTTATAAATTCATGTTTGTTGTGGCCGGGCATTGACCGTTATATGTCGTTGTGTGTTTTTCATCCCCGTTCTCCTTGAATTATATACACAAAAAAATCACTTCCCAAAAGAGGAAGGGTTACGAACAGGGGTGCATCAATGTTAAAACCATTTCTCATAAACTAGTGAGTTTCGCACGGTTTTATAAATAGCCCAAAACAGGGGCGATTCATGTATCTTTTTTGCCTTTCTCACAGAAAATCAGCACCGTTCGGGGCTTCCCGAACGCGAGTAGTTACATAAAACGCCATAAATTACTCTACAAATATAGTGCTTTATACTAAACCCGTTTCACAGAAAGCAAAAAAGAGTAGAATTTCAATGTTAAAAATATATAATTATCGATTAACAGTAGAGCTTTTAGTTAAAAAAATCTACTGTTTATCCGCCCAACATTTTCCCGTTATTGCAAGGAGGCGCTAGCCGGAGTGGCAATCCGGAGTGCATTTTTGAGAATTTAATGATTGGATACCGGATTGCTTGGCTCTGCTCTCGCTTAAGCACCGTTTTTAATTCTTAACCACCTCGAGCAGCAGCTGCCAAAAGCGGCTAACGGAGGAGATGGAAACCTTCTCGGAGGGAGAGTGTGGGTAAAACACATCAGGGCCGATGGCGATGATCTCCACACCCGGCAGCAGACGGTTCAGGATGCCGCACTCTAAACCGGCGTGCATCACGGTAAATCCGGGCCGCGTGCCGAACAGCCTCTCATAACTCACCGCCGCCAAATCGGCAAAGGCCGGTCGGGCAGGCTGCCATTCGGGGTAGTCGTTGTCGAAACCCACTTTTGCCCCTGCCAGCGAAAAAAGGCTCTCGATGGCCGAACAGGCCGCATAACGACGGCTCTCAGAGCTGCTTCGTTCAAGAAATTTTAGCCGGATTGCCCCCGGCTCGGTGGCAATGATGCCTAAGTTTGACGATGTCTCCACCACGTTTCCGAAGTCGGGCAGGCGGTTCAACACACCGTTGTGCACCGCCTCAATGGCGTTGATAAGGTCGTCTTGTATCAGTTCGGGAATAAGTGCCGGGGGTTGCGCCACCTGCCCGGCAGTGAAAGCGAGGGCGTTTTCGATGCCTTTATACTCATCGGCAAAAATATCGCGGTAGTCGCTCACCAATTCCCAAAACGATTCGCAGTTGTTGGCAGGAATCGATACCACCGCCTTCGCCGAGCGAGGAATGGCATTGCGCGCCGACCCACCGCCAAACGAAGCCAATCGCGCCCCATAGTCACTGACGGCCTCTTTCAAAAAGCGGTTCATCAGCTTAATGGCATTGGCGCGCCCAAGGTGAATATCGACGCCCGAGTGGCCGCCCTTCAGCCCCGACAGCACCACTTCAACGGCAATATCACCTTCGGGAACAGCGATGCCCTCTTTATATTGGAACGAAATGTTCATATCCGTCCCTCCCGAACAGCCAATGCAAATAGCTCCCTCTTGTTCAAAGTCGGTATTAACAAGTCGCTTGCCCGTAAGCAGAGAAGCGTCAAGAGCCGACACGCCCACCATACCCACCTCCTCGTCTACCGTCAGCAACGCCTCGATGGGCGCGTGGGGCAAATCGACATCAGCCAGAATAGCAAGAATGGCCGCTATGCCGATACCGTTATCGGCTCCGAGCGAGCTGTTTTGAGCTTTCACAAAGTCGCCGGCAACCACCGGAAAAACGCCCTGCGCGCGTGGATCAACAGCCGCGTCGTCGTATTGGCACACCATATCAAGGTGCGCTTGCAGGATAATTGTTTCGCGCGCCTCGTATCCCGGCGAGGCGGGTTTCCGGATCACAAAATTCCCTGCCGCGTCGCAACTGTAGTCGAGCCTGTTTTCGGCACAAAAAGATTTGATAAAATCACTTACCGGCGCCATGTGCCCCGTGGGGCGGGCAATGGCGCACAAGCCGTCGAAATAATGCCATAAAGCGGCAGGCGAAAGGTCGCGAACTGTTTTCATTGGGGTGATGTTTTCGGATTATTATATACGATAGGTATAGCAAGTACGCAGGCAAAGCCTGTTAATGCCACCCAAAGGGTTTGCAGCGTATGCACAATAAGGGCGAATGCTGCCGCGTCGCCACGGGCTATACCCAGCGAAACAAGCCCCAAAATGACAACAAAATGCCATGGCCCTACCCCTCCCTGAACCGGCACCATAACACCAACGCAGGTAAGCACAAAAATAGCGAGCCCATAGGCCGGTGACAGCTCGTGCGTGAAGCCGAAAGCGAAAAAAGTAAGGTAAAAGTAGAGAAAATAGCCCCCCCATACGCCAATGGTATAGGCAAGAAAGCGGCCTTTATGCTTCATTGCCCAAAACGAGCGAAGCCCGTCGAGCACATTGGCAAAAAACCTTTTTATACGGGCATAAAAAGCAAAGTGCCTGACAACAACAAATACCCCCCACGCCAGCACCAAAGCCACCAACAGAGCCCCCCCCCACAACAGCGCGTTGTGAAGGGAAAAGGCAGCCGAAGGTTCATCCTGAAAAAGAGAGAGGTAAAAACCCGGCGTCAACACAAACGATAAAAGAAAAATAGCGGCGATGGCAATAAGATCGTAAAGGCGGTCAACTATCAGCGTGCCAAAAAGCTTCGAAAAGAGTTGATTGTCGTACTTCGCCACAATGCCGCACCGCCACACCTCGCCAACGCGCGGCAGCACCAGGTTTACACCATAATTGCCCACAACGGCTAACATGAGTAGCGTTTTGCGGGGCTTATAACCCAACGGCTCAATAAGCAACCCCCAGCGCAGGCCGCGCAACATATTGGCCCCCAGCCCAAAAACGAGCGAAAGAAGCAGGTATCCGTAGCGGATGTCCGAATTCAGCACCTGTGCAATTTGCCCAAGCTCAATGTCTTTATAGATATACCACAAAAGCAACCCACCCAAGACAAGAGGGAGCACAATTTTCAAAAAATTGACAGAGATTTTCTTTATTCCCGACCACATACCACGACCTTACAATTTTTTTAAGTACTTTTGCAACTTGTGCGTAAGAAGCAGCAAAGATAGTGCAAGCCGAGAGGAGAACAAAAAGAGTTTTCTCTTTTTTTATCCCAAGGCGCAGCCTATCTTGACGTTTTTGTAAAGATAGTGCAAGCCAAAAGGAGAACAAAAGAGTTTTCTCTTTGTTTATCCCGAGATGCAGCCTATTTTCGCAGCTTACCGCAAAGATAAAAAAATAAATTATACCGGGCATGATGAATCGAGTAACACCTAAAAAGGCACTGGGTCAGCATTTCTTAAAAGATATGTCGGTAGCCGCTCGCATTGCCGCGTCAATCGACGGCTGCAAGGGTATGCCCGTGCTCGAAATCGGACCCGGAACGGGGGCGCTTACTCGCTTTCTGCTCGATGCCGGGCACGATGTGACAGCGGTTGAGCTTGACCTCGAGTCGGTTCAATACTTGGAAGAGAACTTCCCCACACTGAACGGCCGTGTTGTTGCCGCCGACTTTCTGCGGCTCAACCTAAGCACACTCTTCGACGTTCCGTTTTGTGTTATCGGCAATTACCCGTACAACATATCGAGCCAGATATTTTTTAAAGTATTAGACTATAAAGAGCTGATACCCTGCTGCGCGGGAATGCTGCAAAAAGAGGTAGCCGAGCGGCTAGCCGCTGCTCCCGGACGGAAAAGCTATGGCATCATCAGTGTTTTGCTGCAAGTGTGGTACGATATCGAATACCTTTTTACCGTCGAGCCTACTGCTTTCGACCCACCGCCAAAGGTGCGGTCGGGCGTTATTCGCGTTACCCGCAACAACCGCACATCGCTCGGCTGCGACGAAGCAATGTTTAAACAGGTAGTAAAGACCGCCTTTAACCAACGGCGGAAAACTTTGCGCAACTCGCTAAAATCGTTGATGGGAAAAGAGTGCGAATGCGCCAGCTTGCCTATCTTTGACAAACGGCCCGAGCAACTTTCAGTTGCCCAGTTCGAAGAATTAACCCGAATTGTAGAACCCTGTATCCGGAACAATACGGCACAATGAGCGAAGCTGCAAAATATAACCGCGACCTGATTCGCGAAAAAATTCGCACGAAAGAAGACACCTTTCTTATTGACTGCCTGGAACACCTCCACCCGGCCGATATAGCCGAGCTTTACGATATTTTATCGCTCGACGAGATTAAGTATCTGCATCGCCTGATTGACGATGAAACGGCGGCCGACGTGCTTATGGAGTTGGACGATGACGACCGCTCCGCCCTGCTAAAAGAGGTGCCGAGCGAAGAAATTGCAAAACGGTTTGTCGACAACATGGATACCGACGATGCCGTAGAGCTGATCCGCGACCTCGATGAAAACGCCCAGGAAGAGGTGCTTGCCCACATCGAAGACATTGAGCAGGCCGGCGACATTGTAGACCTGCTGCAATACGACGAAGACTCTGCCGGGGGATTAATGGGCACCGAGATGATTGTGGTAAACGAAAACTGGAGCATGCCCCGCTCGGTAGAGGAGATGCGCAAGCAAGCCGAAGAAGTGGACCACATCTATTATATATATGTGGTTGACGACGACGAGCGGTTGAAAGGTGTTCTGCCCATCAAAACCATGCTTACCAGCCCATCGGCATCGAAAATAAAACACGTAATGAACAAAGAGCCCATCGCGGTGAAGGTTGACGACAGCATTGAAACGGTGGCTCAGATGATCAGTAAATACGACTTAGTTGCCATTCCCGTTGTTGACAGCATAGGCCGGTTAGAGGGGCGCATTACCGTCGACGACGTAATTGACGAAATCAACGAGCAACGCGACCGCGACTACCAACTGGCATCGGGTATCTCGAAAGACGTAGAGAGCAGCGACCGCCTGCTGCGCCAAACAGCGGCGCGGCTGCCGTGGCTGCTTATCGGCATGATTGGCGGATTGAGCAACTCGTTTATTCTCGGAATATTTGAAAGCAATTTTATCGCCAACCCCAAAATGGCCCTGTTTATCCCCTTAATAGGAGGGACAGGCGGAAACGTCGGCATACAATCGTCGGCCATCGTAGTGCAAGGGCTGGCAAATAAAACCCTCAACGTAAAAAAACTGTGGAAACAGGTAGTGAAAGAGACAACCGTATCGTTAGTTAACGCGAGCGTCATCTCGCTCATCGTATTCCTGTGCAACTATTTCACCATGGGCAACTCGGTAACCACCATTGCCGTGTCGCTTTCGCTGTTCATTGTAGTCATGTTTGCCTCTATATTCGGAACCATCGTTCCATTGACACTCGAAAAGCTTAAAATTGACCCCGCCATAGCAACCGGGCCGTTTATTACCATCACAAACGACATCATCGGGATGGTAATTTACATGTCTATTGTCTATTTTCTCTCTTTCGGATAACGGCATCTTACGCGGTGCTTTCTCCTCACCGCGGTAATTTTCCGGGTAAAAACGAGGTTTTTTTGTAATAATCACTTAAAATTATTTGCCTTTAAGTAGATTAACAGTATATTTACAGACATTTTGGAAAAGTATATTTTAACTTATGGAAGAAAAGAAGAATCATCCCGGTATGGAAAACATCGAAGAAACACCGATCCAAGGCGCTGAAAACACGCAAGAAGCGGCAGAAGCCAACCTCCCGAACAAAGAAATTCAGGAGCAACCGGCCGGAGATGAATCCGCTCCGGAAGAGAACAAAACCGTAGAACCGGAACAAGAAACGGCCGAAGTTGTTGAACCCCAACCGGAAGAAGCAACAGCTGTTGCCGAAAAACCTGTTGCAAAAACGGAAAAAGCCTATGAATTGCCCAACAATATTACAAAAGAGCAAATAATAGAGCGACTGAAAGAGCTTGTTGAAACGGCAACCGACACACCTCGCCAAATAGTTGAAACCCTTAAGCAGGCCTATTACCACATTCAAAGACAAGAAAAAGAGGCCACAGCTCCCGTTACTAATGCAGAAGAGGACGATAGCCCCGAAGCTGCGGCAGAGAACGCTCCAAAAGTCGACGAGAACGACGAATTGTTCAAAAGCCTGATGAAGCAACTGAAAGACAAACGCGCGGCGCTGATCGAACAACAGGATTTGGTGCGCGAAAGCAACTATCAGTCGAAACTTGTCATTATTGACGAGCTGAAACAGTTGACCGAAAGCCAAGACGATTTCAGCAAGCTGTTTGCCGAATTTAAGAACCTGCAACAACGGTGGAAAGAAATTACAAATATACCTCAAAGCAAGGCCAATGAGCTTTGGAAAAACTACCACTACGCTACCGAAAAGCTTTACGATCTGATAAAAATAAACATCGAAATGCGCGACTACGACTTCAAGAAAAACTTGGAGTTGAAAACCGCCCTCTGCGAAGCAGTTGAAAAATTAGCAAACGAAAAAGATGTTATTTCGGCATTCCACCAACTGCAAAAACTGCACAACGAGTGGCGCGAAATAGGCCCGGTAGGCAAAGATATACGCGAAGAGATGTGGCAACGCTTCAAAGAAGGGTCGGCCGTTATCAACAAACGTCATCACGAACATTTCGAAAAGCTGAAAGGCGCAGAGCAGGAAAACCTGGCGCAAAAAGAAGAGATTTGCAAAACCATTGAAGAGATAGACCTTACCACCCTTAAAAGTTTTAAAGAGTGGGACGAGGCCGGGAATCAAGTCATTGAACTTCAGCAAAAATGGCGAACCATCGGGTTTGCCCCCAAAAAAGACAACAATGCCATATTTGCCCGCTTCCGCGCGGCATGCGATAATTTCTTTTCGAAAAAATCGGAATTTGTAAAAGGGGTTCGCTCCGAGTTAGCCACAAACCTGTCGAAAAAGAAAGCACTTTGCGGACAAGCCGAAGCACTGAAAGAAAGCACCGACTGGAAAGAGACATCCGACAAAATGATTGCCCTGCAAAAAGAATGGAAAACCATTGGCCCGGTGTCACGCAAAGACTCAGACGCTGTTTGGAAACGCTTTGTGGCAGCTTGCGACTACTTCTTCGAGCAAAAAACAAAAAATACAAGCTCGCAACGCACCGAAGAACAGGAAAACCTGAAACAAAAGCAAGAGCTGATCAACGAGCTTATGGCCTTTACACCGGCATCGGCTGAGAACCCGATTGACGAGTTGCGCAACTACATTGCACGGTTCAACCAGATCGGCTTTGTTCCATTCCGCGAAAAAGATAACGTTTACAAGGCGTTCCATACACTAATCGATGAGTTTTTCAACCAGTTGAAAGTCGACAAGTCGGAACGACAGATGGCAAACTTCCGCAACTCAATCAACGAAATGTCAAGCAACGCACCGAAAGGGAAAATTTTGAACGAACGCGACCGCTTGATGAGAGCTTACGAACGCCTGAAATCAGAATTGCAGACCTACGAAAACAACATCGGATTCCTCTCGGTTTCGTCGAAAGGCGGCAACAGCCTCGTAAAAGAGATGGAGCGAAAAGTAGAACAATTGAAAGAGGAAATTGCGCTGACAGTGAAAAAGATAGAAGCTGTCGACGAAAATCTGGGGAAATAAGAATTTCACAATAACAGAAGTGGGGCTGCCTGAAATGAATCAAGCAGCCCCACTTTTTTCGCTCAATGGAGAAACATCAACCCAGCACCTCCAAATTTTTATCTATATCCTCCTGACTCAATTCATAGTTGCTCAAATTGCCCTCGAAATAGGCGTCGTAAGCAGCCATATCAATAAGCCCATGCCCGGAGAGGTTGAACAAGATGTTTTTTTGCCTGCCCTCTTCTTTGGCTTTGTTAGCCTCGCTAATGGCGCAAGCAATGGCGTGCGACGACTCTGGAGCGGGAATAATTCCCTCCGAACAGGCAAACAGCGTAGCAGCGTCGAAAGTATCTAGCTGCTTAATCATTTGCGCCTCTACCATCCCCTCGTTGCGCAACTCGCTGACAATAGCACCAGCACCGTGATAGCGCAAACCTCCCGCGTGAATATGGGCAGGCGAAAAATTATGCCCCAGCGTGTACATCGGGATCAGCGGCGTGTAACCCGCTTCATCGCCAAAGTCGTAGGTAAAGCGCCCTTTCGATAGCTTGGGGCACGATGCAGGTTCGGCAGCTATTACGCGAACATCCCTACCCTCAACAAGCTTGTGGCGCAGAAACGGAAACGAGATGCCCGAAAAGTTCGATCCACCACCAAAGCATCCGATTACAATATCGGGGTACTCGCCGGCCATTTCCATCTGCTTTTCAGCCTCCAGCCCGATAACGGTTTGGTGTAACATCACATGGTTCAGCACACTACCCAACGTATAGCGGCAGTTCGGAGTGCTCAATGCCAGCTCAATGGCCTCTGAAATAGCGGTCCCCAAGCTGCCTTGATAGTTCGGCTGCTCGGTCAAAATTTTTTTCCCTGCCTTAGTTGACATACTGGGCGAGGCAATTACCTGCGCGCCAAAGGTCTGCATAATAGAGCGGCGGTAGGGCTTTTGGTGGTAGCTTAATTTTACCATATACACCGCCAAATCGAGCCCGAAAGCTTTTGCCGCGTACGACAAGGCCGCGCCCCATTGCCCGGCACCGGTTTCGGTAGTGATGTTGGTAATTCCCTCCATTTTATTATAATAGGCCTGCGCAAGTGCCGAATTCAGCTTGTGCGACCCGATGGGACTTACACTCTCGTTTTTGAAATAAATGTGAGCGGGCGTATCCAACGCCTTTTCCAATCCATAAGCCCGCACTAACGGGGTTGGGCGGTAGTTTTTATACAATTCGCGCACCGGCTCGGGAATCTCAATCCACGCGTCGGTTTCGTTCATCTCCTGATGGCACAGCTCTTTCGCAAAAATCGGGTAAAGGTCTTCCGGTTTCATCGGCTCTTTTGTTGCCGGGTTCAGCAAAGTCTGCGGCTTGGTTTTCATGTCGGCCACAATATTATACCATGCGGTAGGTATATCATTCTCCGACAACATAAATTTCTTTCTCTTTTCCATCTTTATTTTAATTTTCAATATATACGTTCAAAACGGTTTAACGATATTTTATAACAAAACCACTATCAAAGGCTATAAAAACACCGCTTTCTACCTCACAAAAGTAACAATTATTTTTCAAATCAAAAGAGGAAAGAGCTAAAAAGCAGCCCCCTTACAAACAAAAAAACAAGTCTGATCAAAAAAATAGACGAAACTATTTTGCTAATTCAAAAAAAGCTATTACCTTTGCATTCGCATTTCGGCAAAAACGGACAGTTGTTCTAATTAAACAACCCCGGTCGCGATGGCCCATTCGTCTATCGGTTAGGACGCCAGATTTTCATTCTGGAAAGAGGGGTTCGATTCCCCTATGGGCTACTGATAATAAAAATAAAAAACTCGAAACTATGGCAAATCATAAGTCATCGATCAAACGCATCAGACAAACAAAAGCAAGAAGACTGCATAACAGATATTATGCTAAATCGGCACGTACCGCTATCAAAAACCTTCGCAACACGAAAGAAAAAGACGAAGCGGAAAAAATGTACCCCGGCGTATCTTCTATGCTCGATCGTTTGGCCAAACGGAACATCATCCACAAAAACAAAGCTTCAAACCTGAAGTCGAAGTTGGCCAAGATGATCAATAAAATGTAAGAAAATCCCGTTTCTATACAACAAGGGTATGCCAAAGGTATAGAT
>JGI994J12354_10003508_pt1 | contig 14590 bp, 17 predicted proteins | sample IntmicLarv3ML3BL_FD_12354 | JGI IMG/M metagenome (IMG submission 12354)
ACGACAGGGTCGGCAATGTACGCCTTACACCCTTTGATGTCTTTTGCCAGATCGTGGGCGATGATTCCGCCTAAATTGCTGGCATGTTGGCCGCCTACACCTATCTTAAGGTCTCGTAACATCGCCTCATTCACCTCATAAACCCCCGACTCTATCGGTTTAACCAAACCGCCTCTTCCTACTATGACATTAATATTTTCAAGTGCAATACTATTATCTTTCAAAGCCTTTAGAATAGATTCACGTCTGAAATCAAATTGTGCTACTATATTTTCATATCCCGAGAGCTCCTCTAAAGAGTACCTGATTGTAGATACAAATATCTCTTTAAGATTCTCAAAAACAGCTATTTTAGTAGAGGTTGAGCCCGGATTTATAGCTAAGATTTTGTAATTCATTCGGTTCATATATTACATATTTGAAGATCATAATAATCAAGAACTCCCCGCCTATCGTATTATTCATCGATAAGTGGGACTATCTTAATCTATAAACAGCAAATTACTTTGCAGTCAATGCGGCAAGCGCTATTGAATTAAACTTGGTATCTATACTGTCGGCTCTGCTCGAAAGTACGCACGGAACCTTTGCTCCGGCCACCATTGCCGCAAGCTTCATGCCCTGAACAAGTTGAGTATTGGTTTTGTAGAATACGTTACCAGACTCAAGGTTCGGAAATACGAGACAATCTGCATCTCCTGCAACAGGACTCTCAAGTTTCTTAACCTCAACGGCCTCTTTAGAGAGCGCTACATCCAATGCCAGCGGTCCGTCTATAACGCAACCTTTTATCTGAGCCCTGTCACCCATCTTAGAGATAATGGCAGCGTCTATGCACGCCTGCATACCTGGCAGCATCTGCTCCGTGGCGGCAACTATCGCCACCTTAGGTTTTAGAATTCCCAGTGCGCGGGCAGTATTGGCCACATAGTTCGTAATCGCAATTTTTTGTGTAAGATCGGGGGCAGGAATAACGGCAATATCACCAACAACAAGCATTTTATGATATGTCGGTATTGACATAAGAGTCACGTGACTCAAAACAGCCTTAGGAGGCAACAGGCCCCTCTCTTTGTTTAGGATCCCCCGCATATACTTATCCGTGCTGCATAACCCCTTCATCAGGATATCGGCATTACCTTCGTTTATCATATCTATAGCCTGTGCTACAGACTTGGTCTCATCATCGTTATGCACTATTTTAAAGATCGAGGAGTCTATACCCTCATCTTTACATACCTTCAATATCATATTCTGGTCGCCAACAAGAATTGCCTCTACAATTCCTTCTTCTACAGCTAAGCGCACCGCATTTATGGTATGGTCATCTACTGCCCATGCAGCCACAAGTCTTTTTTTAGGTCTTGCCCTAAGTTCATCAAAAATTTGCTCAAATGTTGTTATCATATTAAACTATTTATTATACTATATATTACTTCTTTACTATATTCATTGTATCCTGAGCTATAACCAGCTCTTCGTTAGTTGCTATGGTGGCCATTAAAACCTTAGATCCAGGTTTTGTCAAGATCACATCTTTACCTCTGACCCCATCATTAGCTTCGGAGCTAAAGTCAACTCCCATATACGAGAGTTGCTTACCTACCCGCTCCCTTATATCCACATCGTTCTCTCCTATCCCTCCGGTAAAGACAATCATATCTACTCCTCCCATAGCTGCCGCATATGAGCCTATATATTTTACAATTCTATAGTAGAGTATGTCCAATACGAGTTGGGCTTTTGCGTCGTTGTTGTCATGCACCGCCTTCTCTATGTCACGGGCATCGGAAGATGAGCCGAAGAGTCCCAAAAAGCCGCTCTTTTTATTAAGTACGGCATTCATCTTATCTGAGCTAAGCCCCTCCTTCTCTTCTAAGAAAGTGATAATCCCCGGATCTATATCTCCACAACGGGTACCCATAATCATTCCTTCCAATGGAGTAAATCCCATTGAGGTATCGACCGATTTACCATCTTTGATTGCAGTTATAGAACTCCCGTTACCAAGATGGCAAGTTATAACTTTAGAATTATTAAAATCGATGCCGGCAAGTTCGCACGCCCTTTTCCCTACAAATTTATGGCTCGTACCGTGGAATCCGTATCTCCTTATCTTATATTTATCGTAATATTCATAAGGGATTGGGTACATATATGCATAGTTAGGCATAGTCTGGTGGAAAGAGGTATCGAAGACGGCCACTTGAGGAGTAGTAGGCATGAGCGCCTCTACTGCGCGAATTCCCAACAGATTGGCAGGGTTGTGCAAAGGAGCCAATTCGCATAACTTCTCGATTCCTTCAATTACCGACTTGTCCACCCTCTTGCTGCTGTTGAAAAATTCCCCTCCGTGAGCTACTCTATGGCCTACAGCCTCGATGTCTGAAAGAGAGCTTAGAACCCCAAGCGACGGATCGATAAGAATATCGAGTACTTTCTTGATACCATCCGTATGGTTCGGGATAGGACTCTCTACCTCATATTTATCCTTTCCGGGCACCCTATGCGACAAGATACCGCTTTCGAGACCGATTCTTTCAACAAGGCCTTTTGCCAATAGTGAATAGTCAACATCTGTTCTCATATCTAGTACCTGATACTTAATAGAAGAACTTCCACAATTCAGAACTAAAATTACCATGATTTTTTATAAAGTTTACAATGATTTATTCGGTGTATATAGTGAAAGCCAAGAGCAATCAAACTTGTTTGATCTTGCCGAGGCGCATTCTATATTCCACAAAAGTAATGAAAGTCGAGAGGATAGCAAAATAATTATAGTAAAATAAATGAAGTAAAATAAATGTAGTAAAAACCTAAGGAAAATAAAAAATTACAATAAAAAGCATTAAATTTACTCATAATTATAAGACTGAATATTTAAAGAGCACTTTGAAACCGGTCTTGAAGTGTAGAGGCGATGGGATTTTTAGAGGAGAGAGAACACTTTATCAATGAGAAATTTAGCAGAGCTCCGCTATTTTTCTATGTAGCGGCCTATCTATCGGGAATCCTGACCGGTGCAAAGATCGATATCGGAATCTTTTCGCTCTGTCTATCTATGATGCTCCTGCTATGCTTCTCTCTGTTTGTATACTACTATACATATCATAGTTCGCGGATAAGGCGAAATACCACACTGCTGAAACTCTTGTTGCTCCTTATACTATATTGTGCAGCAATAATAAATATATCGATAAGCGGTTATAAAACAAGAATAGCCGAAAACTCCGTATTAAAGGATGGTGTCGTTCGCAATATTAAGGTGATATTGACCGATAATATTCGCGATTATCCTAACTCCTACTCTCTAAACTGCTTCAGCATCGAATACAAAGAAGGGCTGATTGTATATACCGATCAAAAATCGGATATTATGGTTGGGGATACGCTTATATTAATTAATTACAAAGGCAGAGAGGTAAAAGATTTTGACATATCCGACTCAAGAGATGCATCAGGTGTAAAGAATGCATCAGCTACAAAAAATACCGACAGAGGATTTAGCTATAAAAGATACCTCGAAAAGAGAGGGGTATATACCACGGCATTTGTCCCTGCGGCAAATATAGTACAGATAGAGACTACCCAAAGATCATTTACGAGCAGTATCAAAAACAAGAGAGAGGAGTACATTAAAAGGGTCGAAAAATCTATCGGCACGCAAGACGGGCTCGGAGTTCTCGTAGCGCTTGCCACAGGAGACAAGAGATATATGGATAGCGAAGATAAAGATAGCTATGCCGCCTCCGGAACTATGCACCTGATGGCCGTATCGGGGATGCATGTGGTATTTATATTCGTCATGATATCGGCACTGCTCTCGTTCTTAGGAAATTCGCTTCTTGCCAGAATAGTAAGGGCAGCCTTAACTATGATTACTGTTGTAATATTCTGTGCAGTTGCCGATTTCGCCCCCTCTGTACTTAGAGCGGCAATAACGATACTTATAGTTTTAATCTCCTCAGTCATTAATAAAAGAAGTTACTCTTTGAACTCCCTTTCAGCCTCGGCTCTGATAATTACCATATTCGACCCTGAATCCCTATTTGACCCAGGGTTTCAGCTATCTTTCGCAGCCGTGCTCTCAATAATATTCATAAACACAATATTATTTGTATAACCGATTTATAGTACCTATATTTGTTCAAATTTTAATTGAATAGATATGAATGCAGCTATTTTATGCAGAGTCAGCACCTCAGACCAATCAACTGAAAGCCAAGAACAAGTGTTAATAAACAAGGCAAATGAATTGGGTTATAATGTACCAACCAATTTAATCTTCAGTGAAAAGATTACAGGATTGGATAAATATAATATTGATCGAAAATCAATATCAGATCTAAGAGCAGCCTGCGAGAGAGGTGGTATAGATGCCATAATAGTAGGAGAACTCTCAAGATTGAGCAGGAATCCAACAGCCCTAAATCAGATGTTAGCTCTATTTGTAGAAGTATATAAAATACCCCTTTATATCAATGATATGAGGCTATGGACTATTAATCCTCTCACCAAAGAGGTGCTAATGGATAATGTAAATAAACTAATTACATACTCCACCTATGGTTATGAGGAGGTTATGAAAATAAGAGAGAGGACTAAAAGAGGTAGAGATTATAAGGCCAAGCAAGGGTATAGCGTTGGCACTATGGTATATGGATATAAGATAACTACCAATACCAAGACAAAGGAAAAGTTTATTGAGGTTGATGAAGAACAAGCTGAAGTTGTCCGTACTATATTTAATATGTACAATGAGGGTAAATCTTTGATGTATATAACAAGATATTTAAGGGGCAATGGTATAAAAACTATGTTGGGGTGTGAGTGGCAGACAGCGAGGATAAGTTGTATGTTAAGGCTAAAATGGTATATCGGTGAGAGAGATTATAAGGGAATAAAGAATACACATACTCCAATAATTGATAGAAATTTATTCGATGCTGTACAAAGGAAAATGGAAAAGCCAAAAAGGAGTACAACGAAACACCGTTATTATGCCTTAACAGGAATAATAGAATGTGGTGATTGTTCAAAAAAATTCTATGGTGCTACTACTAAAAGGGCTGCTCTATATGTATGCGATCAAAGGGTTGGCGGTGATTGTTCAAATAGTATTAATAAATTCTTTATTGATGGTATTGTTTGGGGGGTAATTAAAAATAGATTGCTTGATAATGAGAATTTTAATGACCTAATGAGTTTCTTTAAATTGAATGAAAATGATATAGAGAAATTACAAACTGAATTGGATAATACCAATGCCATTATAGAGGGCTTAAACAAATCAAATAAAGACCTTAACAAACAATTGGTATCCTATTATAAGGATAGAGCTAAAACCCAAAATAAAGCATCTTTAAACGCTTTGAATGGATTAATTGAAGAAACTGAAAAGAGTATTGAGAGTAATGAAAAATTGATATCTAACTACATCAATGAAGTAAACCAAATAGTGGCCAAAATAGAGGGAAATAAGGATATTGAGAAAACCTTTGAAAACCCAATAGCCACTATTAACCAATTAGAGGATAAGGATAAAATAAGAGAGTTAATCCATAAAATAGTAAGCAAAATAGTAGTATATAGGAATAGAGATTATAGGGTAATAAAAATAATCTATACCAATGGGAGAAGTGAGGATATAATATACAATGGGAGGAATATGAGAGGTCACTATATACACCTCTCCAAAGGTATGTATTATGAACCAACAACAGGAATGGTTATTAATCCCAATATGGTTATTAATTACGATGCTACAGGCTATTATATTGGTAAATCGGATAGAGAGGATACAAGTTATACCAATGTATTGGAAGGAAAAGAATTGAAGTTAGAGGATGCTCATACCGCTCTTATAATGGCAAGGAAAAAGATAGAAAGGATAGAACCTACCTTTATTTAAACCAACATACAGTATATGAAAAAAGCCCCATTATGGGGCTTTCTCTTTATATATTGGCGCTTATTTTTAAACGGCTAATTTTTGTTTCAAAAATTCCTTATTATATAACTCATATACTTGTTGTACTGATTGAACAAAGAAAGGTTTGCCACTGCTTGTTAAAAAGCCATTACCATTCAATTCATTCATTATAGCCGTCCACCTACAGCCGTTCTTCCTCATAACCTTGATAAGGCCATAAGCCCTTTGATTATTTTCATTCAATCTTGCTTTTTCCAATCTTGTGGCCACACTATTTTTAATAGCCTTCTTATGGTTATTATATAGGTTCTCAGGCTTACCTAATACTACTCCCTTATCTTTGAGGGTCTGAAGAGCCTTAACAGTTCTTTCAGATATCAATTCCCTTTCATATTGGGCAATAGTACCAAATATACCTAATGTAAGGGTATTAATCTCAGGTATATCACAACACTTAAAATTAACATCAGAAGATTTAAGCAGCATCAGAAAACTCAAATCTCTTGAAAGTCGATCAAGCTTGGCGACAATAAGAGTAGCCCCTTTTAACTTACATTCTTGGAGTGCTTTTGTAAGTTCAATTCTTTTGTTGTTTTTACCGCTTTCTTTCTCAGTATAGTGGCCTACTAACTCCCCACTCCCTATGTGGGTTAATATGGTCTTTAATTGAGCCTCAGCGCCCAAATTTTGGTCTTTTGTACTCACTCTTGTATAGGCTATAAATTTACTCATAATTCTATCACTTTTTTATTACTAACTTTCTGAGTACAAATATACAAAACTTATTTATTTAATACAAATTAAACGGGCGTAGAAGTAATATTAAAAACGGATATTTTTCAACAAAATTTGACAATGGATTTTTATTAAAATCCCCTAACATACTTTGCTTATATTTTTTTTGGCTCTTCTGACTTGAGAACCCAATCAGATCAGAAACCTAATGAGGATGTAAAAAAGTTTTACAGCCGAATGGGTATAGGCGAGCCACATCAATAATTGATGGGGCGAGCATAATGTAATAGCTATCAGTAGTTGAATTTGGTGCTGATACCTATACCCTGAGTATAGTTACAGAAAATAAAATAAACTGATTGAGTATCAGTATATTATATTCCAAGTGAAATTAATTTGCCAAAGAAAGAGTGATTATGCACCGCAAATCCATTCATTATCAACACTATACAGATTTTATAAGTAGTAGAATATCAGATAGAAAGACTGTGCGATTTTGGCCTATTTTCCATAAATTCGTACACTTTTATATATTTGCTCGCCCCAAAACCTTTTTGTGGCTCGCGTTATATCACTCAATTTAAAAGGAAATATATTCCTTTCAACTTTCGTTAGTTCTCAATAGGTGGGTTAGTTTTTGAGCATCCTACAAGTAAAAATAAGGTTAATATAAATAATAATCGTTTCATATTAATTTATTCTTTTAAACTCTGTTTTATAATTAAATCTATCCTCTGAAATAGTGTCACCAACTACTACTAATTTTGTTGAAGTAAGTTCCTCTACTATACAACTTAAACCCATTAATATTAATTCTTTTGTATTTGAATTATAAGAGTAGTTTACTTCAAATGTTTTTACACCTTCATCATATTGTATTACTTTACCATTGTTCAGGAATTCAAGAACAAATACATTTGGTTCATATTCCCAATCATCTTTAACCCATACACCATTTTTTTTCTTATAAGTACTAAACTCATCCCACTTGCCGACTATTGTACCTGATGTGGTATTACCATTATCATCATCACCGCTTTTGGTACACCCAATAATAGAACATAGAACAAATAATAAAATTACTTTCTTCATACCTTAATATTTTAGTTAAATAAAAAAAATCCCCCACCGATTTTCAAAATGAAAATCCCATTGGATTTAATGGGGGCAAAGATAGGGCTTTTCTTAAAAAATCATTATATTATTTGGAATAAAAAAGTATATTTATTTTATGGTTTTTATCTCTCTCCTTTGTTCACCTTTATTATTCTTATATCCGATATGCAGCCAACTTGCTATACCATTTACAGGTTTTTCATAAATTAATTGGTCGAAATATTTTGATTTAAGGAAGATAGTTACAAAGTCCTGAAAGCGTTTCATATTGCCATTAGCAGGTACTATATCAGCAGCATAGCCAAGTTGATGTACTGAGGTATCTGAACCACCAACTTTTTTATTAAGTTCTTTACATCTGTATGCTGAATTGATTATTATAGAGGGGTGACCTAATTTGTTATGTTCACAGAATAGAGTCCAAGCATCTCTAAGAGGATCGAGGATATTTAAAATAAACTCTTCTATATTGGGTATAATTTCTTTTGGTGGGATATTATCTATATTATGTTTTTTAGCATATAGGGAATAATAGAACTCTTTAAGTGAAAACCATTTCATTTAGTGTTATATGTTACTTTTTATATGTGTAAAAAAAACCTATATTATAGTAACAATATAGATTTTTATAGGTAGCCCATTCATGGGCGTTCTATTTTATATGGCCTTATATATTACCATCCAAGAGTTGACTTATTTTATTACTGTATTGGTTAAGATTGTTTTTTAAGTTTTTTTGGTCTATATTAGGTATGTGGTCATAAGTAACACAAAACAACCCTATTTTTTTCTTTACTGTTTTTAAACTTATTATGGCCATATATTCAGTATTATTTTCTTTCATTTTTGCAGCCAAACGGGTATCTATTGTAGCTAACTCATTCATATCTCCTATCCATATATTATATTGGTCAACATAAGAAATAAAAGGATATTTATTGGTTGGGACTTTGTCATAATCGGTATCTACATTAAAGGTGTTATATACTCTCTCATACCTACAGGTAAAGTATAGGAATGGTAAACCACTTAGGTTATTACTCCCATTATGATACTCCATTACAAGTACTCTATTTGCTTGGAATTGTTGTAAAGCGGTGGTTATTTCAGAATTTACAAACTTATCGACTGTTTTTCTTAATTCTATTTTTTTATTATGGGTTGCTTCAATCATAGCCATTGCCCTTTCAAATATTTTTTCGGGGTTAAATATTACATATAACACAATAACACTTATTACTACTACAAATAAGGCTTTGAATATTTTAACAATACTATATTTATTAATTAACTCAAGCATTTTTTCAATAAATGGTAGAAAGGTTGAAGGGTGGTGTATTTTTGTCATTTAGGTTATATGGGTTATATCTTATTCTAATTTTTTCTTAAAAAATTCTTTATTATAAATATTAGGTTAATCATAAAAGCACTCACCTATATTAGGTACTTCTATGTTTATGGTAGAATATGCTCCTGCCAATTCATCTGAAAACCTATCATGGAAGGTTGTAATGGTATTTGCATTTATATTTAGGAATATTTCTCTTAGTCTATTAATTAATTCAGTTAAAACAATTATTGCATTTGATTGGATTAATAATCTATTATCTCTATTCTCAGTTAGTCTATCACAATAGAAGATATTAAAATTAAATTGGTTTGTATTAGTGCCTAAATTATGTGGGGCTTGGGATAGTATAATTGAAGGGTATATATTATTTGTATTTGAATTAATATCATATATATTACCTTCATTGAATGAGTTTACAAGGGGATGTGCCATTGCCACATCATTTATTATTTCAATTGTTTTTAATAGTGTCATATTACTTGCATTTTTTATTATCTAAATATAGTGTTGTTGTGTATGTTGGCGTAGAATTAGGTTGTATATCGGCTTTGGTATTTTCAACAAGTTCTTTAAAGAGGTATCCATTATATTGGATAAATGATTTTAATCTACCTGCATAATAGTCTGCTCTATTATTATAATATTGTGCTAAGTACTTTAGTTCGGATAGTTGGGTATTTTGAATATGTTCATCGTTGGTATATATTACGCCTGTCTGCCTTGTTTTTAAACTTAGTGGTATACATAGTTCGGCTTGAACTGACCAAAGTACCGTATTAAAGATATATTCGTTTAATAATATATTATAGTCGATATTAATGGGATCATTGATTTCACCGCTATCAATTAATTTAAATAGTTTAATCATTAATTTACTTCCTATTATGGGCTCAATAATACTATCTTGGGTATATTTGATACAGGGCAATAATATTTCCCCGCTTACATTGCTATCTAATGGACTTGAGGCTTTTATGGCTGCCTCAGATATAAGTAATGTTCCTATCATTTTTCAATCGTTATTGTATTTTTATTATTACGTTCTTTGAACTCCAATTTAAATGGCTCAATAACAATACTATCTTTAACTCCAAATATTTTATCAAATACTCTTACTATGTCTTGTTGGTATGGGGTCACCATTGTTTTTTGATATAGGATATATGCCTCCTCAAATTCTTGACTATTGAAGCCTGTTGATTCGGTCATTAGTCCAAATAGTGCGGGTGTGGCTCTGAAAGCGATAAATATATTTTGGCGGGTTGATTCTGATAATGCTTGATATCTTTCATCGAAGTCATCTGTAGCAATTCTATCAAGGGTGGTGGCCTTTTCTTTATCCTCATTCCAATTAAATACTATTGTTTTGCCCCCTGTACCCTCAAACATATCTCTAAAATCTTTTACAATTTTTTCTTTTACTTCGGGTTCAGGATTTCCGTTATTGAAATTGACCATTATATTGCCCATAAATTTTTGGGTTATGGCACTTAGGTGAAAATCTTGGATATTGATTGATGTTAAGATACTTTTAATTGCTGCACTAAATATTGGGAGTGGGTATATATCTTTTGATTTTGGGCTTTTATAATAATATATTTGGGCGTTGGCATCATTATCAATGTCGAAGGTATGGTACTTTAGTGCCTGATTGCCATAACTACCCCATTTCTTTGAATAGAATATAAATCTTTCATCCTCTGAAACTCTGCAATCTTTGAAATCTAAATGATAAATTTCGGTTATATCACCAAATTGATTTTTTAGGATTTGAATATAGAAGCCATTATGAACAACCAAATCCATAATACTCTTTTTAATTATATCCTCTATTTCTTCTTGATCTTGATTAACATAATTGATAAAATTGGTTAGTGTAGGATTAATACTAATACTATTACCGCCTATGAAATCCATTAAACCATTAGCGATTGCCTGTAAGGTGGTACATTCATTATACAGCCCATATATAAAATCAGGATATTTATTATCAACACCAAAAGCAACATAATCTTTATCTCTACCTACTTTTTGAGTGGGCGTTGGTACGGTTATTTTATCGGTACTAAATACCATTGTTTTATTGGTTAAATCTGTCATAAGCATTATAGATAATATCTTTATTATGTTCGGAGTAAGTAGGCTTGTCAATATATCCTACTTGTAATAGTCCTGTTTGGTTTAATATAATTGGGAGGTTTGTATTTTGGTATACGCTTTTTGATATATCATTAATTTCAATATCAATTTCATTACCCTCAATTAAATAGTATTTATATTCGGCTACAGGTATATTATCTTTAAATTGAATAAATAAGTGTAATCTAACTATATTATCATTATTTAAATTCTCTGTATTGCTTTCATATACTTGTTTGGTTGAGGTGTTTTGAATAAGGAAAGTAAATGAATTAGCATCACCATATCGGTTTAATTTAATGGTATGGGGAAATTCTTTGATATATAACATTTTATTCAATCTCAAGTAATTTTATTTGTTCGGCTTGTTCGGCTTCCAATAGTTCCTTTTCTTTTTCAGTTATCTCTTTATATGTACTTTCATCGAAGTTGATATTAGCATATATCTTTTCGGAGAAATAAGCTTCTATAAGGTTTTTACCATCATAATTGGTTAAAAAATATCCTTCATTAGGGGTTATTATCTTTATATTATTTTCAATTATTGCTTTCATATGTTAAGCACATTTCATGTGCGGTGTTATTTTATTATTATGTGCTATAAGTAGGTCAAAAAGGGTACTTTTAGCAACTAATGAGTGGTTTTTAACTCACCACCCAATTTTTATTGGTAGCAATTTGTATTTGTACAGGTGTCAACTTGGCTAAATTAACATCCCCTATAAAAATTGTTTGGGATGTAGTAGAGGATAAATCAGCTAAGTTGTTGAATACATTTACAAGGCTTTGAGCCGTTAATGATTGACAGCCATTTAAATAAATGGGGTTTTTTAAATTAGGGAAACCTAAAAGATCGGTTAGTGAAGGATATCTATTTGTTGTAGCATTTGCAGTACTATTACCATAAAAAGGCCCTGCTACTGCAGTTCCTCCGCCATAAGAGGTTAAATCAATAAGTCCTATTGACCTTAGTTTATTATTATCCCTAAAACAATAATTTAAAGTATTAGCATTATGTAAATCCAAATCAGGTACAGATACTAATGAGGTACAACCACTGAAAACACCTTGAAAATTGGTTAAATTTGAAGTATTTAAACTTGGAATGGTTAACAGGTTTTCACATTTATGAAAGCCATTTGCAAAACTTAACCCATTAATAGGTAGATTAGGAGCAAAATATATTAATTCACCACTCATTACAGTTGATGTTGTATATTCTGTCCACCCACTTGTAATGGTGTTTGAATAATCTACCATCCATTGTATAAAGTCGATACTATCAGCATAACCAAAATCCTCCATACTCTGCTCTATTTGAGCACTACCTCCTGTTGGGGCTACAAATGTTCCAACCACCCTATTATAATTATTATAGCCTATATAACCATTTAAGACTGTTGAGGGGGTTATTGTAGCATCCGATTGGTCAGGAAGTGGTGTCGGTGGAGTTATACCACTACCCTTAAAATCTATTGTAGCTAAATTTACTATATTCATATTATCCTAATATTGTTACTTCGGTTATTCCTGTCAGGTAGAAGAACATAAATGGTACTGCATTTACTACTACTGTGGTTTGGTTTGCTGTTACAGGTATATCTGAGTGTTTTGCATAATTTGCGCCATCAGCACTCACAAATAGACCTATACTCCCTGCTGTTGGTGATGTAAAGGCAAAGGAATTACCTGTTATTTGAAACTTCTCGTTATTTTGGACTGGTTTTGTCATTGGTATTTTATTTTAATTCTTATATCTATAAATATGTATTTAGCTGTATTTGTTTTCGTTTTTTTGAAATTTTTATACATTTCTTCGCATATTCAGAAATAAGCATAAAAAAAGCCCCTATCATGTAGGGGCTATTTAAAAAAGATTCTTTATATTACTTCTAAAACTGCATCAGCATCAATTTCATAAGGTATTTTCCTTGATAAATCTTGAAGTACAATATTATATCCATTTGCATCATTAAAATTCAAACCTGTACCACCACCACCATCAACTGCTTCAACGGGGTTTGAAAGCCCTAAAAACCAATAAGTTTCGTTTTGATCAAGGACAATAACGGAAAATTGACCGATGAACAAGGCAGACATTTCTAACCTTTTAGCCGTATCCATTTTATTGAATGACATTGTTAATTGAGTTGTGTAATATGCGCTACCAACAGTAGCATCCTTATTCAAAACAATCTCCATTGAGGCCGTTTGAGGTCTAAACCGATATTCAAACCATTCGCCTGATTTACCTCCAATTTCAGTTATCTTATTATTTTCAATAGTTGGTGTATATTCATTTTGGCTGATATATACCTTTTTAACTCCTGCCATAGAAGCACAATCAAGATACATCCCCGAAAGTGTAAAATCACATAAATTTGCCATATTATATTATATATTTTATAAATTATTATTAATTGGGGCAGGATATCCTGCCCCATGCCATCTACAATATGGTTGCTAAAACAACTTCATCAGGAAATCCCACTTGTACCCCTGAAGTCCATTTTACTTTTGATTTAAATAAATCTTCATCATCTGAAAACCAAAATCTTACAACTTCAGAGTCATCCTCTAAATTAGTGCCATAAAACAAATTCTTTTCAGAGGTTGCGATAACCTTGTTAGTTCCGTCTAATCCCTCAACACCTGCAACTTTTATTGAAGTGCCTGGGTGGATGTATTCATTTGCTGTAGCTGAATCACTTGGATTGTAATGATACCAATCCAATTTTACAAGTTCCAGAATATATTTTCTGTATACATCTGTACCCATTAATATTATGACATTACCGCGCCTAAAGGCATCATTTGGAATATTTAAAAATACTGTGTTAACTGCATCAACAATAGATGTACCTGCAGGAATTGTGGGTACTATTACGGCTGTTTCGGCTGCTAATATTTTCAACAAACCATCACCAAACATTTTGAGGTTATTATCTGAACTTGCTGAATCGCCTTGGTATATACCTTTTTCAATTGACATATTAATACCGCCAATCAGACCATCAATAAAATCTGCCTCAAATGATCCTAATGTATTTTTACCTGCTGCTACATTTACTTGATTTTGTGTCCATAGTGCCAACATCTCAGAATCACAATAATTTTTATTGGATTTCAAAACTGCTACATCTAATTTCCTTTGACTAAATTTATCAGTTGAAATGTCACTAAATCCGCAAGCATTTCCATCCCCAAGCTGCACATCAGTTGATAAAATATTTAAAGCTGCAGAACTTTTTATACCTGTTTGGATGGTAAAATATTTTACCGATGTGGCCCCCACTACCACCTTTTTAATTAGG